>ERZ778023.2992-NODE-2992-length-18135-cov-51.690874_pt1 | contig 18135 bp, 20 predicted proteins | sample MGYA00375753_ERZ778023 | MGnify/ENA primary metagenome ERZ778023 (study PRJEB29350, sample SAMN05389822) | bioreactor metagenome | isolation source: Ammonium sulfate bioreactor | place: South Africa: University of Cape Town | collected 2014-04-04 ... | reverse complement strand
CAACAATGAATGTTACTCAATTGAATCGATCGTTACTTATTCGTTTTCAAGAGAATTCAACAATTGAAGATCTAATTGATGAATTAATGGTTGAACAATGGAATTCTTCAATTTCATTTGAAAATTATTATGCTGGATGTGAGCCAAGTGCATGTAGTTATACAGTGAAAACAAGAAATAGTTTGATTTATATTGTGACAACTATTATTGGATTGATTGGTGGTTTAGTAACAACATTGAAATTAATTGTACCAAGAATAGTTAACTATTGGAGAAAGAAAAAAGATTCGGAAAAAGTCAATGTTTATGAGAAAATTCGTAAATTAAATATATTTGAATCGAATCCGCCAAGTGAAAATGAACATGAATTGAAAAATGAAAAAATCTCAACAATTTGTTTTTTATTTGTTCTGTTGGTTTCAATGTTAATTCTTGTTTTGTACAATAGTTTCATTGAAACAAGTCGAACAATTGATTTGTCTCAACCAACGATGGAACAATATTTACAATTCTATTCGAAATATTCTCAAACATTAACATGTTCATGTTCTCAAATCTCCATAAATTATCATCGATTTATTCAAATTGAAAATCAATTTCATGAGATTTGTCAAAGTCAATTTGTGAGTGAAGAATGGTTCGAATATCTTTCTCAACAATCTTCAAATGTCGATCTGTTCATTGGCGATTTTCGTGTAACATCAACGTCAATGTTTCAAAGTTTAAATGTTTTCTGTGAACTTGTGAATAAAACAATAACAAATAATCGAAATGAATTTTATTCAACTGATTATTTAAGTTCAACAGTAATGTCATTCGAATTATTTCAAACAGAAATCAATTCAATTATTCAACAATTTCATTCGTCAACAAAAACTCAATTTCTCTTATCAATTTCATCGATTCGAAGTACAACACAAAGCAATGGTTTACTTTCTGCTCATCTCACCAATTATCATTATACTTTCGATCAAACTGGAGAAATTGATTCTCTTGCAAGAAAATGGAATCAATGTAATTGTATCTATTCATCGCAATGTTTTCAACAAGCAGCTTTTTATAATCCACAAGGAAACTTAACTCTATTTGAAGTACCTGGATTCTACATTGGATGTTATGTTATCGAATCATTACTCAAATCAAATCTTCAATGTTTCTACAATCAATCATGTATTCAACAATTACAATCCTATTTAACTTTAACAACAACAATGAATGTTACTCAATTGAATCGATCGTTACTTATTCGTTTTCAAGAGAATTCAACAATTGAAGATCTAATTGATGAATTAATGGTTGAACAATGGAATTCTTCAATTTCATTTGAAAATTATTATGACGAATGTCGACCAAGTAAATGTAGTTATACAATAAAAAGTAAAAATACAATAATTTACATCGTAACAAGCATTATTGGATTGATCGGAGGATTAGTAACAACATTGAAATTAACAACACCAAGAATAATAAAATATCTACGAAAGCAAAAGGAAAGAGAAGAAACAAAATTAAATCTGTGTGAGAAAGTTCGATGTTATTTGAGTGTGAGTTTAGTTGCTATTCGAAATATGAATATGTTTGCAAAGTCTGCTAATGAACATGACATTTACAAAGGTCGTTTAGCAACTCGATTATTTTTATTTGTTTTAATTGTTTTATTGAGTATTTTATTATTATATACATCATTAATTAATATAAAACAATTGATTATTATTTCAAAGCCAACAATGAATCAATATGTTCAATTGAATTCGAAATATTCTCAAACATTAACATGTCCATGTTCACAAATTTCGATGAATTACAAAGAAATAATTGAAATGAGTTATAAATTTCATGAGATTTGTTCAAGTAGTTTATTGAATGAAGATTGGATTGAAAATTTAGAAGCATGTGACGTTGAATATCCGATGTATTGCAATGATTTTCGTTGTAGTGGACCTTATTATTTTCAAGTTCTATCTGCTTATTGTCAATTTATTAACAAAACAATTGTCAATCGATTAATTGAATTTCATTCTCGAAAATATTTAAGTTCATCCGTGATTAATCGAGATCTATTTGAAAAACAAATGAATATCTCCATTTCAGAATTTATTCGTTCAACAACAAATGAATTTCTCTTATCGATTTCAATGATTCGTCAATTGACATATAGTAATGCTTTACTTTCTGGATTATTATATAATTTTATCATTGAAGTTGATATTCCAACATATGATGTGTTGATTTATTCGGAAAGTTATAACAAATGTTTATGTGATTCAACGAGTAGTTGTGTGACTCGAAGTGGTTTCTTTTTATCACGAACAGGAATTCCTTTATTCATTGTTGATGGTTTTCGTAAAGGATGTTTTATGATTGATTCATTATTGAAATCGAATTTAGAATGTTTCTACAATGAAGCATGTATCGATGGAATAAAAGCATTTTATCCAAATAAATCTTCATCAATGAATGTTATTCCTCTCAATTCATCGTTGTTAAACAATTTCCTGTTGAATTCAACGATGCAACTAGTCACTGATCAATTGATGATCGAACAATGGAATTCATCAATTTCATTCGATAATTATTTTGTAAATTGTGCACCTCAACAATGTCGATATATGCGTACAATTCGAAATAGTGCAATCTATATCATAACAACAATTATTGGTCTTATTGGAGGATTAATTACTGCTTTGAAATTGACAGTTCCTCGATTCGTCGATTTTATTCTTTTCTATTTAATCAAAAACAAAAATCGAATCTTTTCAATTTCTTCATCTCAAACAAATTAATTCTTTTTCAGTTCAATAAAAAACAATAATAATAATAATTAGAGAATCGAACAACAACAAGAATAACAAGCGAGTTTCTCTCCAAAACAACCACAACAATTCAATGGATAATCATTTTCATAGATGATTAATTGACCTTGAGGTCCAGGATATTGATAAAATCGAAATGTATTTGCTAAATATTTGTCTCGTTGATTGAAATATTGATCTCCCATTGTATATTGAATTTGTTGTAAATCCATTCGTTCGATTCGACATTGGAATCGTCTCATTTGATTATTTTTCTTGAATATTTTATTTAAATGTTTGTCTTGATAATGTTTGTTAACATCAGATTTTAAATTGAGATCATCGGCTGTTTCTTGAATTGAATCTGTAATTTGATTAATCGATGATTGTTTTGACCAAGGAACTATTGTTGCTTGCCAATGAAGTGTTCGTGTTCCTTTTCGAATTCGTCTTGTGGGTAATTGACAATTCTTTGAATACCAATTGGATTGTCTTGTATGCCATTTGACATATAATGTTGGTGAATGTAAAAATCCACCGAAACCTTTACAATTGGAACATCTTATTTTACCTGTTCCTCGACATTTCGAACAATGAACTGTACCCGTTGAAGATCTAACAAAGAAACAAATGTGAAGAAAAGATTGTCTTTAGAGAAAATACTCAATGATTCCCGTTCCTTTACATTGATAATCATCACAATCAACAATACATTTTCCACGACAACTCGTACATCGAGTAACATAATTTCCTTCTGGTAAATTTCTACTTTGTTTAACTTTTTTATCTCCTTGTGGTATTGGAAATTCGTAGTCATCCCAAATATGACCCATTCCTGGTCCCATATTTCGTGTTGTTGATTCGACTAATCTACCTAAAGTGTGACTTCCAAGAAATGTTTCATTTCCCCAAGGACACGGTTTTTCAGTCCAAGTTATATGTCGATCTTCGACAAGTATTTTCATATGACATTGAAAAGCAACCTTAGCTTGAATATCAATTAAATCGGCTTGTTCAACAGGTTTACCGAAATAACACCATTTGGAATCGACATATTCTTTAAAATTAGCAAGAGGTTTAGGTAATTCTTTTGTCGGTGGAAGATCATCGATTTTGGGTAATGTCGATGCATCGAGAATTTGTTCGTTTGATGTTGGAGCAACTTTCGCCATTTTTTTTTGTTTGAAAAATGTTTCATTTTAAACTCTTGAGAGAATTGTTTTCTTTTTCTATTTTTCCAAGAAAAAGCAATGTGATGTTCTCCTTTCTTTTTCGTTTTGTTGCAAAAGTAAAAAAACATCGTAAATATAATTTTTGTTACCTTGATGAAACGTTTTGTTTTGTTGATGAAAAAGTCATTGAAGCAAATAAAATAAATCTATTGGTAAATGCATTGATTTGATTTGACATTGGTGTAAGAAAAGAAAACGAACCGAACCTTTTTGAATAATAAATCACATTCTTATTTTCATCTCACACGTAAATCGTGTTTTTCTTTCGAATCTATGTTTCATTTCCAATTGTTACTTTTCATTGTTTTGGCGTTTTTAATAAGTTCATCTAGTAAGTTGACTTTATTTGAATTGAAATCGAAAGATAAAAGGAATGAATGATTTAGTTGGTGGATCTCATGAACGTCGTCTATTGAAATATCTTTTACAAGATAGTGATTACAATCAACTTGAACGACCTGTTAGAAATGATTCGGACAGTGTCTCTGTCGTCATGAATTTAGCTCTACAACAAATTATTGATTTTGTAAATAAATTGAATTTGAAAAAGAAAAACTAATTGAATTGAATAGGATGGTAAAAATGAAGTGATTGTCATAAGTGGTTGGATGGTTCTCGTAAATAGAACATTTGTCAATTGAAACAAATTGTAAGAAGTTGATTTAGACATGGAATGATTACAGTTTAGTTTGGGATCCTGAAGAATTTGGTCATATTCAAACATTACGAATTCCAAGTTCACAAATTTGGACACCAGATATTCTTCTTTATAATAGGTAAATACGAGTCAAACAAAGATTTGATTTTGATAGAATTGACATTTGTAAGAATAGTGCCGATGAGAAATTTGACAGTACAATGAAAGTGAATGCAGTTGTTCAACATAATGGTGATATTCTCTATGTTCCACCAGGTATCTTCAAATCGATTTGTCCATTTAATATTCAAGATTTTCCATTTGTAAATATTTATTTATATATAAAAATCGTTGAGAAATCAATTTTGTTTTTTATGTTTTTTTTTGGATACACAAAATTGTACATTAAAATTCGGTTCATGGACATATGATGATGCTGGAATAAATTTAACTGTCGAAAGTAATCAAGGTCAATTAGATGCTTATCGACCCAATGCTGAATGGGATCTTCAAGGTTTTACAACAAATTCAAATCATTTCAATTCGTTATTTATTTTTGTTTTGAATTTGTTAAAGATTTTTCTGGTTCGACTCATGCATTGAAATATGATTGTTGTCCAACATTATATCCTTATATTCTTTATACAATTCGAATTCGTCGACGTTCACTTTATTATTTTACAAATATTGTCGGTAAATCAAATCATTTTTGTTGTTGTTGTTCGTCTCTGTTTAGTGAGTAATGATTGTTATCGTTTAGTTCCTTGTTTTCTAATCAGTTGTATGACAATCTTGGGATTTCTCTTAGCTCCAGATAGTGGAGAAAAACTCACTTTACGTAAGACAAATAGAAGATTTGAAATGACTAGACGTTTTTAAATTGTAGAAATCACGATTCTATTATCAGTGGTAATGTTTAGTTTATTGATGTGTGATATAATGCCTCCGAGTTCGACATCAATTCCAATAATAACACAATATTTTCTGTGTGTAATGATAATGTCAACGATTTCTGTCGTTGCGTCAGTGATTGTAATTTCGATTCATTTTCGAAATTCGAAGAATTATTCGATGCCAATTTGGGTTCGTAAATATATTTGTTGTTATTTAGCTTGGTTTCTATTGATGAAACGACCTCGACATGATTTAAGTTGGAAAGGAATTCGTCGTCGATGGTCTTCTCCCAAAGAAGAAGCCAATCATTTAAATAAACATCAATCATGTTCAATTCCTTTGCTAACCAATCGTTTAGAAACTCTATCGAATAATATTTTAAATGTCAATGAACAATTATCTCCATCGAAAGTGTGTCAATTACCTAAGACAAAAGATGTTTCATCTCATGTTTGTCATCGATCTGAATTCGAATTGATTCGATCAGAATTACGGTTAATCATCAATCATCTATCGACGTTAACTCGTCATCAAAAGAAACAAGAAGAATTCGATGATGATTCTCAAGATTGGAAGTTTGTTGCGATGGTTATCGATCGACTTTGTTTAATTTTTTTTACTCTTTCAATGGCACTTTTTACTGGACTCACACTTCTTTCAAATCCAAATGTTTTCAAACTTAAATAAATCTGTTTTTTTTTAGACACGAGTCACAAAATCGAATTTTGCTTTTTGAATATATAAAACAGCATCGTGAATACTTGAAAATAGAATTCGTTCATCAGTCTGTTTAGAAAAATCCATTCGATCAAACATTCGACGAATATCATCTAAATTTTAAAAAATCATCGAGAATTTGTCGGTGAACTCAAAAAAGAATAGACTTACATCGACATTCACTTAAATACAATTGAATGTTTCTTTGTTTTAAATCATTATAAATCTGCAAAAAAAAAAGATTTTCTTCGATCAAAAATGCAATTGTTTCTGTTTTTTGTTACTTGAATCAACATTTGAACAGCAACAGTATCAATAAAATTGAAAGGTGAACAATCCAAAATAACAAATTCATATTGATTTTCATTTGTTGTTTTTTCTTTTAAATTGATTCGGATTAATTCGTAAAATTTTCGTTGAAAAAATTGCGAATTACACGCGTATAATGAACCATAAAAACGAACGATTCGAATGTTTGAATATTGTTCAGCCGATGGAAATAATTTGATATTCTTGTAAAATTCTGTTTGACCAACTCGACCAAGAACAGCAAAACGAGGTTTTTGTGTTCTCGCTGTATTTAAAATGAATGACGAAGCTAAACCAACATATAAACCAATATCAACATCACTTAACACAACTGTTACAAATGTTATTGTCCAAAGAATCTAAACATTCAAATTCAATTGAAGAAAATCAAAAAAAAGATCAATTTGTATACACATTCATAAGAACTTGTTCGATAATAGAAGAGAAATTGTTTGATTTGTAATAACATTCCTTTGAGATTAACAATGACAATTGCCGAGAGACAACACATTGGCAATGAACCAATTAATGGAGCCAAGACAAGTACAAATAGAAATAAAACCAAACAAGAAACGGCAGATGTTAGTTGAGTTTGTCCTCCAGCATTGTCTTGCATTACACTTCGACTTAACGAAGCACTTGATGGATAACATTGAAATAATGATGAAATCACATTTGACATTCCATAAGCGAATAATTCTTGATTCGAACGAACTTTATACGAATGTTTCTTCGCAAACATTTTCGCCAACGAAATATTTATGCAAAAACTAAGAAAAGCAATTGTTAACGAAGAAGAAACTAATGATGAGAAATGATCAAATCGAGGAAATGAAAACGATGGAAGACCACGTTCAATTACACCAACGATTTTCACATGATTTCGTTCATTGAAATTCAACAAATAACTGGCCAATGTTCCAATTACAATCTAATTTTCATTTCAATTCTTTTTCTTTTTACAAAAAAAAAATCCAATCGAAACTTACTAAAACAAGTTCAGTTGGAAGAACAATTCGAACTTTTGCTTTATATCGATCATTCAAATATTTGACGACAATTAAAAACACAATCGACATACAACTGAGACTTGTTGTCATCCAATTTATTTCTGTGAAAATCAATTCAATTAATTTAATTACAAATCTCGGTAATTTAAATAGAGTTGCAAGTTTTGATGGACTTCGAACGCCGAATAAACTTGGCAATTGGCTTCTAAACACATGAATAGCAGCACCTGTTGTAAATCCACTTACAAATGGTTCACTTAAATAACTTGTGACGAAACCAAGACGAAATATTGACAAAAGCAACTTGACAGAAGACAACAAGTCAATTCTTTCTTTTTTTTTGAACAACAACATCTTACTTGAATCGAACCAACAAGAAAACAAAGAGTTGTTCCTGCGGAAACTTTCTCTTCAATTGATTTTATTGGAATGGAATCGATCGATTGACGTGTCATCAATGAAATAATTGCAAATGTACCTGAAATTCATTTCATTTCATTTTCTTTTCTTTTTTTTTCAAAGAGAAAAAATCGAACCGATGGAGAGATGAGGACATGTACCAAAGATCATATAGATGAAAACAGGAAATAAAGAAACATAAAGACCACAAGCAACTGGTAAACCGGCTAACACTGCATAAGCGATACCTTGAGGAATATGCATCACTGCTATTGTTAATCCACTTAGAAAATCACCAAATAGATTCTTTTTCAAATCATATTCTTTTAAACAACGAATTATTGGAAAGAAACCAATGATTGTATTCACAATCAACAATAGATTTAGATTTTCAATGCATTTTTTAACACGTTTTTCAATGGTTTGATGTTCTGTTTGTTGAATTCCATATTGATCAATTAAAGATTGAAGTCGAGGTCGATATTCGTGATCTAATTGTGAAACATTTAATACTTCCATTTTTAAAATTTTATCTTTCGCATTCGAAAATAGAACAGACGTTTTTATTTCTCAGTCAAATCAGTTTGGCATTTCACATTATAGATCAATTCTTTCGGATTCAATTACATTTTGTGCGAAAAGAACTTTCTTTTTTTTGTTCGGTACAACATAAAGGACAAAGTTCCCAATGAAATATTCTCATATGACGCGTATACAAGTATAGAATGAGCACATTATACTATACAATAAAATTTTTCTTCTTTTAGATAAATGTTTGGTAGAAGACGATGATCTGTACAAAATCTTAGGTAATCTTATTTGATTTGAAATTGTTTCAAAGAATAAAATCAATCAAAAAAGATACGGTCAATTTTATTTCATATCGTTTATTATTGTTGATTATTTAATTTCTTTTCAAATAGAGTAAGATTTTCGTTCCATGGCCATTTCATACCAAAACCTTTAACAGTAACAAAAGCCTACAAAGAAAAATCAAAAAAAAAAAGAAACGATGAAAAATTAATCTTACAGCAGTCGGAGCCAAAAGACCTAAAAGTGTTCCGTGTGGTCGATGTTTACCCGATAGATATTCAACCATTCCTGAGACAAGTGGAAGCATATACATCGATTGACATCCTTGCAATTCAGGATAAACTTTCGAACTGAAAAAACCGACTCGATCTTTATGATTTGGATTTGGATATGCATCCCAAGCAATATAAATCATTATACCGGTAAATGCAAATCTATCATATACAAAAATTCAATTAGAGAAAAGAAAAGAAACGAAATTCGTACGAGACAATATGAAAGAGATAAGGTCCAGATGTATGCATAATTGATAATTTAGTTCCAAGTGAATATTTCATTTTGGGTAATAAAAATCGATTCCACATATCAATTGAAAGATGATCAGCAATAGCAAAAGGTAATCCAATGGTAAATATATGTGCACAACGTGTACCCCACCTACAATCAACATTTATTTAACTGATTTGATCTTTGGAAAAGAGAAAAATAATTCTACCATTCACTATTAACTTCACGACCGATCAATCGATTTAAAAAACCATAATCAAGTTTCTTATCAGGATAAAGAATATGATTTCAAAGATAATTTGCAGTTACAAAAGTGACATTTCACAATCACGTTTTTACTTGAGGGGAAAATAAATGCAAAAACATATTTTTATCTACTCTTCTTTTTTTTTTTATTTATTTTTGCTGGACAACCTCCGAAAAGAAAGAAAGAAAGAAAGAAAGAAAGAAAGAAAAAGCGAAGGTTGTCAATAGTCGATTGACACATTTGGAAAGGTCAATCAACGAATATTAATTCTCGATGGTTGTGCAACATAAAAACCACAGAATGTTGTCCAAGGAGTAAAATTTGATTTTAATGGATTATTTATAAATAAACCACGATTATCTCGATTTGTTACACGACCAGCTAAAACAAAAACAAAACATTTTTGTTATTTGCTTCGTTTATGCGAAGTGAAAAAAAAGTGTTTTTACGTCCAGGTTTGTGTGACCATAATCCGTTGGCATCTTTTCTAACCCAATGATAATCAAGATTTGACCAAATGAAAAGAGCAAGATAATGACCTAATTTCGGTTGACTTTCATTTAAAGTGTAACCTTTGTAAACGAGTCCATCACGTATCGATGCTTGTCGAATGGAATCACATGTAATTGATGACGGACTTTTGCCATGCCAACGACCCGGTTGAGGAAATGTATTTGTTACGATATCTGTTGCTAAATTAAATCAAATTCTTAAAGAAAAACGAGAAAAAGAGAATGAAAGAGAGAGAAACCATAAGCATAACAATTATTTCTGGATTGTCGTGTAATGAAACAACCTCCATTATCGGTTAAAGGATTATAAATGGGAACTGAATCAGGACCTTTGATTGGAACACGATCACAATTGGCTGTTTTCGACATACTTTTTGAAAGAATATTCAATGAAGATTTTTTGCCAAGAAAAGGTCGAACATGTTCAACTAATTCTTTCGAAAGAAAAGATTTTCCTGTTTCCAACAGAATTTGTTCGAGAAAATAATTTCCATTGATGAACATTTCATTTGCATTTGTTGGACATCGAATTGAAAAACCTTGATAACCCATAACTTGATTTGTTTCTTTGAAATCGAATTGTTGTTGTTGTTGTTGTTGTTGACTGACATTGAATTGAGACGATCGAATTGTCCATTGAGGATTGAATTGAGATGAATAAACATAAAGTGTTACTAACAATTCATCACAATTCAATTCAATTGAATTGACTTTTATTAAACTAATTAAAAACAGACAAAAACAAAGAGATTTCATTGAATGTCAAGTCGAACAAATGATTTCGTTGTCAATTTAAATGTAAAACATGTCGGCGGCTTAATCTTTTGTCAAACGAAATTGAAATGTCAAAACAAGAAAATAAAACGAATTTCAAGTACAAAAACAGTTCGATATTTAGAATTGACCAAGTCGTTGTTTGATTTGTTCAATGGCGAGATAAATATTTTCATTTCGTTTGACTTTGTTCGTTAAACTACAAAGAATACAATCCAACGAATAATCGTTCATCCGATCGAAATAATTCATCTTTGAAATGAATTCTTTTCGAAATGGTTTTGATCTCCACGTATGAAACGATTCATAAAGACTTTGATTTTGACCTACATGCAAAATAAATCGAGCTGCTTCTTCACTCGAATTAAATTTCGATAAATCAATAATACAATTCGATTGACAAGGCAACCATTCGTCAACATTTGGAGCACCGTAATAAATCGGAATCGATCCAGTGACAAGTGGATGCCACAGTTTCTCCGTTATATAATCCAAATCTCGACTATTTTCAAAGGCAATTGTAAATAAATAATCTTTGATTAAACTTAATTTTCCATTTAACCAATCGTAAGTATCTCGTTGTTTTAGATTTTTATTTGCTGACTTTTGTATTTCGACAATATGTTGAGGTAAATCTCGTCGATTATTTCCACAATTACCAAAATTATCAATCGAAATGAATTTCATTAATTGATTTAAATATTCGGTTCGTTTGGATTTGGTGTCACAATTACTGTTCATCCAAATGATCGACGATTGAACATGATCACTCGACGAAGAATCAGACACATTCTAAACATTTCATTTCTAATTTCGAAAAAAACAAGAAGAACAACAACAACAACAACGAACTTGATGATTGAGAAAATAATCGATGTTCGATTGAGAATGAATTCTCTTTTTATTGGCAATGATTTGTTTGACGGTGAGATTAAATTGATTTTGTTTGATAAGATGAAGATAATCGTAGAGCCAAGGTTTTGGAATAAAATCGAACAACGATCGATCATAACCAAATGAAAAATTCAAATTTCGACGAACATTTCGATTCCAAGGATAATTAGAAATCGATTCGAAATTGAAATTTGTTGTTAAAATCGATTGAGAATCTCGAGGAATTGTTCGTAAATAGAATTCTTCAGAAAACTCAACGTACGAATCAATAATCATCGATGAAGACTCTGCAAATAAATCTAATGAAGAACCAAATTCACATTGAATTGAATCTTCAAGCGAATTCTCTCGAAAGATTTGTCCATCGGACAAACATTTCACCGATCGACGATTGACTTTCGATGAATAAATCATTTCACAATCGAATTGATCACATTGCTTTCGAGAATACATTTTGCACAAACCATCACTGATTCGAGAATAGATCGACGGAATTCGACAGAGTTTTGTTGATTTGACTCCTGAGAGAAGATATTCTCTCCATTTGGTTTGATCAATTAATACAAATGGATCCGATTGACTTTTTCGTGTTTTTTTTATTTCTTTAGAAAATAAAGACTGATGATTTTGATAAAGAAAAATAATAAAAAGAAGAAAACAAACAAAGAGTAAACATTGATTGGATTTACAAAATGATCGTTTCATGTTCAATTCGAACTAAAAAAAAGAAAAATCAACAAACAGAAGAGAAACGAGGTAGATAATATAAAGTATCCAATGATTGTCTATCGATCGTGACATCTATCTATTTTATTACGAATTCCAATCGCTCAAACAAATCGAAAAATTCTTTTTCTTTTTTGCAATTTTTTGAATTTGTAATTGAATTGATTTGGATAGATGACAATTGAACAAGGAAATATCTTCAATGACACAATTTGTTTCAATAAAACGACAAATCGATGTCAATGAACCATCGGTTATATCGACATTATTCGATAGGCCAATGTATTTCAAACTCAAATTGGGACATGTTAATAATTTGTCAACGCCTTTGTCTGAGATTCGATTGAAATCCAATGACAAACAAATTAAACTTCGATTTGTTGCAAACAAATGAACGAAATAGTCAATTGAACCATCGGTCAATTGATTCTTTTGCAAAGATAAATATTTCAATCGTTGATTATTAATCAAACTGTTGGAGAGATATTTGATTCCAATGTCTGTTATTCGATTATCATTCAAATAAAGACCTTCGAGATCGTTGTTGACTTGTAAATACGACGAGAGAATAAACACACCGATCGATGTCAATTGATTTTCATCGAAATAAATCTTTTTCAATGGATTCTTCATGAGATATTCATCGACAATGATTTTCATATGTGAATCTTTGATTTGTTTGTTAGTTAAATTGAAATGAAATTGACAAAGATTGTTCATCGAAGGAACGATCTTCGAAAGAAACGTTCGTTTATCATTGATTTCATTTTGAATTTGATTGTTGAAATAAAGATTATTGCGAAGTAACGATTGTTTCAATGGAATCCATCGATTTCCAGTTGAATAAACAATTTCATCTTGAATTAAATCGAACATTTGATTGATGGGCAAATATTTCTCATCGATATATTCAACAAAACAATTCAACAACAACGATTGATTTTTTCTTTCGATTGAATTGGTTTCATCGAATGAAAGTAAACAAATCAATTGATTCAACTGAACATCCAACGATTGAATTCGTTGAAATTCATTTTGAATCGAATTCGAATGAAAGAATTCGAAGAGATAAATAATCGACGAAGCATTGGCTTTGTTGAACATATCAATGATGAGATCCAAATGAATAAATTCATATTTGATTAATTGTTGATTGACGAGATGTTCATCGTTGATTCCAATTAAATAATTTTCATTTTCATAAGTCATTGCATAACCAAAATAATAGAAAAGAAGAAAATCATTCGGATTTAAATTTAAAAAATATTTCTCGATTAACAAATCGATTTCTTCGTTCGATAAATTCCAACCGAATTCGATTTCAAAATAAAATTGACGTAATTTCGTTTTCAAAGCATCGATCGATTGCAGATTGTCATCTAATTTATTCGATAATTTATAATTTTGATTGCAAATAATCAAAGCTTTTCTTCGACATGGAAATTCATTTGTTGAAAACATTTTTCTCTTCGTCTCAATTCCAACGAATGACAACACAAAACAAGACCATTTGCACTGTTTCATGACAAAATGGATCGAAACAAACATTTTAATTGAGTTCATTAATTGACTTTGTTCTTCTCGTTTTTTTTCTTTCTTCTATTCAACGAATAAATCAAGAAATATTTTATTATTCAAATCAATTCGTTGGGCAACAGACGGAAAACAAATGTTTTCTTTGTTTTTTTTTCTTCTGAAGTCATTTGACGATATGACGAAGTATGCAAATGAATCACTTTGGATTAAAATGAAATCACCTTTCGGGACAGAAGAATATATTCCGAAATTGATTGATATTAATCCCGAACAATTTCAATTCTATTATGACAAAGCCAAGTTTGTCATTTCTCTTCTCAATCAACACTTTTTCTTTTTCTTTTTTTTTTTCTAATTAGACGAATAAAATGTTTATTATTAACATTGTTATTCTTGTGTTTATTCATCTTAATTCTTTTACTAATTCTTCTTCCATTTCTACTCATGAAAAAACAAGACTCGATCGAAACAACAACAACAACAACAACAACAAGAATACCATCGTCAATCAGTGTGTCATGTATTTATCCATTAGTATTGAGTTTGACTGGAAATTGTGTGAATGTGTTGATTGATTCTTTGAATTGTGGTTCGATTGGTAATGTTTGTCGATTGAATTTGAGTTGTTCAGCAGGTGAATGTGCAAATGTTCCTGGAATTCAATTGAATCAATCGATTTCGATTTGGTCTTCGGCTATAAATGGATCAGCTGATGATCAAATGTATTTGGTTGATCTTCCTTGGTCAGTTTCAGTTTACAATCGAACAACGAATAGTCTTATTGTGACAACTGATGGAGTTCGTTCGATAGATTGATTCGAAGATGAATTTGATTTTATCTTTTTTGTTTATAAAAGGTGATTTGTTTTTCGAATTGTTCAACAACGTATACGGAAAGTGAATTACCATCGGATATATTTTCTGATGTGACTTTGTTTCCATTTTGGGATGATTTGTATATTTATGCAAATACATCACAAGGCATTTATTATGAATCTCAAGGCAATTCACCATCTCGACTATTATTGATCGAATTCTATATGAGTCATTACGTTGAAGAAGATCAATTTTATCATTTTCAAGTTCGATTCTTTGAGAATCAACCAGGAATTGTTGAATATCGTTATTTCGATGCAACAGATCAAGGAGATACATGTACTATTGGCATGCAAGGTTACTCTGTCTCTCTCTATTCTTTTCAAATGAATGAATGAATGAATGTTTTTTGTTTAGCATCATCGAATGGTCCTTTTATGTTATATTCTTATGATCAAGAAAACGCTGTTGAACAAAATATGATTTTAGTATTTAATTCAAATTTGGGCGTATTTAATAAATCAATAATAATAAATTAGAAATGAAAGTTTATTATTCTTTGACATAATAATTTTGTTTGGTCATACAAAGATTGGTTTTAACTAAGATATTGTAAAGACCAATGTTTTGTTCTGATCCAAGAGCATAAACATAACCACCACTGTGTGTTGCTCGTCCATTGACAACATGATTGTAATTATTATCATTGAAACAAACTTTCATTGTTATTGTTTTGACAACTAATCGAGCTGATTTAACACTTTCTAAATCTTGATTTAATGAAGATATTTCATAGACATATTCAGTGTCTGGATTGAGATTTGAATCTTGAAATGGTGGAAGTGTGACATCACTGATTTTGGTTTGATTTCGATAGATTCGATATTTTTGAGCTGATGAAACTGTTGTCCAAGTCAAAGTAATTGAATCAGATGCAATATCTTGAGCATTGATATTTGTTGGTGGTTGAATCGGTGGAGCTTGGCCTGTTGTTTGTGCATTGATTGAATTCGATGGTGATGATTCTTGAAGTGACGATGAAAGACTTGTGACATAATAAGTATATGTTGATCCTGATTGAAGATTTTCATCTGTAAATGAATTTCGTTCAATTGGATTTGCATTGACTTTATTTGAATCTCGATAGACATTGTAAGCATGAGCATCAGCAACTGAAGTCCACGTAAGAGAAACTGTATTGTCTGTTGTTGAATTGACAAAGATTTGTTGTGGTGGATCAATTGGATTGAAACCTTGAGTAATTCGTTGAATAATTTGATAGATGGCTGTTAATTGTTTGCCTGATTTAACATCGAAATCACTTCCATACCATCCAATCCAATCCCAACAACCATTTGGATTGGGAAGAGATGTTGCACTACCAGGAGCTTTCGTATTCGTTGCAACAGCTTGTGGATAAACAACAATAATATGATTGGTATCGGCCCATTTGTTATATCCAGTATTTTTAACGAATTTATCTTGAATTTTCTCATAACCTTGTTGACAACCATGAAAAGCAATATGTAATCGACAAGTTTGTCCTTGTTGACACGATTTAGGTACGTACATCCAAGCAGTTGTACTCATACCGTAGGTTCGTGCACTGGCAATAAATTCTGATTGATCAAATTCAATGAATTGACCTTGTAAAGTATTTGTATTCTTCGGTTGAAGTGTTCCATATAAATGTTCTAGAATAGCACCAGCTCCATCAAATTGACAATTACTTATGTAAGGAGATGAAGCCGATGAACATTGATTATTTCCTGTACTATCATAATCTGTTGGAAATGTATGTGCTGTTTTTATATCATTTTTAAAAACAACATTTTCACTTGGAATAAATTTGCCTTCTGAAACATAATATTTATATAATTGATTCATAACCGATGGACCAACAGTTGTATCGGCTGTTCCCGAAATCATATAAATCTTTTGTCGTTCTAAATATTTGATATCATCGATTTGATTTCCACTCCATGATTTCGTATTGGAAATTGATTTCGTAATTGATGGACTACTTGCATACATACAACTCGAATAACTAACTTGAGCTGCACAATCATACGGTCCACCAGCAACAATACCTGCGCCTTTTATTACCGATGAATATGCAACATGTAATTGAGTAGCAAAGAACGCGCCTGATGATAAACCAGACACTGTTGTTTCTTTTGGATCAACATTATACGACCCTAATTTCTACGAATTCAACATTTTAAAAAATAAATTTCACAAAATGAAAATTTACTTGTGCTCCAAACGCAACATTGACGAAGAATAAAACAAGTAGAAATTGTTTTCTCATTTTTTTTTATTCAAAAAATCGAAAATTGCAAATGAATTTATATATAAAAGTGCCGACAGATTGAATTTCATATTTAATCCTTCACACACCGACGTCAACACCCCATGATTACTTCAAATAGGTTTTTTTGTTTTTGGAAAATTGAATTAAAAAACGATTAGTTTAATTCCCCTCGATCGAATTACAATTGCTAATTCAAATGTTCTTTCCGAATTCAAAAAACGAACGAACGAACGAACGAGCGACAGATCAAGGTCAAGTATCTTTCTCCGTCATAAAATATTTAGTGTATACGTGTATCTACAGGTAAAATAAATAACAAAACCACATATTCTTGTCTCGTTTTCTTTAGAAAAATGTATCCTGACAGACTTAGTATAATGTTTATTCAATCGTATATCTTCGGATTTTATTTTACACAAAATGAAAAATATTATTTAAATTCCAATCGAAAAGAAATGAGAAAGTTTTTTGTTTTGTTTTGCAAATGAAACTGATATTTTGTTTAGTTATATTCCGATGTAAATCGAATGAGTAAATAAATACTAATAGCCAATGCAGTTAACGAAAATAAACCAATGATAACTCCAAATGTAATTATTAACATTTTTAATGAACCAGTAGAATTCATTGATGTTTGATTATTAAATAACGAATAATCATAACCATTCGTTGGATTCATATTTAAACTATTATCAAATGCATTTATTGGATAGTTCATCTCTCCAACACCACCAATACCACCACCAATTCCACCTCCACTATTGTCTTTCAATGATTCGAGATGAAGACGAGATTTACTGAAATCAAACAATTCAAAGAAGATTTTATCGAGACAAAAGAAAAAGCAATGAAACAAAATAAACTTGTTTTTCTGTTTGAATGAATTGTCGAAATCGCTTAAATTGGAATCAGTATGCATTGATTGTGTTTTCATGGACATAATCGAATGATTGACCGATGCTGGAACAATTCTCGTATTACTAATAGTATTATTATTATTATTATT
>ERZ778023.2947-NODE-2947-length-18433-cov-6.820492_pt1 | contig 18433 bp, 12 predicted proteins | sample MGYA00375753_ERZ778023 | MGnify/ENA primary metagenome ERZ778023 (study PRJEB29350, sample SAMN05389822) | bioreactor metagenome | isolation source: Ammonium sulfate bioreactor | place: South Africa: University of Cape Town | collected 2014-04-04 ... | reverse complement strand
AAAAAAAAAAAAAAAAAAAAAAAAAAAAAAAAAAAAAAAAAAAAAAAAAAGAAACGGAAAAGAAAAATTTGCCCTTGTTTCTAGAATCCAAGCCTTACCTCTCTTCACTCTAGGTTGATACTTCCAAAGATAACAGTATTGCCTTGGTTTTGGACCCCGAAAGCTCTGCATCTTCACAGCCTTCACTCTCTCCGTCTTCTCCCTTGGCTTTCCCTTCTCCACTTACTCCCTCTCCTCTTTCATCCACTGTTCCTCCGCTTGCTTTTTATCCTCCTCCTCCTTCCTCTCTTCCTCTCCACCCTGCTCCTCTTCCTCTAGCTTGCTCTGCTACTGTTAGTAGCGCTGAGGAAAGAATGAAGACATATGACACTGAAGGAGGGGAAAATGAAATGGAGCCGAAAGAGTGTAGCCCACTGCCACATAGTGATGTACATGATTGGGCTGATGTGTGTGTAGTACACCCCATGGAAAAGGATGGAGTGCTATGGGCTCCGCAAACCAAAACCCTTGAAGCCCCTCAGGGTATGGGAGAGAAGGAAAAAGGAAATGAGGAAGGGTATGAGAAAGCCTCTCTCAGCAAGGATATTGAGGAGGAAAAGGACATCCGAAAGGAAGAAGTTATAGGAGACTGTATTGCACTAGACAAGAAAGCGGCGAAAGAAAAGCTCAAGAAGGAAGGAAAGCAAAATGGAAAAGGAAAAGACAAGGGAAAGACAAGGGGAAAAGATCTGGGAAGGAAATACAGTGGAGACAACTCGGCTTGCTATGGTTGTGGACAATCCTTTGGGGCATGGCCTTTTCGAACCAAACGATTCTGCCATTTTAAGAAGCAATACTATTGCAAGAAGTGCCACAATAATGACCTGCGTGTTCTCCCTGCTTTATTACTTGCGGAAGAGGGGCACATGCACATCGGAAGGTTGATTTTTTCCCAATCCCTCATATCTTATAAATCTGAATCCGTTTTCCCTCCATTAGTTATCAACGACCTGTTTGCGTGACTGCAAGAAATAGCTTAGATAAAAAACACTCCAAAAGGCTATGGAGTATCCCAGACAAATCTGTACTTTGGAAGATGGCTGATGGACAGCTCCGAAATGTTGTGGTACGTTATTCCAGACTTGCATCATGTGTACAGACATGATATTAGAAAATGCGCGAAGAAGCTCCTTTGCACTACATGTTGATGAAGAATTGTTGTGCAGTACAGAAGCAACTGGAATCAAGTTCTAAATGGAATACACGATCGCACCTTCTATTCAGGTTAAGGCTACAATACTTGCTACTTCGGAACTTACCAACACAAAGTGATGACAAAAATAATTTTTCAATGGAAGACCTTGCGGAACTCATCTCCGGGGTTCTACAAAGCAACTTCGAGGCACTGAGACACTATGCTTATTCGATTCTTCGGAATTGTGTATGTATTTCCCTATTCCACTCCTCCTAATAACTTCTTTTGACTACCCCAAGTGTTGTCAGCACACCCGTTGTAGCTGTGGCTCCAAGTTATGCACATCCGAAACAATTACTCCACAGGATCTTGTGCGCTGTCGAAGATGTGATCATATCCGGCATCGTGTATGTCAAGAAACAAGTCAAGTCAAGAACTTCGAAGTTGAAAGGTGTTCAAAGGTTGGAATGTTTGCCTTTGTTTTTATGAAAGACTAATGCATTTACAGTGTGACCCAGGCTTACAAGGAATTGTGACGCACCAGACACTCGATAATAGAACACAAACAAATGAACATAAAGCACATCACAACTAATTAGTAATAAACTTTGTTTATAAACATAAAGCCACCACGTCCCTTGCTGACAGAACCCGCGGCAGTGTTGCCTTTAATTATTGGAAATACGCGCTAAGAACTATTGGCAAAGAAGATCGGGAGGAATTTTAGTCAAGAGAAAATTCAACATATTTTATGGCGTGTTTGTGCTTTGGGGCCATGGGCTGTTGTGCGAGTTCGCCTTCCGACCCCTTCCTTGACGCTCTTCAAAAGCAGCGCTTTGCGTTTCAGGGAGCAAGCTCGTTTGGCCTTCTCGTTGCTACAATCACCTATGGCGTGTATGCTGCTCTGAACTGGATGGAAAGTGAGCCAAGTTGGGGTGTTTGGACATTCCGCTTTTTTGATCCGGCTATAGCATTTCTCGACATCTCCTGCTTGATCCTTACACTTTGGGTGTGGGCGCGTGGAGATCTCTACCCTTCACCCTTTTATAAAGGCTTGGTCTGGTTGTTTAGATGTGTTCTCGTTGCAGAGATCATCCAACTTGTAATCGATGCTGTGCGCGTGGGGCTTGCATTAGATGCGGAAAACCTAGGCGACCTGATGATAGATCTGGCTCTGTTGCAGATAACATGTGTTAACATCCTTGTGCTACGTGTAAATTTGGCAAGTGCCGAACATATGGAACCCCTGCTTACAACTAACAATACGGTCAATAATGTGTAATCCCTTGTACCACTGAGTGCAACAAGACAAAAAGCTCCTCATAACCCTATGGGTCCCAAAGTAGACCACCAGCGAAGTGTGTAACTCTTCTTTGTACGGAATTTTTAGCAGCGAGTCGATCGTGTATCCCAAGGAGAACAAACTCAAGGGTGACTGCAATACGGTGCCTCTCCCACATGAAGTGTGGTCGTACCTTTTCGAACCACCCAAATCAAAATGTTGCAACAGGCAACCAAACCAAGATACCCAGACCGGGACCAAATGTTCCTTTGGCACCAAGTTGCTTTGGACTAGGGTTGTAATTGTGAAAGATCGTATGCCACACGGTTTATTTTCGCTTTGCAATTTTTTTTTTTTTTTGTGTCCTTCTTTGTTCAAGGAGGAGAAGGCGCAGAAAAGTTGCTAACACGGAACACGTCGCCTCCTTGGAAACATTTGGGCTTGTAGCACCAGCATCCCTGATTGCTTGTACAAAACGCCACATAACCAGCTTTGCACGACACAGAACAGGAAGTGGTCACTGAACATTGAGAGAGTGGCTGCACATCTTTCGCCATTGGCTTCGTCGCTTCCTTCTCCGCCACTGTTTTTCCGCACGATGCACTGCAACCAGCAGTTATCGAACAATAACAATTGGCATTGGTCCCTGCACAGTCAGCACAGCAGCAGTAGCCGAGTCCATTGCAAGCACAACAAGATTCCGTGATCCTTATTGTGCCAAACAAAACCACCAGACACCCAAAGAAAAGCAGGCGCGCACACACCATGAAGAGAATAACAGCGAAACGGGCGCACAAACTTTTTTTTTTTTTTTTCGGTGATTTTTGTTCGGGACGAATCCGGGCTTGTTTGTTCTTGCAAAAGATGCGGTTGTGGCTATCCTTCTGCGTGCTTCTCTTTTGTGCTTCGATTTACTGCTTGCCTCCTTATCCCGCAACATTCACTGCCGATGGAACAGATGTCCTTCTTCCCTCATTCGAAAATCTACAGCCCTTGCAAACGGCCCAACAGGTCCTAACAACGGCGGTGCTGGTGAATACGACTGCTGGCGAATACGAATGGGTACGGAGGTTTTTTTTGGTTGTCTGTTGCATTGTTGTTGAAACAAAAGCCTGTTCATTTAGGCACCAGGTCCTACAAGGACTCCTGAAACGGTGAGCAATGGTGAACTCGTCTTCTGGCCCACCGCATCGGGCTTGTGGGTGCCAGCACTGGTACAAAAAGGAGAGAACACAACAGCAACATCTCAGCCTTGTACGTGGGGGATTATCAAATACTATCCTAATGGAGGTGTTCAGTGTCTAGCTATCGTTTGCTGCTATGATAAATGTTGTTAAAAAATAAAAAAAAAAAATAAGCGTTCCCTCCATCCCTATCCTCTTGTTTCGCCCTCCTCTTCCCAAACGTGTGGGCAGCCACCTGAAGAGGCGGCGCCTCTTACGGCTCTGAAGACTCATCCATCATCCCTTATCGCAACTGATAAATACCAGCTGCCATGTCCCCAAGATGTTTGGCGGTGTGGGCCTAAATTGAAGCAGGGTTGTGGAGGATCGAATGGCTCCTGACAGGGATAGCAACCGAAAGACCAAGGGAGCTCGACCCCCCCGCTCCACTTTATGGCAAAAACACACACAAATAAAAAATTGCTGCAAGCTGGCAATTGTGCGGCCGATGCATTGAGCGCTTCTGGCAGAACGAAGGACAACATGACCCTTCAAAAATGTGACAGCACTAAGATGACCCTGCGATAAAGGGGCCAGGGATCATTCAGAAGAAAAACTGTTCTCCGGCTGGTAACGTTCTTGCCCTCACTTTCGAAGATCAAACCCCTTCCAGGTTCTCTAAACTACAGCTTCTTTGATCCTTCGCTGCACCAAATGTGCTGATACAGTCCGGCATGTCCTCCAAAAGAACTTGGTGTTGATAAAGCCAGAGTTTTCGTGCTCTTGGTACCGTGGCCACTATACTCGCAAGCACTAGAAATACAAAATTCTTGTTTCACTTCACAGTTTGACGTGAGGCAAATAATCTTCTGTTTCGAGCCCCTTTTCCTTTTCGTTGAGAGATACATACAACCTGGCTCGGTATGGCCCCTCGTTAGGGTACTCATGTGCACATGAATTTGGTGTTTCTCGCATCACGAATTGTCAATGACGCATGCTGAAGACATTTTTCCCCCTCTTCAAAGTGTGATTACCATCAAGCAAGAACACCTGGACGGCAATCCATCCGATGACGGAGGCAAGCGCAGAAGATGTTGAGGCGGTTTTCCCTCCGTCGTCCTCAGTGTATAAGTTGTAGGCAACAGTATCGGAGGATTGTACACGACCTCGATTCCTTCGAGAGATGATTGCACGGATCAAAGAATTTCCCAACATGAGAGAGACCACCAGGAAGCAGTAAGCCAACGGCAAGAGAAGAAGCACCGATTGGGTGTAACTGAGTATCGAGAGGGTGTTGTCATCTAGGGACGAACCCAGGTGCTGCGTGGTCGCTTGGGGGATGTCCAGGGCGGATATCAATACCAGGTCGCTCAGGAAGACGGTCTCCACCCGATTGTGTCGCCTGTCGCTGTAAGGATTGGCTCCCAGATGCGTCAGCAACACGAACAAGCAGCCTCCGAACAGGGCAACGGCGCGTCCCAGAGGGTCCAACACGAAGGTTGCTAGCGTTATCAGTGCCAGTCGTCGAAACATGCTCCAGCTCTCCCACCACTTGTGATGATGCGCATATGGTTTCTCGAGCACCATCAGGATCGCCTTGCCCAGGGTCGAATGTTGTGGCCAAGTTCTGCTGCGGATAAGCCAACGCAACAACACGAGGGATATCGGAAAGGGAACCAGAACCGTGCCCAAGAAAACCAATAGCGCTATCTGCCACCCCGAGAAACACGATTCCGTGCCAGCTCGGAACAGCACCAGAGAGTTGTCGACCCCCACCGATCGGACGCAATGCAGCAGATCCATGGTGACGCTCGTGAAGCTTTCGTAGGTCACCAACATCAATGCCATGATGCCTGCAGCGTAGCGAGCTAGCAGAGCCCTGCGCAGAGAAGACGAATCCTCGCTTGTTGTTGTTGGGATTGCTGCTGATATGTCATCGTCGGAGTAGTCTTCCTCTTCTTGACCCACAACACTTTTCTCTCGTGTCAAAAGAGTTGGTCGAGTGGCCACCACAACTCGCATGTCCTGTAGGCGTACATTTTTGATTTCTTCGTCGTCGTTATCCTCACCATTCACAGAGAGTCTTCGTGACATGGGTGCCCTTTTGTCCCCCCTCCTCCAACGAAACCACCACGACGACCACAAGAGATGCCCGCCCCCGACGAGCCCCAGCTCCACAAATAGGGTGACCGGCAAGACATAACCCGTGGCCATCTTCTGCACGGCGGTGAGCCCCGACCATGGGCACACTCCCACATGGATACCCAGGATATCGGGATCGAGCACAAAGAAGGTGAGGACGCCATTCAAGATGCCACTCGCCGTGTCATTGCTGCCGACGAGACCCTGTCCATTGGCGGTCACCACCAAAGCGGCTATCTGCATGAAGTACAAGAGAGATTTCCACAACGGATGGTCGCCCACAGGGATCCACACAAGGAGCACCACATAGACCAAACCGAAACCCAAGGCAAGAAGGATCAGCCACCAGCTCTGCGAGAATCCGCACTCCCCCTCGGGAACACACTCACTGGTTCCCCAGGCTTCGCTGTATCCCTCGTAACAGTCGCCACACAAGACGCCGGTCCTGTATCCTGTGCACGTCTCGTTCCATGGAAGGAGAGTCTCCGCCTGACAATAGCCCAACGGACACACAAGACAACCTATCTCACCTCCTCCTCCTCCTCCAGAAGATCCACACCAATAACCTGGCAAGGTAAACACCGAAGCGCCCCCCAGAGAACAATCGGCATAGTCTGGACAGTTCGGGCACGTGATGTTTGTCAGGTTGCCATCTTTGCCGAGCGTGGCAGCTTGCAGCGAGTATTGACCGGGTGCACATGGGGCACACTGCAGAGCGATCGAGTGGACAATGACGAGACCCCATGGAGCGATCTCGGCTTCGTAGGACGGAGGGGTGTTGTTGACGAAAGCCTCTCCCGTCGAACACTCGATGGTGTCTCCGATGAAAGAGACCTGCTGCGCTCCTTGTGACACCACAAAGAACGGTTGCGCGCCACCCTCGACCAGCAGGTGCGAAGAATGGAGGTGAAGGGCGCCTCCGGCAACCGAGTACAGATGACCTCCCACGGTAGCTTGGTTGGACTCGAAAAACGAATCGGCCACGCTGAGTTGGGTGGACGAACCTCCCACGCTGATGGCGCCGCCATGGACATTGGCTTGGTTCTTTTCGAAATGGCAACCCCGAAGAAGGGTCTCCCCGCCATTGATGTAGAGGGCTCCACCGGTGCATTGAGAACAGCTCGCCACGTTGCCGATGAAGGCGACCCCCGAGAAGAGGTTCCGATTTCCTGTATAGTTCCAGGCACGCTCCTCGATCTGGGTGGGATTATCCCTTTTAGGGGGGATGGGTGCATCGGGAGATGACACCACCGAAACCGCTCCTCCGCTGCCCATCGTGGCACGGTTGTCCATAAAAATGCCCTCGACAAAGTGGTGCGAGATGTTGTGGGAAGCTTGAAAGCTCTCGTTGCTCCAGAACCAGAACGCCATCCCACCACCAAGAGCCGCTCTGTTGGTTGTCACGGTATTGTTTTTCAAGACCGCCACGGAGTCATTCTGGTAGTCGATCAACAGACATCCGCCTCCCAGTTGGGTGGCCGTGTTGTTTGCAAAAAGGCAATCGGCGATGTAGCGGTCGAGAACGCCGTACGAGAAAAGCGCGCCACCATATTCGGCCGCATTGCTCACGTATCTACAACCTTTCATGCGATATCCCCGACAGTTCTTGTCGTAATAAACGGCTCCGCCATCGATGGCCTTGTTGTTCGCGAAATGACAATCCTCGAGAGAGGCTCGCATGGTTCCGAAAAAATTCACGGCACCTCCGAAGGTGCCCCCCGCGCGGTTGTGCGAAAAGTGGCTCGCGGTGATGGTAGCGATACCGCAGCTCTCTATCATGATGCCGCCACCTCCTCCGTGTCGGGCGATGTTGTTGGTAAAGGCGGAACCCGCGGCGACGGTGAGGCGTGAAGCACCGGCCACCCACGCTGCCCCTGCATCCACCTCTGCGGTGTTGTTGACAAACGTGGTGGCGATGATGGTGACGTTGGCGGTGCCGTCAGAAAAGAGGCCTCCTGCCGAGCCTCCGTCGGTGACGCTGTTGCGGACGAAGGCACAATGCGAGACGGTCAGTCCCTCATCTCGCTGAGAGCTTAGGGCGCCCCCTTGGTCACCTCGAGATATGTTGTCGAAGAAGGTGCAGTTCCGGATCGCCTGGCTGCCGCTGTTTCTGAACGTGGCGATGGCTCCTCCGAGGATCGCAGAGTTGTTCACAAAGGAACACCCGTCCACAAAGGATCCCTGGACAGCGAATGCGAGATAGAGAGCGCCGCCGGGTTGTTGTGGGGCCTTGTTGCCGATGAAGGTGCTGTCCTCTATGCGAGGGAGCGAACAGCCTGCAGAGAATACCGCCCCTCCGTTGAGCTGCGTGGCAATGTTGTTGAAGAAGCTCGAGTTGCTGACTAACAATCGGTTGTCATTCGAAGCTAGACCTCCACCGAATTGTGCCGCGTTGTCCACGAACACACATCCTTCCAGAAGAAGAGCGAGGGCTGCGCTAAACACGCCACCACCCCCGTTTAGATCCGTCACCGAGGAGGAGACACATTCGTTGCGCTCGAAGGTGCTGGCCTCGATGTCGACCCGAGCGGCAGGACTCTGCACGCATATCCCACCCCCACCTCCGTTTGAATGCGTTGTGGGAGCAGCAACGTTGCCCACAAAAGAGCTATCGAGAATGCGAAGATGGCATGTGTCTTCGAGAGAGAGGATGGCTCCCCCTCCATAGCCATCCTCTCCCTGGGTGGAACCCATGTTGTCGAGGAACTGAGTGGCCTCGATGTGGAGCAGCTTTCGGGTACCCGAGGAGTAGATGGCACCACCTCCCGCTCCTTGTGTGGCCGCATTCTCGATGAACTGGGTGTTGGTGATGAGAACCTTCTCTGCATCCAAAGAACACAAGGCCCCTCCACCGAGAGCCTCATTGCCACGAAAGGTCGAGTTCTCAACGGAGAGCATCGTCACATTGACCACCAACATTGCACCTCCACAACCTTGTGCGATCGAATTGTTTACGAAAATGCAATCCACGATCGAGAGGATTTCCACCGGCCCCGAAGCATATACCATCCCGCCTCCTCCTTCCGAACCCCACGCAAAACCGTTTCTCATGTCCAACCCCATCAAGGTAACATTCACAGGTCCAGATGTTGCTGAAGAAATGGTAAAGGCACGACCCCCGAACTGGCAATCGATGATCGCTCGACCTTCGATGGCCTTCACTTCCATCGAGCGAGCGATGCTCACCCCCCCTTCTTGGGTGGCGTTGGGACACCCGTAAGGGACGGAAGAGGCTTTCACGCACACCGTGGCGCCTTCGGGGGCGTTGTTCACGGCTTGTTGAATGCTGGCGCATGCCAAAAGTTCGGTGAGGCCGCATGCAGGAGAGTCTGAACCACCTTCTTGTGCGACATAAAGGTCACACCCTTCGTAGTTGAGCGGATTGCTTTGTTGCATCAAAAACAAGAGTCAGATTGGCGGTAAGGAAAGGGAAGCGACTTGAAATCATACCCACAATACATCCACAAAAATATCAACAAGCTACTCACAACAACGAATGATGAGTTCATTTGATTTGATCGACTAGATCAAATAACAAAAATACGAAAGGGTTTTTGCGCACTACACAAAAAGGGTGGAGAGGATTAGAAGCCATGTGCGCTTCTTCATTTACATACCTTTGGGAGGGGCAACTGCTTCCAGAAAGTTGACAAACAAAACGCAATATTGATATTATTGTATTAACAATATTCACAGGGGGTGATAACAAAGGAAAAAAAAAAATTATTTATTTACCATTCTTCACCACACCAAAAGCAACAGGCCTGTCATGAATTGTTACAAAGAAATGGCTGTCTCTTTTGTAACCGAGGGGGGGAGGACAACCGCACTGGGGTTCCCCCTAACATCCCCAAATAAAATCAAAATTTTCGCCCGGCTTTTTCCAAGAACAAGGGAAGCAGTGAAATGACAAGTTGCGCCTGTGGTTCTTGAATCCTAAGTGACACCCGCTTTCTTGCCGCGTTTCAAAACCTCTGCCGAGGACAACTGTACATATTCTTCCGGGGGGGCACCATCGGATGGTCTTCTAAAGCTGAAACCACTCACATTGCCCCCCCTTTTGATTTCATGTCCTAGGGCCTGGGTAATTCCGTCTGGTTTGCCCTCGTTTGTACAGGATACAGATCTGCATAAAAGAAATTAAAAAAAATCCTGAAGAGGGAGGGAGGAACAAAGCTGTGATCGGAATAAAAATCGCTTCCCAGAATTGGTAAGACCCTTTTGATGCTGTCACAAGAAGGGACCGCAACAAAGCGCGATAAATATGAGGGCTCTCATTGCAGAAATGCATCGGCCGAAGGTATCATGCTCCCCCCTTGCCCCCCCCCCCCCTCCCTCTTTGGGCATCACGCGACCAAGGGCACTTTTCCCCCAGGCAGCCCCTGTCCACAGCGGATTTTTCTTTGATTCCTTTGTATCCATGCGGATAGGCAGAAGGCAGAGAAATAGGAAAAAGGCTCGAGCAGCATCTGTGCTTCAGAACTCAGACCAGGTGTTATCCCTTTTGATAAAAAAAAAAACCACAAAAAATCCCTAACGAAAGGATCTTTATGTCCAAAGCCTGACTGGTTAACAGGTTGTGCAATCGGCAGTGTGATACTGCTCGCACAGGTCAAGACCACGGTAGGTCTTGGGACACACGGAAGAAGCGCATATCACATTCTCTGCGTTGATGTTGGAACAGCCGGCGTCCGAGTATTCGCAGCAGGTCCCTGGGTTGCCCAAGCGGCTTGACTCGACCCGAGAGGATGACGACGAAGATGAAGAGGACGTCGCGCATTCCAGCCCAGCGAACTGGGTGCTGGTATTCCACGCGCCTTGCAGGAAGAGCTCTCCGTATTCCGGAAACACGGTGTACGAGCAGTATTCTGCGGCTATCATCTCGGTGTGAACGCAACCCGGCGAGATGTCGGCATACTCGATCAATATATCACACGGGGAGACCGAGAAGAGAAGAGCCGAAGACACGAAGCAAGGGACCGAATCGTTCCCCACTTTGTGATGGCGCTGCTTCAAGAAGGCCAGGCGTTGGTGTTCCGATTCGTTGTGCTGCTTCCAAGAGTGTTTTGGCTTCGAAGCAGAGGAGGCCAACGCTAACAGGACCAGGAAGAACGAAGCGAGAAGCAGCTGCGTGCGCATTGTTTGGGCTTTGTCGGTTTGTATTTATTTGTCTTGCTGCTGGAATGGCTGGCCTAAATTGTGTGCGTGCCTTCCAACCGTCTGATGCCACCTCTCAGGAACGACAACAATGCTCCCGGTAATCATGCCATTCGATCTTCGTTCTGAATTTTCAGAGGCAAAAGGGTGTTGAGCTTCGATCTTTGATTTCCCTCTCCCCCAAAGAAGGACCAGGTGGGTAGGTCCTCTCTTTCGCATTCGCTTCGAAATCGTTCCAATAAGAGAGGAGAGAGAGGGGGAAAAAAAAAAACAAAAAAACATCTATTCGGCCGCCCATGAAGCCCTGTACCATTTGGGAACATATATTCCCAAATAGCATCTTCGACCCTGGGAATCTGTGGCTGGGGTTATCTGGTTGATTGGTTGGATATAGAAAAGAGGTGATGAAGGGTGCCTGTTGGAAATCTTTTATCGAGCAACCACACACAAGCACAAGAACTCGTTCTGCCCCCGCAAAATGGTATGCGTCTTAAGAACAAATGTGACACCGAACCTTACCGGTGGCATTACATTTCCCGCAGGGATTCCAGGGCTGCGAACAGTTGTAATATGCAGCCGGGCCGGCGCCAGCCTTGCGAGCACACACTAGCCCGGTATGCGCGCGAATCGATCCATCGGTGTGTCCGTGGCTGCATCTTCCCTTGGCTCCATTGCACTTGCCACATAGGAGGAGTTTGGAATTTCTGCACACAGAGCACTAGAGAGCAGGTTTTTTGTTTTTGGTGTTGGGGGAGGTTAATCCTTTTAGAGGCTGACACGGTTACATACGCTCATGGTTCCTCTTGGTTGGCAAAAATGAAATAGATGTTCGGCCTTAGTTGACTCCAAAGACACGAAACTGAAGCGCCCAATCGTCTTGGGCTACCTTTTTGGAATGACAACGATGCCACCAAAAATCACGTGATTGGTTTGAACTTCTGAAAAAATAGTGAACGGTCAGGGGGGTTCTTTTTTTTCCCCTCTCCCATGTAGCACCTGTGTCACACAACATGCAACAGATGTCATTGGATGCGCTTGAGTCTGAATCGACGTTGGAAGAATATCTTTCGCACCTGGATGTTTCTCAAGGTTTTGTGCAGCTCAAGGTCTTCACCAAAAGGACGCGAGAGGCGCGGGTCAAAGCTAGGCGCTGTTACGAGCTGCTTCTATCGGGGTGCCATGTTCTATCCAAGAAATGTGCCGATGGTATTCGCCCACCTCACGCCATGCGATCGCCGACGCACAAACTTTTTCTTTCCAGTGTGCGCACCCGATCCGTTCATCGTTGTGCCTCGGGGGACCTCCAACAAGCCCACCAAGCACAGTGCACCTACAGGTGGTTCCTCACCCACTCCCCCCCCCCTCTAATAGCTTGGGCTGCAAAAAAAAAAAAAAAAGAAAGCCTAACCGCACAAGGATTCGCCCCCTCAACAGTGACCCTGCGTGTTTGGTCTCTTCTGCCCGCTTCATTCGTGTTGGGAGAGCCTCTCCTTGTGTCGGCCGACGGTGGCGCTCCTCTGTTGTCGATATGCGAAGCCTGCGCGGACACCTGTCGCAGGCGAAGGAAAGCGCCTGTCGATGAACGGGCGCTGCTTCCGATAGGAGGCGCCGTCATCCTGAAGGAGGCACCGAAGGCCCGCGGGATGCTAGAGCGCCTCGTCGAGCACCACTTCCAGATGCGCTGTGGTGGAGGCAGCCGGGGTTGCAAGAACGAATCGTCCAAAGGCTTTCGGGTTGCGCTGCCCATCCTGGGTCCCCATTGCCGACACGACCGGGAAGCCGAGAGACTGCTCTCCCCGACCCTGCTCCCGATGAAGGAGGACGCGCACACCCGGCCCCTGTATCCCGGGACCCCTGCCGGCGAGTATTACTCCATGAACCTGCTGGGCAACGCCGCCAGGGAGTGCTTCCGCAACGAAATCGATAGCGCCAAGATACGGGGACAGCTGGAGGTGTTCTTCTCGTTGCTCCACACGAGGATCACCAGGTGTGCTCTGGGAGGCTTGTTGGCTGGACCTGCCTTCAAGGTGCACGCCAGGTCCCGCCCCGCATTCACGCTGCCGGAGCTTCGGTTTGCGGTCAGCCGATTCAAGGTGGGTATAGTACCACCGACTGATAGGCAAAAAAAAAAAAAAAAAAAAAAAAAAAAAAACCCCCCCGTTTCCCTCAGTGGCAGCTCCCTCGAAGAACTTCGTGGACGCTCTCGGAAGAACGCACATGGATTCAAGAGCGCAGAGCTCGGATAGAAAATGCGTGGGATCTGTGGGAAAGCAGCGCATTCCTGATAAATCCCGAAGAGGTCTATGCCTCGTGCGGGAACCTGAGGTGCCAGAATTGTCACAGCAAGGTAGAAATCCTGAACAATAGTTTCCAGGAGCTCCAGCAGGGTCAGGCCTTGGTCTATGTATCCAGCACCACTTTGATTTTGGGGCAGCAACCGACGACGGGAGCAGCCGCGGATCCGACCATCGCGGGCGCGATCCTCGAGAAGGCGAAGGGGGCCGACCTGGCCTGCTGGAGATCGTATCGGTGCAGCTGTTTCACGGTGAACATCAAGGAGAATGGCGTCAAGTCGTGGGCCCTGCATGACCTGCCTCCAGAATTTGGGACCCCGGCGTCGGAGCTTCCTGTTCACGGCATGCCAGATCTCGGCTGGCGATGCCGCGGACACGACGACCACCATCCTCCTTACCACGGCGATCACGAGCTGCACACAGCCGATATCGACCGATGGCACAGACTAGAACGGCTCCTGCTCTCTGGTTGAAGGCCACCTTCTTTGTAGACAATTTTTCTGTCATTCCTTCTGTCCCCCTTTTTTTTTTTTTTTTTCAGACAGAAGTTCCTATAAAATATATTTAATGAAGGGTAGTTTTTGTAGCAAGTCTTTTGTCTGAAGGCAAAGGAAGAAGCCACAAGCCAAGCCAGTTCCGAACGAAGAGATAAGAAATAGGTAATTGTTGTACCATGCTGGCGCAAAGATCGTTTTCTCGATTACCCCCTTTTTCCCCTCGTCGATCATATATTGTATTCGTTTGGCGTTCCACCCGTCTGTCCATAGTGGGCAATATGTGCATCTAACACACCATGCATCATTCGCTTTTTCAAGCCAAACACAGGTTCCTCCAGTTCCGAGTGCATCCCATCTCTCCTGTGCTTCTTGTTCGCTCGGGTATAATTCTATTTTTGTTGTGCCCCATGCATTGCTTACGATGCGGTGACTCATCACAGACTAAACACTGCAGTAGACGCGGCTAGAGTTCTTTGTTGGCAACAGAAAAAAGCTTCTGTCCTTTTGGTTTTTTTTTTTTTTGGTTAGTGAAATCATGCACGCAAAGAAAATTTCGAATTTAAACGGAGTTGCTACACACGTGTTTCCATGGGGGAGGGAATATAAGGGAGTCCAGGGAGAGAAGAACATTCATCATTCGAATTCAAAAAGGGCTCAGACTAGAGCCCTTCGTCAGCACCCAGTGGAATAAAGCGTGGCGTCCTTTCCCACCCACCACTACCGACAGAAAGGGAGGGGAGGATTGAAGCGGCTGGTCCCCAGTCGCAGAGAAGGGGAGGGCCTGAGGAGGAAACGAAGACCCTGCGGAGAAGACAGGGTCTTCTGAGCCTTCCCCTTCTCTGCGACTGGTACCCCGCCTGGACGCCCAATTCTCAACCAAATCTGTTTTTATTAGGATTCTCGCGTAGACATGGAAGAGACAATTTTCTTTTTTTTTTTTTTTCCCTGGCTGGTTTGATTGCTGGTTGGATTTTGGTGGAACAAAAAAAATACAAAAAGCAAGGAAAGGAAAGAAGGGCAGGTCATTTTCCTGGGCAATTGAAGACTCATGAACCAAGGTAAAAAAACCTTGCACAAACACCCAGCATCACGCGCTTACGACTTTTTTTTTTTTTTTTTTTGTAGATTTTGCCCTCACTCGAGTCCCACCAAGGCGGAAGACGGGAGACAACGGACAACAGGATAGCCCATCAAACACCGAGCTACCTGGTGATCAAGGGCGGGAAGTGTCAGAGCCGAAACCTGCAGAATGGAGGACTGAATTCCGCCGCGACTATGGTCGCATCCTTCACAGCCATGGCTTCAGAAGGTTGCGCAATAAGACGCAGCTTTTCCCTTTAAACGAGTTGGACTTCTTTCGCACACGGCTGACACATTCCGTCGAGGTTGCCCAGATAGCAAAATGCATCGCCCTGAAGATCAACAGCCAATACCCTGACGCGATGATCGATCTCGACCTTGTGGAGTCAGCAGGGCTGGCGCACGACATCGGGCATCCCCCCTTCGGTCATGTAGGAGAGAGAGCGTTGCACGAGATGATGCAACAGGATGGAGGCTTCGAAGGCAACGCGCAGACTTTGCGACTGCTCGCTCGGCTCGAGAAAAAAGTCAAAGGCTATGGCCTCAACCTCACTTATCGCACCCTGGCCTCCGTTCTCAAGCAGTGCGAGAAGATCCCACGGGACGTGGGTGCGAAGAAAAAGAAGGGCTACTACGAGAGCGAAGCGACGCTTGTCCAAGCCATACAAGACAAGGTTCTTGCAGGACATCCTTTACGCGACTCGAAGGATTTCAGGACAAGAGAGTGTGCCATCATGGACATTGCGGATGACATAGCGTATGCCGTTTACGATCTGGAGGATTCGTTCAAAGGTGGCTTCTTAAGCGCCATGGATATGCTCGCCTGCAGCAACAGCGTGGCAAACAACTTGCGCGCTAAGATAGCTGACGATAGTGAAACGCCAGACTCTCACAAAAGTTGCACCGTTGAGCAGGTGCAAGAAGCCCTGCAGGAGCTAGCTCTGCTGGGTCTCAACGACGTGATGAAACGGGCATTGGCCAAGAGCAAGTCCGAAGAAGGTTTTCGTTTTTCTTTTGTTTGGGTTAACCACTGGCTCTTACTGTTTCTCCTCAGAAAAGGAGTCCTGCGCACGCGAAAAATATAAGGAAACCCCAAAAAAAATCGTCGAAGCGACTGGCGACACAACGATACATCAGGCGGCAGGATTGTACAAAGCTTCAAAGAATCTCGCTCGAAAGTCCCGTCTGAGGACAGCTTTCACCTCGAAGCTCATCGGAAGATTCATAGAACAGATCTCCTATGAGCCAAACGAGCAAGCGCAGGCGTTGTCGAACGTTCAACTGGCTGGAGGAACGCACTTTGAAGTACTGGTGGTCAAGTACTTTACCTTTCAGTTGGTCATCAACTCGCCCAAGATCCAGCTGCGCGAGACGAACGCCTATAACATCGTGTCCAAAATGTTCGAGATGCTGTGGCGCGACACGCGAGGCAGCAACCTTCCGCTCGACTATCGCAAGAAATATGTTGCACCGCGCATGATGGTAGAGGACTACGAGACAAAGAGAGAAGACAACAACCTAACCGAACAGCAGTATCTTAGTGAAAGAGCCACAGCAAAAAGAGTTCTGTGCGATTTCATCGCTGGCATGACGGATTCTTATGCCGTGGAATTTTATGGTCGCCTCACTTCGTTGACCCCCATAACGATTTTCAAGGATTTTTGATCAAATAATGCATTTGTAAGGGAGATAACAAAAAAGGCCATTCCCCCTTTGGTCTTAATATGGGAGAATTAACAAGCATGTCTCTAACTACTGCAAACAAGGCTTTCCCCCCCCCCCCCTCGGCGCTGTTATGCCCTTTCTTTTAGTGCAAGCAAACAAAAAACGACCTGCCATTTCTCAATAGCACCTTGGCCAGGGTCATCAACCTTCATGAATTTTTTCGAGAGGATTACAGGATCCGCAAAGAAGTGGGCACGTTTGGGAGGGTGTTGAGACACATCGAAACCAAATTCATCAGCACCAAGAGTTTGTAGCTTGTGTGCAGACAAAAGAATGAGCCTAGAAACCTTTTATTGGGTAGGTGTGAGTGCCTGTTGTTGAATGGGATATGAGAGGATATCCTTGCAGCAGCTCCTTCTACCTCCTGTTGAATGCCCGAGCTACTGCAAGCTATTCGAGGGGGAAACCACAAACAGAGCGAACTCAGGTCGCTTTTGTTGACCCAGGAAGTTCGCGTCGAAAAAAGAAAGCGAACAATGGAAGAACAAAGCGAACACAAGGCGACCGTTCGGATCCCACAAGGAGGATCGTTGCTTCAACAACCCGGCGTGGGCGAGAGAACATGAGGAGCTCGTCTGTTGGGCATTTCAGCCTCTCCTGAAAGGCGAACGCTCCATGCGACGCAGGTGCGTCAACCCGAGACCGTGGACCAAAGGTACTTTGGCCTTACATCTCAAGGATGATCGCGCCGAAGAGAAGAGGTTGAAGGAAGAAAGAAAGCGAAAAAGAGGGGGGGGGAGGGGAGCAAACCGCGACAACAAGATACTCTTCGCCGAAAGAAATCCTCTTCCAGCAAAGAACTCTTCGGTCTCATCACCGAGTTGCGCCCGAAGAACAAGCAGCGAGGGGAAAAGTTCTCAATGAAAAGCGACTCGAACGCGAACGAGGTCAAAAAGTCACTCGATCCGGGCGAAAAAAAAAAACCTTGATGGTGAACAAGGTTTGGGGGGGAAACATCAACGCAAGGTAAGAACCTCCTAACTTTTTTTCTTTTTTTTTTTGTTCATAATGCGCTTTGGTCGATGTGATTAATCCTTTGACAATCCAAAACAAATTCTTTCAATGGGACCGCAAGATTCATTTCTTGTTGAAAAAAAATACACCAACGCGAGATTTTGGGGGTTGTCTCACTCAAATTAGAAACCTCTTCCTTTTTGTAGAGTGAGGAAGAAGAACTACACAACGATGGGAAGAGTGGTGGAATCTCCCCTTCGCGAAGGATGTAAACAGTTGCTTTACCGTTGTTTGGGGGTTATCTCGCAGTATTGTGGAAATGGCAACTGCGAACAATTGCCAGCACAGCAATGAACAAATCGCTGAGTACCGGCCGGATGACAGAAAGTATTGGGGGTGGCACGCTCATTTTTGGATGAGAAGACACAGAGTAGCTGTCACAATAATCAAGGCACACCAGAAAGCAGGCCTTCACCCTTGAGGGAGGGCGCACACTCTCCTAGCCTAGAGAGCTATTGGTTACATGGAGGGACGACGGCAGAGGTGAACGGGTGGTTTGCTTTTTGGGTGCCATTGCAGCAGCAGGAATCGCCAAAGTTCTCAGGCGAGAACTCTCTTTTTCCAATGGCGGTGTGTTTCCTATCAATAACAAAGATGTTTTCTCAAACCAATCAGAGATCCTCCTCATCAGAAATCCGACCGTTGCAGGGAAGGAAGTCGGGTGCGGACTTGTTAGAGGAGCGGGGGAAAAAAAAAAAAAGATATGAACACTGCCAGCTGCTTCAAAGGAGAACTGGCGGAACTGTATGCCAGCGCGTGCGCATGCGCCTCGAAGGAGGCCGAGCTGGCCATCGCGTGCTTTGTCTACCGGGTGCGCCACGCCACCCAGCCGCGGTTGCAGGTCTCGAGGGATGTGGTGGCCGCGCTCAAGGCGGCCGGATGCCTCTCCCGCAAAAAGATCTCGG
>ERZ778023.2925-NODE-2925-length-18627-cov-5.451648_pt1 | contig 18627 bp, 15 predicted proteins | sample MGYA00375753_ERZ778023 | MGnify/ENA primary metagenome ERZ778023 (study PRJEB29350, sample SAMN05389822) | bioreactor metagenome | isolation source: Ammonium sulfate bioreactor | place: South Africa: University of Cape Town | collected 2014-04-04 ... | reverse complement strand
ATACGAGATTTGACTGTGACTGGAGTTCAGACGTGTGCTCTTCCGATCTGCTTCGTCGAGCTGCCGTCGAAGCCCCAGAGCGGAAGCTCTTCAAGCGTCGGGAAAGAATCAAATTCCTTGATCTGGGTTTTGCCACGGAGATTGGCCACCGGCTCGTAACCATCGAGCCAGATGTATTCCAGTTTGTACTTCGCCATATTATTCTTCGAGTGTCTTGTTTTGCGCGGACCGCGCCGGAGGGGACCGCTTAAGTGTTGTTTTTTACCCTTTATCCGTACGGCGCACCTATTGAAGAGCAGGAACGATGCCAACCCTCAAGAAGATCCGGCAGCCAAGGGAAAATCCCCGGTGAGGGCTTGCAGCGAACCCGCCCAGCGGCGACGATAAAAGCCGAATGCACCAGGTCAAAGACACCCTCCGCGCCACGGTGCGTATTGGTTACGACGGACGCGTCCACAAGACCTTCCGGGGACCGAACGCCCAGGAACGCTTCGATACCGAGGTCAAGGTGCTGCGCTTTTTGGAAAAGATGCAGTGTCCCTTTGTGCCGCGCCTGCTGGAATCTGATCCGGAGCAGTTGAAAATCGTCACATCGAGCTGTGGGCAGCGCGTCGACCATCTGGACGACGAGCGCCGGGTGGAGCTCTTTGCGGAACTGGAGAAATATGGCGTGCGCCACGACGACGCCGAAACACGCAACGTCACCTACCGGCAGTCGGATGGGCGCTTCTGCTTGATCGATTTCGAGTTTGCGACCATTTTGCCGGGCTTTGAAGAGGCCGATGGAGCCAATCAACCAAGTCATACCGAACCAACGCCTGATCTGGCACGGCCGCAGCAACACGGGCCGCGTCCGGTTGAACAATGAGGATACCTTCCTCGGCCTGCAATTCGACGCCCAGGAGCTAAGGTACCTCGGGCGCGAGGGGGAAGGCTCGACGGATCATGGCGACTATGTCTTCGCGGTGAGCGATGGCATGGGGGGCGCGGCGGCGGGCGAGTTTGCCAGCCGGATCACGGTGGACAAGGTGACGCGATTCATGCCGGCGGCGTTCAAGCGCTCGGCGCAGGGCCTCGCGGCGGGGTTTGCGGATATTTTCACCGAGCTGTATCACGAAATCCACAAAGCGATCTCCTACCTGTCGTGGGGCGACCCGGATTGCGCCGGGATGGGTGCGACGCTCACGCTCACCTGGTTCACCCCGGGGTGGCTGTATTTTGGCCATATCGGCGATAGCCGACTCTACTATCTCCCGGCCAGCGAGGGCGGGATCAAGCAGCTCTCCCACGATGACACCTATGTGGGATGGCTCTTCCGGCAGGGAAAGCTCAGCGAATGGGAGGCCAAGCAGCACCCCGGCCGCACCTCCCTGCAGAAGGCGCTCGGAGCGGGTCACCAGTTTGTCGATCCTCAGGTCGGCGCGGTGGCCTACCAGAAGGGCGATATCTTTGTGCTGTGCAGCGATGGCGTGGTCGACGGACTTTTCGACAATGAAATCCGCCGTCTCCTGAAAGACCCGGAGCCCGCCGAACGCCAGCACGACCCGGCCCAGCGCATCGTCATGACGGCCGTGGAGCGCTCGGGACGAGACAATACCACAGCCATCGTCATCGAGATCGCCTAGGCATCGCCCTTCCGGACAGCGAGCGGCGTGGCGATGCTCTCAAGGGATTTTCGCTCCGCCTTGACGCCGAGCCACGCCTCGACCAGCGCGGCGGAAATCATCAGCACAGCCGCCAGCAGATAGCCGAGAAAGAGCGGCCAGCGGTCCTCGCCGCTCACGCCGATGAGCCAGCCATAGAGAAGCGGCGCAGCCACCCCGCCCACGAATGTCCCGACGGCGAAGAATATCGCGATGGCGAGGCCGCGAATCTCGAGCGGAAAGATTTCACTGACGGTGAGGTAGGCGGAACTCGCCGCCGCCGAGGCGACAAAAAAGATCAGCATCCATGCCGCCGTCTGCCCGGTGGAGGACAGCGCCTGCATGAGGAACAGGACCGACGACCCGACGAGCAGGAGCCCGCTTCCCGCGTAGGTGGCGACGATCATCGGCTTGCGGCCCCAGGTGTCAAAGAAGCGCCCGAGCACCATCGGACCGACCGCATTGGCCAGGGCGAAGGGCAGAAGGTAGCCGCCCACGGTCAACTCGGAAACTCCGAAATAGCGCACCAGCACCAGCGGATAGGTAAAAAACACGCCGTTGAAAAAGAAGGCCTGCGCGATCATGAGGGCGAGGCCAAGAATGGAGCGGCTCCTGTGTTCATGCCCCACGGCGTGCCAGATCTCGCGAAAGGCCGTGCCTTTGCGGGCGTAAACACGTATTGCCGGTTCCCGCAGCGGAGCCAGCTCGCCATGATGAGCGATGGCATTTCGTTCCACCCCTGCCACGATCTGCCCGGCCTCGTCGGCCCGTCCGTGAACCATGAGCCAGCGCGGACTTTCCGGCACCCAGCGGCGGAAGAAGAGGATGACCAGACCGAGCGCCGCTCCAATGCCAAAGGCCATTCGCCAACCGAGCCAGATCGGGAGGAAATCCGGATGGAGCAACACGAGGGTTGCGCTCGATCCGATGGCCGCACCGATCCAGAAGGTGGCATTGATGAAAAGATTCACCCGCCCGCGCAGGCGGGCGGGGATGAGTTCATCGATGGCGGAATTGATCGCCGCATACTCGCCGCCGATTCCCGCGCCGGTGAGCGCTCGAAAAAAGATATAGCTCCAGAAATCCCACGAAAACGCCGTGGCGGCGGTGGCCGTGAGATAGACGCCGACCGTGAGAAAGAAGAGCTTCTTCCGTCCGAAACGATCGGTCGCCCAGCCAAAGCCCAGCGCACCGATGACAGCGCCGATCAGATAGGCCGAGGCGCTCGCTCCGATCTGGACCGGCGACAGGGACAGGGCCTCGGGATGGGTCAGGACTCCGCTGAGCGCCCCTGCGAGCGTGACCTCCAGGCCATCGAGAATCCAGGTCACACCGAGAGCTGTGACGACCAGCCAATGCCAGCGCGTCCACGGCAGGCGATCCATCCGCTCGGGGATGCGCGTTTCCGTCCAGGGAGAAGCTGCAGAATTCACGCTCTGTATTCGCACTCCGGGCGCGATCCGGACCCCCCAAAAAATCCCCGCTACTCGGAGACGACGGGATTCATGAGACGTCCGATTTTCTCAACCTCGACCGTCACCTCGTCGCCGGGCTGGAGCCAGCGGGGCGGAGTCCGCGCCATACCGACGCCATGCGGAGTGCCCGTGAGAATGACCGTGCCGGGATAAAGCGTGGTGCTGCCACTGAGGAACTCGATGAGCGTGGGCACGTCGAAGATCATATCCGCCGTCGTCCAGTCCTGCAGGGTCTCCCCGTTGACGGTGGTCTTGATCCCGAGGCTGTTGGGATTCGGAATTTCGTCGCTGGTGACCAGCACGGGACCGAGAGGCGCGAAAGTGTCGAAGGACTTGCCCCGGCACCACTGGCCGCCGCCCCAGTTTTTCTGCCAGTCGCGGGCGCTCACGTCGTTCGCCGCCGTATAGCCAAAGACATACTCTAGCGCATGCTCGCGCTTCACGTTCTTGCACGTCTTGCCGATGACGACGGCGAGCTCGCATTCGTAATCCACCTGATGACTCGCGAGGGCGGTGGGCAGTTGAATGGGGTCGCCCGGATTCTGGAGCGTGTTGGGGGTCTTGATGAATAGGATGGGAAACTCGGGGATCTTTGCCTTCGTCTCCTCGGCGTGGTGGCGGTAGTTCAGCCCGATGCAGAGGATCGCGGCGGGAACCAGCGGCGCGAGAAGCTTGGCCACGTCGGCGGTTTCTCCGGTGGGAGTCAATTCACCGAACAATTCCCCGTTGAGACGTTCATAGATGCCGTCAGCCTCCATGGCGTAGTGAATGGCTCCGGCGGTGTCCGAGTAACGAATGATCTTCATGGCTGGTAAGGTCTGCCGCTTCTTTATGCGACAGCGTTTTCCCTAACACTCTGGCAAACGGGAAGCCAGTCCGAACGAAAAACCGCGTCGTCAGGGCCTAGTCGGATCGTCCCCGCGCGTCGACCCGCCAGACATCGACCACCTCGCCGCTCCGCACCACATGCACCCGGTCGGCGAGATTCACCGCGGGGCAGACGTGAGCCGGGGTGAAGAGCAGCCGGTCCCCCACCCGCAGAGAAGCAACGCCGCGCCCGGTAACGAAGCCGTGTTCCTCGCTGAGACGAGTCACATTGATGTCCTGGCGATCCACGGCGCGGGCAGTGATGTTGCCGGAATATTTGTCGCTGGAAAAAACCTTCGATCCGGCATCGATCAAGGCCAGGTCTGGCTCAGGGCGATCGACTACCGTCGCGAGGACATGCAGGGCGACATCATCAAAGGTCATGCCACCGGGACCCTCCGCGAGATTCAGGTCGCCGTAGACATACGCCCCGGGGCGGACAGCCTTTACCCGGAAACGCTTGAGAAACTCGGTCGCCGTGACGCTGCATCCCGGCCAGATTGCCAGCTCCTCGCCGATTTCGTCGCGCGCCGCCTCGAGTGAATCCTCCGCTGCACGGACGAGGATCTCGACCTGCTGCGGCGTGCGGGCCTGATAAGCATGGCCCTCGTGGGTGTAGAGCCCGGCGAGCTTCATGCGATGCGAGGACCGGATGCGGTCGGCGAGTTCCCCGGCGGCAACCGGAGTACGCACACCCTCGCGCAGCAGGCCGGTATCGACCGCCATGAGCACGGGCACGGAAATACCGGCCGCCTCCAGCACCTTTTCCAGCACCTCCAGATGCGCCTCGCTGGTCACGGCGAGGATGAGTTCGTCGAGCATTCCAGCCAGCTCGCGCAGGCGGCGGGCTTTGCTCACATCGGCCAGCGAGTAAGCAATAAAGATACGGCGTACACCGGAGGGCAGCATGGCTTCGGCCTCGCCGAGCTTGGCGCAGGTCGCGCCCTTGGCTCCGGCGGCGAGCTGCTTTTTCAGCACGGCCACGGATTTGTGGGTCTTGATGTGCGGCCAGAGCTCGACGCCGGCCGCGTCGCAGGCGGCCTGCATGGAGGAGATGTTGCGCTCGAGGCGGTCGAGATCGACGATCAGGGCCGGTGACGGGATGGCGTCCGAGGATTGCATGGCTCTGAAACGGGATGCTCTCAGCTTTTCCCGCCGGATACAACATCGCCCGCGCGCTTGACCTCGCGGGAATAAACGGACATTCCCAGAGCCATGAGCGCACGCGTTTACCTCGCAGGACCGGACGTCTTCTTCCCCGATGCCAAAAAGCTGGCCGTGACGTACAAAGCCATCCTCGCCGAGTACGGGCTCGACGGGCAGTTCCCGCTCGACAACCAGATCCAAGCCTCGACGCTCCAGGAAACCGCGCTGGCGATCTTTGAGGCCAACTACCGGCTGATTGATTCCTGCGACGCGGTGCTCGCCAATATGGTCCCGTTTCGCGGTCCCTCGATGGATGTCGGGACGGCGTGGGAAATCGGCTACGCCTACGCGCAGGGCAAGCCGATCGTGGGCTACACGGAAATCCTCACGCCGTACCGGACCAAGGTCCATCACAGCGGCTTCTCGCAGGCCGAGACCGATCCCGTGGACCATCTCGGTCACGAGATCGAGCACTTTGAGGGCATCGACAATCTCATGCTCACGCAATCCGTGCGCGCGATCAAACCGACCCTGCGCGAAGCCGCCGAGTACCTGGCGACGATCGTTTAATTACCAGCCGAGCACCTGGGCAAAGATGAGCGGCGCGACGATGGAGGCGTCGCTTTCGATGATGTACTTCGGCGTGGCGGAGCCGAGCTTGCCCCAGGTGATCTTTTCATTTGGCACCGCGCCGGAGTAGCTGCCGTAGCTCGTGGTCGAGTCGCTGATCTGGCAGAAGTAGCCCCACAGCGGCACGTCCCCGCGCTGCAAATCCTGGTGCAGCATCGCCACGACGCAGATCGGAAAATCCCCCGCGATGCCTCCGCCGATCTGGAAGAAGCCGACCGAGCCGGTCGCACCCATCGGGCGGGCCGTGGCGGTGTACCACTCCGCCAGCGAGATCATGTATTCGATGCCGGTGCGCACGGTGTGGACATTGCGAATGTCCCCGCTGATGCAGTGCCCGGTGTACATGTTGCCGAGAGTGGAATCTTCCCAGCCCGGGACGAACATCGGGAGATTGCGCTCCGCTGCGGCGAGCAGCCAGCTGTGGGCCGGGTCGATCTGGGTCTCCAGCCTCCCGCCGAGCAGAATGCGATAGAGAAACTGGTGAGGAAAATACCGCTCGCCCGCGCGGTCCGCCGCCTGCCATTCCGCCAGCACCGCCGCCTCGATGCGGCGCATGGCCTCCATCTCGGGGATGCACGTATCGGTCACGCGGTTCATATGCCGGTCGAGGAGCGCCTGCTCGTCGGCTGGCGTGAGGTCGCGGTAATGCGGCACGCGCTCGTAGAACTCATGCGCGACGAGATTGAAGACATCCTCCTCGAGATTCGCGCCCGTGCAGCAGATGGCATGGACCTTGCCCTGTCGGATCATCTCGGCGAGCGAGAGCCCGATCTCCGCCGTGCTCATCGCCCCAGCCATGGTGAGAAACATCACTCCGCCCTGGTCAAGATGGGCGGCGTAGCCATCGGCGGCATCCCGGAGCGAAGCCGCGTTGAAGTGCCGGAAATGATGACGGATGAATCGGGAGATTTCGCCGCCTGCCTGTGGAACCGTGTTCATTTTTCAAAGCCAGTCGTGGCCGGACTGACAACGGGTATGGGCAGCAAAAAGCCACCCGGTTTCGTTGACGGCTACGGGCTGATGGCCCGCCATGACCGTCTTTGGGTGGCTGAAGAAAATCGGTATCACAGATGTCCGTCCGGGGCAAGCCGCATTTCAGCCACGCAGAAATGACGAACGACCGCCATGGCACATCCTCAGCTTAGTACCCGGACTATATTTTAGAGATCGACATCGTTGCTTAGAAATCCTTTAAGGAAAGCTCCATGTATAAAGTGTCTCTTGCACTCGCGGCGGGCGTCCTCGGACTATTTCTGAACAGCACCATCGCCCAGGAGGTCGACAACCCCGACTTTTCCAAGGGAAAAACCGGATGGATGGGAGATGGCAAGGTCGTGTATTTCGGCTCCGACGGAACAATTTCCGACACTCCCTCTCCAGGCGCCGCGCCCGGGTTGAAGATCGAACTCAGCAAAAACGAGTGGAAGGAAGTTCACCAGACTCTGCGACCAAAGCAAAAGGATACGGAGATCCAGTACTCCCTGCAGGTCATGGCCGATCCGACATTCGTTCGCCTGCCGGAATCCAAGGACTACTCCGACGTCGATTTCCGGGAGGGAGGCGGCTATGCCTGGAGCGCATTGGTTTATCCGAAATGCGATTTTCTCATGCGCGTCCACGACGACACCTGGTACTACCGCCCCCGGTCGCTGACCCCTCTCGGAACCTGGAAGACGTTCTCGGAAAGCTTCCCCAAGCTGAAAGCTCGCCAGCGTGAGATCGCGCTCCTTTTTCCTCCGGGAGAAGGAACGATCTACGTCAAAGGCAAATAGAGTTCCTCCTCCGCGCCCGGGGCCTGGGCTGGCGGCTCGCTGGAGAGTAAAGCGACTTGTATTCCCTCCTCCCTTCATGAATACTTTCCATCATGAATGTCTTTAAGATCACAGCCAAGAATCCGAATGACATCCGTTGGATGGCCGAGGACTTACGTCCCCCGGTTTTAGTACAAGTTGACCCTGAAAGAGCCGTATTTTCTCAGTTCTTTGGACTCCGCACATTTAAGCCTTCTACTACCGCGCCGAATTACTCCATGTGGGACCAAGAGCACCTTGACGCTAAGCTTGTCCCCAACCAGAGTTTCCCTGAAATTCCCGCAGTAATTTATGAGGAACAGCAGGGAATTTGGATTGCACAGCACCTCGCTTCGGATGCGAATGCGTGGTCGAATACGACTCGTGAAGCCATGATGCAACTGGCCGACAAGATCAATCACAACCTTGAAAAGCAAGGACAATGCGGGAAGCAGCGAACGCCCGACCGAGAAGCGGCCCGAGGCACTTGCAGAGATCCGCGACGCCAAGCTCTACCGCATCGAGCACAAGACGTTTGAGGAGTATTGCCGGACCAAATGGAACTTCACAAAAACTCAGGCAAATAGACTCATTGGAGCAGCGCAAGTTACCGAGAATTTGACACCCATGGGTGTCAAACCAAACACTGAGAGTCAAGCCCGTCCACTAACCAAGCTCCCGCCCGATAAGCAACCCGAGGCATGGAGCAAGGCTGCAACGGAGCAGGACATACAACATTGTATTGACTGACTTTCCCAACCATGTTAATCCGCCGAACATGATCCTACATCCATGTTCGTGCGGGTCGTTTCGAGTTTCCACGGGAAGCGCTCTCGACAAAACAAATCAAGCAGGAGAAACCGGATTCATTTACTGTCTGGCTTGCGGGCGGATTTTCGGACTCCACCCCAAAATGCTCCCAAACAGGGAGGCGGCTAGTGCTCTATGGAATCGTCGGAGAAAGCAGGAGATCGCCCGGAACTGGAAGCCCAGGCGTCAAAATGCCACCCGGACTACATAGGAGGTATCCAAGAGTGGCGTGAGGTGCTCAAACCGGGGGCGTGAAAAGGGGCTCAATTACCGTCCAACAACACTTCCTCTAGTAATGCTCACCTGGTAAACATCACTATTCCATATACCGTTTTACAGACTCGCGTTACTTCCGTGTTTATCAAAATCGCTATTGATCCTGGGGGGGAAAGTAGGGGTCAGGCGTGAATGGCCTTAAGATAAGGCGAATTTGGGAGTATTTTGCCCTGTTGGAGGGCGTCGCAGGTGAAGATCTGGCTTGCCCCCGCGCGATTTTCCTCTCCCCAGGCAACTATCGGAGTAGCCGAGATCCTGGCCGCTGGGTGAGGAGCGCGTTTTCATGCGCCTTTCGACCATCTTGGCGGGAATTTCTCCCTCGAAAAACTCCCTTTTCTTCCCCATTTTTTTGGCGGAGAGCCAGATGAAACTCATCCAGCGCCGAGCCTTCGGCTTCAGAAACTTTAACAACTACCGCTTGCGCGTCATCGCTCAATGCGGCTAACACAAAAACATCAACAAATGACCTCATCCCCATTTTTTGGCGGAGAGCCGGCGGAGAGCCATAATAGCGGCCAAAATGCCTGATATCTGGTCGGCGCGGCGGGACTCGAACCCGCACGGAGTTTCCTCCAGCAGATTTTAAGTCTGCTGCGTCTGCCATTTCGCCACGCGCCGTTGCAGAGGGGAAAATCGTACACACCAGATTTCCCGACGCAAGGATGGCATTTACGGTCTGGCGAATCCTTGAACACCGGGCGCCAGCAGGTGGCACGCTCGCTGTTGCGGTAAACGTCACGCCCCTCAGGCGCGGCTGAGGAGGACCGCCGGGTCGACCTGGCCCGGCATCGGCTCCCCACGCAGGAGATGCTCCGCGTCACGAATGACGTAATCCGCCATGCGCCTCACCTCGTCATTGGCGCTTCCCGCGATATGGCTGGTGATGAAGACGTTGGGCAAAGTGTAAAGCTCGCTGCCCGGCGCGGGAGGCTCGACCGCCTGGACGTCGAGGAGCGCGGTCAGGTCCGGCCTGCGGCGGAGGACGGCGAGCATGCCGGGTTCGTCGACCTGGGCTCCGCGCCCGGTATTGATAAAGGTCGCGCCCTCCCGCAGGGAGGCAAAGTGCCGCTCCTGGAGGATGCGGGCATTGGCCGGGGTATCGGCGAGCTGGTTGCTGACGACGTAGCCCTCGCGAAACGCGGTGTCGATGTCGACGAGAGCGTCAATACCGATGTCACGAGCCTGCGCCGGAGTGAGATACTCGCATACCGCAATGACTCGCAGGTCGAAATGCCGCAGGAGCTTGAGCAAATGCCTGCTGATGGCTCCGATGCCGATGAGTGCGACGGTTTCCCCATATGCTCCGCGACCGATGGGAGGATGCTCCCCGGCCCATGAACCCTGGCGGCAGTAGCGCGAGTTTCGGTACGCTCCCTTGCAGGAGAGCAGGATCTGGCCGAGGCAGAATTCCGCAACCGGGATGGCGTTGGCCTCGACGGCGGTGCAGACCGCCACGCCGCGCCGGATGAAGGGCTCCGCCACCGCACGCACGGACCCTCCGGCATGAAACAGGCCTCGCAGCCGCGGCATCTGGTCAAACTCCTCCGCAGTAGGAGCAAACACTCCCCAGCAGGAAAAGACGGCCTCGACGTCCCGCAGATTCGCCGCATGCACGGCGAAATTCTCCGAGTTAATCACGGTCGGATAGAGATCGAAGAGCCCGGCAATTTTGCGCAGACGCTCCTCTCCGTAAACATAGTCCACAATGTCGCCGGGAAACCACGGCACACCATTGGTGAAGATCGCTGCCTTCATCCCCCGCTTTTCCCCGCGCTAGTTGGCGACTTCCTTCAACTCGAAATCATCCAGGTCCGCCGTGACTGTGCCGACACTCATCGAGTGGATCTGGATGAACATGCCGGCCGTTTCCTCCGGCGCGACTGCGGAGATCGAAACGCGTTTCCACTCCGCCGACCGCTCGGGCACCACTGTCGGCGGCTTTTTCTGGATGGGTTTTCCGTCCTGGTTCAGGAAATACAGGGCGACCTGCACGCCGCCCTCTCCCGAGACGGTGCGAAACCAGAAAGACATCTCGTATTTCTTCCCCGCCTCCGCGTCGGTCGTGAGGGAGAGGAGCCCGCTGCCCTGCTTATCGTCCTGATCGACGATGCGCAGTCCGTACGATCCGCTGTGGGCGGCCTCCGCAGAGGCGGAGCTCATGTTGCGATCCATACGGGGAACCCAATCGCCCAGCCCCTCCTCGAACCCCGGGTTGAGGATCGTCTGGGAAAATGCGGGCGAGGCCGCCAGCATGAACCCGCAGCAGGCAACGGACCGGAGAAGGCGAACCGACAGGGGGTGCTTAAAGAGTTTCATGGATATCAGGAGAGTTGGGGTTGTTTGCGCTCGATCAGGAGACTGACGATCTCGTAAGGGCTGAAGGAGATTTCGGAGACCGAACCACCATCGCCGACGGTCTCGGACAGATCCGTCCGCAGGGCGCGGCAGCCATTGGCGAGGAGGATTTTCACCCGTCCCCGGCGGCCCAGGGTTTCGTGCAGGCGCAGGACCCACCCGCGGCCGGATTTTGCGGGCTTGGCCCAGCACGGGATGAGGCTCTCTCCCCCGGAGAGGCCGAGGAATCCCGAGTTCACCGCCCCGCCCCGGTAGGTCAGGGCGTCGGTATAAAGCGAGTCCGCCAGCGCAGGCGCGAGATCCTCGCGCGAGAGATCGGGGGCGTGAAAACACAAGGCCAGGCGAATGACATGCCGTCCCTGGTCGGTAAACGGCGCGCGCGCTCCGCCCCGGCGGATGGATGCCGGGAACATCTTTTGCCTCGGCTCGGGCTCGCCTCCCGTGACGCGCGGCGACCGGACGAGCGAAACACCGAGCACACCCTCGCGGCAGGAGAAGCCGTACTTGGATTCCGTGACCACGCCGAGGCCCTCCGCCTCGCCGTCATCGGCCACGACGGCCCACCGGCTGGCGGGGCTTTCAAACATGGCTTCATCGCGAGACTCTCCCGGCTGCTGGCAGCGCAGGACGCTGCCGAACGGCGTGCCAAACCGCGCCCTCCGCCCGGTGTAGGCGGTCGGGAAGTTCACCCGCAGGAGCTTCTGCTCCTCCTGCCAGTCGATGTCGTACTCGATATGCAGGACCGGCTGAAACGCGTCGACGCGATACCTCACGACGCCGGAACTGCGACCGCCGAGGGCGAGAGAGAACTCGATCCCGGCCTCCAGCTCGGAGAGCGACACCCGGGGCTTTCCGGTACCATAAACCTCCGTGCCGAGACTCAGGGTCTGACGGTCGATGTCCCATGCGTCGAAATCGGACGGATGATCGGGATACTCCACCAGCGCGCCCAGCGCGGAGGCGATGGCGATGGGGCGGCCATTGAACGACAGAGAGGTCACGCGGCCCCGCGCGTCGAACCCGGCCGCCACCCGGCTGCTTTGCAGCGAGCTGGCCGTCGCCGCGACCGCGTACTCCGAGACGAAGACCTCGGGGAGCGTCTGCAGGGACGCGCCGGACAGCGGGGGCAGTCGATACGCCTTTTGTTCTCCCCCCTCGTCGCGAATGATCACGGTGCGGCCCAGCGGGAGGGGATTGAAGAGGGCGGGTTCCGGACCCGCGCCGAGGTCGGCCGCCGCCGTCTCGACGGCCTTTTCCGCGATGGCGGCGAGCTCGGGCAGGCCCTCCTCGTAGACCTCCCAGATGGAACTGCCCGGGATATAATCGTGAAACTGCGCCATGACCATGCGCCGCCAGTAGTGCGCGTCGAGTTCTCCGCCACCCATGGCCACGCGGGCTGCCTCCCAGGTCTGGAGCGCCCTCTCGCACTGGCGGAAGATGGCCTTGAGGTTGCCATGGGTGGTGAAAACTCCCCGGTGATACTCAAGGTACAGCTCGCCCTGGTAGACGGGCAGGCGAGGCCGCGACTCGTCGAGGCGCTCAAAGAAATCCTCGATGCGCCCCCAGCCCACCTGAGGCGCTCCAGCCAGCACCTGAAAACGCCGGACCCGCTCGCACATCTCCTCGGTGACGCCGCCGCCGCCGTCGCCGTAGCCGGTGGGCGCGAGGAATTCATCGTGCACGTCGGATTGCCGGTAGGCCTTCGCCCCGCGCCGCAGCTCCTCGGCGGAGACGACCTGGTTGTACCCGTTCTCCTGGGTGACATGGACGAGGACCTCGGAGCCGTCGATGCCCTTCCAGACGAAGCTGCTGTAGGGAAACAGGCTGATGTTGGACCACGTGAGTTTCGTGGTGAAAAAATACGGCACGCCGGTCTGGCGCATGATCTGGGGCAGGCACCCGCTGTAGCCAAAGACATCCGGCAGCCAGAGCACCGGGGACGGGCGGCCCTGCAGGCGGCGATACCCCTCCTGGCCGAGCAGGAAGCTGCGCGACAGCGCCTCGCCGCAGGCCATCTGTGTATCCGACTCCACCTCCGTCGCTCCCACGGGCTCCCAGCGACCTTCGCGGATGCGCGCGCGCACCGTCTCCATGAGCGAGGGGCTGAGACGCTCCACCGCGTCATAGCTGGCGGGCTGGGAATAGCCAAAGACAAACTCCGGATACATCTCCATGAGCCTCGTCATGGTCGAGAAGGTATGCACCGCCTTGTATTCACTCCCCCGCTCGGGCCAGAGCCACACCAGGTCGATATGGGCGTGGCCGGTGAGCACAGCGCGGATGGTTTCCTTCTGCCCGGAGAGCAGCGCGTAGGCGGACTTCAGCGCGGTCCTGGCTCCCGCGAGCCCTCCGCGGTCGAAGGCATTGAAGACATCGTCGAGCGCCCGGAGCAGCCTGCGATAGAGCACCGGGATGGAGTTCAGCACCGGGCGATAACCTGCGCCCGCGAGCTTTGGGGCTTCCGAGGGACTCGCCGCCTTTGCCTCCTCGATGGCGAGGTCGAGGAGGACCCGGGTGTCGTGATAAACCTCCCAGGCCAGGTCGTCGCGATGGCACACCTCCGCGACGCTGAGCGTGCTTCCCCGCGCGTCGAGACCGGTCGCCTCGGGGTGCCAGATCGCGCTCTGGAGACAAAGCCCCTCCACATAAAACTCCGCGACTCCGTCCGGCAGCCGGCAATGGCGATGCGCCACATCAAACCCGTAATACGGCGTCCCGTCGATATAGACTGTTCCCTCACCCTGATCGCGCCAGTGCAGGTAGAGCGGGCGGCCGCCGGCGCTCTCCGGCACGCGAACCCGGAACCAGCCCCGGTCAAAAATCTGCCCCCAGTGGAAGGGCAGCTTCACCGGCTCGTACGAAAGCGCCTTCGCCTGATCAAAGGGAATGGCGTCGCGGAAGGCTCCGCCAAACTCACAGGCGACCGCCCCCGCCCTCACCCAGATAAGGGACTGAATGCGGTCCAGCACCGAATGCGCCCTGGGGAGAACGAGCTGAAGGAATGGATTGTCAGGTAACACGGAAATAAGCGGGTAAAATACTGGGCTCAGGGAGGAGAGAGCGGCTTGACGAGGGCGTTGTAGCGCTGTTGGACATCGGCCAGGGCGGCCTGAAAGTCCTGCGGGATGACGAGGGCCTGCTCGGGAGCATCGGTAAATGTATAGGTACGGGTGTCGTCCCCGACCACGAGCTTGACCGGGAACCGTGTCACGGGGTCGATGTAGGCCGTCACTGGCACCTTGCTGCCGAGATCGATCTGCGGAGGGTCGTCCGCCGTCACGATCACATAGAGAGCGGGGTCGGCAAATTGCAGGGGATAAAACTCCCCGGTGAAGACGAGGCACTCCTTCTTGTCGACGGTTTCGCGTCCCTTGAAGTTGCTGGCGGAAATCCAGGCAAACTCCGGGAAATCTCCTCCGGGCTGCGCATTGCGTCGGACGATCTTCTGCTGAAATGCCGGGTCCCGCAGCACCAGCAGGGGGCCCTGCGCCCAAATCTCTTGCGTGGCCCCGCCGGAAAACGAACTCAGCAGGAGCTTGATCCGGCCGGTCTTTGTGACCTCCAGACGGGCGATCCGCTGGCCGACAAGCGTCAGTGCGGTAGGACGCGCCCCCTCCTTGTTACCGTACTGGAAAGACACCGTCCACTTGCTCATCTCCGGAGCTCTCTCCGCGACAAACGGCGGCTTGGGAGGCTCCTCGGCGAAGCTCGATGACGCCATGGAGGCTCCCAGCGCCAGCACCGAAATGTATTTCCGTATCCTCATTCCGTCACGACCTCCAGTTGCTTGTCCAGGACCCTGCCCGTGAACCGATCGATGGCGATGTGCAGCCAGTAGTGCTTCTCTCCCTCCACATAAAAACCGGCCAGGCTGGTCTGGCCCGGGGCAAACCTGCCAGCCTGGGCCACCACATCGATCAAGAGGTTCCAGACCCTTGTGGAGCCCGCATCGGTCAGGGCGCGGATGGCCGCCTCGCGCTGCCCGGTGATAAAGGCCGCGTCGGTCCCTTTGATTCCGCTCACCGTTCCCACATCCAGGGAAAAGCCCGAGTAGAGGACATCCGGGTCCTTGTCGGGAGATGTCGCCGCAGTGGTTCCGGTTCCCTTCCAGCGGCCGACCAGTTCAGACCGATTGACCAGAGGTCCGAGCGGAGCGGTGGCTGACATCGTTCGCTCGACCAGTTTATTGGCGATCGACTCAGCGACGGCTGAAGTCAGAACTGTCGGGGAAGACGACATGTCGTCCACGATGGAACCCGTCAGGAGCGCCTTCAGGACGGGCGCCTGCCGGGTGTTCAGATTCACCTTTCCGGCGGTCAGCGCATTATCGTTATTGGTCTCGTCGACGCAGAATACGTCGAGCAGCGCAGCGTCGCCGCTTTCCGGGAAGGAGAGGTCAATATTCTTCCACGGCGTATCCCGGAAGGTGTACCCAAGCTCCGCCACCGAACGGAAGGGGCGATTGAGAATCACGGGACGGCTCGCGTTATTGCCGGAGATCATGGGCAGTCCCTCCTTGGTGCCGGTCGAACCGCCGGACGATGCATCCGATGCGTACCCGCCCATGGCGCGCCGGACGACACCATCGGGATCACGATTGTAGAATGGTTGATCCTTTACGCCGAAAAATCCCTTCTGATTGCGCACCGTGTTCATGGTCCAGTATCCCTGCTTGAAACCGCGATGCCGGGAATCGTGGTTGGGATAAAGGTCGTTGTTATCGTAATTAGTCGGAGCCCAAGGACCTACCTCGACGCCAAATGTATTATCCCGAGGATAAAATGTTTTAGGCCCTAAAGGAGGTTGACTTAAGGTTGACCAGTTGGACGGGAAGACCATATTCGCCGCGTCGGTGGGCGAAACCAGTCCAAGCAGATCCCATGTGGTAACTCCCCACCGAGAGGTTCTTGGGTCATTCCTCTCGAACTCGATTTTCGGGAGTTTCGACGGATAGCTTATCCAACTCTTCGGCGGATTCGGATAGGTCGCCGTGCTCGTCTCTTTGGGGGTAAACGCCGAGGTATTCCACTGCACCGTCATCTGGTCGTATGTCCGAAAAGACGAACCGTCCTTATACTCCAGATAGATGGTCACAGGCCCGGAATCCGGCAGTCCCATGTATCCCATGTCGATATCGGATGTACCGTTCTTCCGCTGGAAATCGAAGGCGACGAGGCCTGTGAGATTCGCTCCAGTGAGAGCATCATAACGGGATGGACCAGCAAGCCCGCTTCCGGTCGGGCGACCGGGCTTAGCCAACACCGTAGGCTCGCGGAAGAGAGAGGAGTCCACGGTGAATGTCAAATCTCCAGCCGAGGCCCAGTCACTCGGAACGATCAACTGGCTCCCATCTTTATAAACCAGCTTATTGGAGGTCGGCACACCACTTCCCAAGGCACTGACCGCCCGAACTCGAAACTGGGTCGGTGCATCCGCCGGAGCATCATTCCCGTGAGGATTCCACAGCTCCGGGTTGACCAGCATGGCAGCCGGATAAGAGGCAAGGGTCGGGCCCGAGGCCGGAATGTCTGTCTGCGGCGCATAGCGAATCCGCAGGCGGTAAAGATACGGCAGCGACTCGACGCCGCGCACCTCCTTGTCCGCATCTCCCGCAAAGGCAAGCCGGGTCGGATAACCATCATTGTCCGCCTGGTCGATGATGTTGGCGCCGATCTGTAGGATCTGGAGATTGGTGAAAACATCACGGCCCGAGTGTTGAATCTCCGCAGCCGAGCCCGACTGGTCCCATCCGGCCTGCGCAGCGCTTTTTGCCAGGCTGCCGACGTTGATGGCGGCTTTGAGTAGTTCGAAAAAATCTGGCTCGCGCCCGGCTGCGGCCACGGCGTCCAGTCGCAGGATACCGGTATCGTTTCCGTGGCCGTACTTCCATGGCTCGTTCGCGGAGCTCCGATAAATCCCAAAGTCGCGATAGATGGGATCGGTGTCGGTCTTCGATGCCGTCGCGCTACGCAGGATCTGGTTGAGACGGCTTAACGCGAAACGCTTTTTGACCAAGGGTTCACCGACGAGCGCAGTCGTCCCATCGCGACGAGTGAAGGTCTTCGTCACCCGGGCCTTGGCGAATGGCGGGTTGATGTCCGTCGATGGATCAGCCTCCCGGTCGGCATTGTAGGCATCATTACCGGTGCCGTACGTGGTACTATTCTTGGTCGTGCTGGATTGCACGCGCGGCCGATTCGGATTGGGTACGAAAACGGGCTGCTCGATATCCCGCGAAAAAGTGCCCATGTACTGCAAGGCATCCTGCGAAAAGCCGACCAGCTTGCGAAACTCCAGGAGCGCCTGCCGACTGGTGAAAGCCTGGTCGGTGGACTGTCCGTTCGCCACCTTGGGAACCTTTAAAAAGGCATAGGGATGCGCCTTCCAAAGGTCGAAATACCGCTTCGCGGCGGTGGCATCGAAGGTCAAGTCCGGCAGCGTCCCCGAGGGACCCGCGCTGGCATAGCTGCGCCATCCGACGATCTGGTCGACCTCCTTCTGCTGGAGCCCAAGCACCGTCAGATCCGCAGTGGCGAGACCACCCTTGTTGCCAGCTCCCCATACCCCCTCGGGAGAGGAACTCGCATCTATCTTCCTGGTCTCAGTCGAAGACGGATATCCAGCCACATTCATATCCAGCAGGCCGCCCTCGTCGTAGATGGCGTAGGCGTAGCGGCCGATCACGCTGGTGGACGGGGCGGTGAGGACGACGGGGCCGTTGGTGGTTACGTAGACCCAGTCGGGAGCGGTGAAATTCGCCGAGGCATTCGGCGTGGTGTCGACATTGGTTCCCTTGTCCGAGCGGGGGATGAGGTAATGCTTGTTCCAGCGGGCCGGGCTGACGAAGCGCCCGTTGCGGGACGGATCGGTGGCGGAGTTGACCGCGGAGGCCCGGCTTGCCACTCCCGGCGAGGCAATGGAGTCGGAACGCACGCTGCGGCGAACGAGATTGGGGATCGGGTCATTCGTGCCGCTGACCGCCGGGTTTCCGCTCCGCATCGGGACGATAAAGGCATTGGACGAGGGCAGGTAGAGGGTATTCGTGCCGTAGGTGTTCGTCGTCGAGCCGTTGGCGATCTCCTGCTTGAGATCGGAGACGATCACCTCGAGCGAACTCTCCGCCAGCTGCCGCGCCCGGGTGTCGCCGAGGCTGCTGTCGGACATCTTCCGCGTCAGCATGGAGTGCGAGATGTACGCCAGGACCAGACCGGATAGCAAAACGACAAAGGCCAGGACGATGACCAGGGCCATGCCCTTGCGCCGTACGGCTCTGGAGCGGGAAGAAATCATAGGGCCAGGGGGTTGAGGTAAAAGGTCCTTCCGTAAACGCGCACCGCGGAGAGCGAGGCCTTGGGCAGGTTGCTGGAGTCGATGGCATCGCGCCATTTCTTCTCGAGCTCGCCGGTTTTCATGGAGCTGTCGAAATCCGCCATGCGGCCGGCCAGGGTCGTCAACTGGTCATCCGTCACGATGGTGCGGGACTTGGGATCGATCACCGCTACGACGACACAGATGCCCGCGACGTCGGTGATCGACTTGGGGAAATCCACCGAGAGCGTCCCGTCCTTCAGGAGGTAAAAATATTCAAACCGGAAGATGTCAGTGCCGAGCTGTTCATAGTCGGTATCGCTCGAC
>ERZ778023.2876-NODE-2876-length-19020-cov-6.452043_pt1 | contig 19020 bp, 18 predicted proteins | sample MGYA00375753_ERZ778023 | MGnify/ENA primary metagenome ERZ778023 (study PRJEB29350, sample SAMN05389822) | bioreactor metagenome | isolation source: Ammonium sulfate bioreactor | place: South Africa: University of Cape Town | collected 2014-04-04 ... | reverse complement strand
CTTTGATAAAGAATAGCTTTTTGTGTCTGGAGTTTTTCTTTTCTTTTTTTAAGCCGGATTATTTTTTGATCAATCCCTAAAATATCGTCTTCCATGCATCCCTACTTTATTAATTTGTTTTTTGTAAGAAAGCATGTTTTAAATTTTTGCTGCTTTCTTTTACAAATTTAATTTTAATAAGTCTATCATTCCTTCTTTCAGTCGTCAATATGGCTTTCTTATAAATTTACGCACTTTTCATCTTTCTTCTTATCGTAAGTTTTATATTTTTATACTCTATATCCCCAAAATCTTTCATAAGAAAACAAATAATAATTATAAATCTGTCCGAGATAAGAGAGATTTTGCCTCTTGCAAGGCGCGCTGATACATTATATTCTACAATGGCGCTCTGTCGCAAGCGACTAAGACTCTTATGTGGAAAAAATAATGGAGAATTTAATGAAAAATCGTCAAAGAAAGAAAGCCGATTCCTTAAGTTCTGAGAAGAAAGTCTTTAGGAAGAAATTTGTTCCAAAAGAAAAAGAGATTTTATGTGATGTTTGCGGACGACCCCTAGTGATAGAGTCTTATAGGTGGAACAAAGAGGAATGGTCAAAAGGACATGAGTTTTTGTTATCATAAGGCATAGATTTTATTAGGACCATAAGTTCAATTTTCTAAAAAGAATAAGAGAAAAATGGCGATTTATCATCATACAACTCGAATGATTGGGCGCAGCCAGGGTGGAAGTCCTATGAAAGCGCTTGCATATATTACAGGAATTCAACTTAAGGATGAAAGAACAGGAGAAATATGGGACTTTAAGGACAAATCTGTGCAAGATGTGCAAATCCTCCTTCCTGAGAATGCGCCTACTTGGGCAAGAGAAATTCAGAGACTTGTTTTAGAGGATAGAGAATTTGGTCTTCAAGCTCTTTCTGATTTAGTGAATGCAGCTGAGAAGAGAGTTGATGCTCAAGTGTATCGTGAGGTTGAGTTTTCTCTGCCGCGGGAGTTGACTTATGAGCAAAACAAGAAATTGGCAACGGAATATGTTCAAGATCAGTTTTGTGGACTCGGGATGCTTGCGATTCAGAGCTTTCATGTGGAGACTTGTGAAGAGACAGGAGAGCTAAATCCCCATTGCCATACTTTTTTTCTCACGCGTGAGCTTGTTGAAGGGGACTCGTCCCACGGATTGTCTGAGAAGAAGAATCGAGACTGGAATCAAAAGGACGTTCATGAGGTTTGGCGGGAGCAATGGGCACAGTATGCGAGTTTTCATCTTAAAATGCATGGGTATGATATTACCCTTGATCATCGGTCTTATAAGGACCAGGGAATTGATATTGAACCTCAGTTGAAATTGGGAAAAGGTGTTAAAGAACAAGAAAAGCGTGCGCGCTTAAAGGAGGAGAGAGGTAAGAGGGAGAATAGAGCCAAGGGAGGAGAAGGTTTAGACAAGAGGCAAGATCTTGGGGAAAAAAAGCAGGAATCTTTAGAATTTCCTTCTCTAGATGAGTCTATATCTCAACGAAATCCAGGATTTGTTGAGGTTCAAGCTTCGACAGAGCGTGTTCAGAAGTTTCGAGATGTTCAGCTAAGAAATTTGTATCGAATCTTGAGAAAGCCAGAGATTGTTTTTGATATTGTGACGCGTCATCATGCGACCTTTATGTGGGGAGATGTGCAGAAGGTCCTCAATCGGTATGTGGACGATGGGGAGCTTTTTCAGAGGCTGGATACTCGTTTGAGGAATTCGAAAGAACTTCTTCTTTTAAAGATGGAAGGAGTACGAGATCAAGAGGGACGGATTGAAGAGAGGGCTATCTATACCACTCATAGCATGCTTAAGGCAGAAAAGGAGCTTGTGGGAGCAGCAGAAGGACTTGCAGAGCATAGGTCTCATGCTGTTTCTCCCTCCTCTCTGGAACAAGGCCTTGGGCGCATGCAAAAAAGACTACAAGAAAAGGGGTATGGCCTCAGTGAAGGGCAGGAGAAGGCCATTCGGCATTTAGTTAAGCCTGGGCAACTCAAGTGCATTGTAGGGTACGCAGGAGCAGGAAAAACAACAGCCTTGGAGGCTTGCCGAGAAATCTGGGAAGCAGAAGGGTATCGGGTTTATGGTCTCGCTCCCACAGGAAGAGCCGCACAGAATCTAGAGGGAAGTGGTATTTCCTCTCAAACGCTTCATAAGTTTTTAAAGTCTTTTGAGGAGGGAAGGAGTCACTATTCTGATAAAAGCATCCTTGTATTGGATGAAGCAGGTATGGTGGATGTAGGTCGGTTTGAGGCGTTTTTAGGGGCTGTTAAGGACTTAGGGATTAAAGCTGTTGTTGTAGGAGATGCGGCTCAACTGCAGCCTGTGGAAGCTGGTCCTGCCTTTCGTCTTGTAACAGAACGCGTAGGTGTTTCTCGCCTTGAGGAAGTGGTTCGACAAAAAGAAGACTGGCAAAGAGAAGCAACAATTTTATTTGGAAAGCAGGAGTCACAGAAGGCTATTCAGGCTTACCAGATGAGAGGGCACATTCATCTTATCGAAGAAAAGCTACCTGAAGGTCATGGTGTTGAAGATGTTGTGAGGCGCTATGAGATTTCTGCGCGTACATCTGGTCTTATCTTTAGGGAGATTATGAAAGACATTCAGCAGCAAGTTCCCGAAGGACAAGAAGCCTCTGAAAAAATCAGGCAGCACGAAGACTATAAAGAGTTTCTGAAATGGAGAGGCATTCAAAAGGAAGCCGGGAAAGCGATTTTAGATAAGGCAAATGTTTTTGAGCCTTATCTTGCAGCAAAGCATCTTGATGCTTTGGAAATGGCAAGGCTCTTTGTCAATAGAGAACAAAGCAAGACAGCTCAATATAAGGAAGCGCAGGATCTCCTAAAAACTAAAAAACTTGATCATCTTATAGGGGTAGAACGTCCTTTAGGACAAACAGTTGATGTCAGGAGTGAGGCTAAAGCCGCTTTGATTAAAGATTGGCAAAAGACTTACCAAGCCAAGACTTATCAAGCTAACACTGAGGGCAATAACCTCCTTATGATGGCCTATAGTAACCGTGACGTACGCGATCTTAACGTCTCAGCAAGAGAATACCTAAAAGCTTCAGGAGATATTGATAAAAAAGAGCTTACTTATACAATTACGCGAGAGGTTGAAGATGATTTTGGGCGCAAGAAAAATTTTAGGGAAGAGCGGGAATTTTCAAAAGGAGATCGACTTGTCTTTACCCGCAATAACTATGGGCTTGGGGTCAAAAATGGCAGCATAGGAACGATTGTTGATCTTAATCGTCAAAAGATTCAAGTGAAGCTGGATGAAGGGAAAGAAGTTTCCTTTGCTCCTCATCTTAATCCCTACTTTGATCAAGGCTGGGCCATCACCATCCACAAATCTCAAGGCATAACGATTGGGAAAAGTTTTCTCTTGGCCTCTCATGAAATGAATCAAAACCTTACCTATGTAGCTCTCACACGGCATCAAGATGATGTTCAGGTTTATGGAAGTCATTGCGATTTTTGGCGGGAAGAAAAAGTTTCTGATATTCTCTCAAAGTCTGGAGAAAAGCTCAGTGCAGCAGATTATCTTGATAGTCATTCTCTTGCTCAACTTATGAAAGAAGAAGACCATTTCTTAGAAAAGCTCTTTACCCGTCTTTCAGATGAGCTCCATGCTATGGGAGCTGTCTCTAAACAGGCTTTTAAATCTGTCGCTGATCACTTCTTAGGGCGCACTTCAGAGCGTGATTTTGAACGAGACATTATAATAAAGCCTGAAGTGATCCGAGAAGAAAATCGAGCACAGGAGGTTTTGAAAAAAACATCTCCTCCTGTGCTCGATAGGAGGCCAGAGCACGATGAAGAAAGCCAAATTAATGTATCCTCTAGCTTGAGAGAGAGTTTAGAGCAAAAACAAGAAATTGTCACGCCTTCTCTTCAACATGTGTATGAAGACATGAAGCACCCTGCTTTTAATGAGGCAGACTTTGTCAAAAAAGTCTTTGAAAAAGGATTAAAATTGCGTGGGGAAAAAGCTGCCATTGGTTATTGGCAAGAAAAGCGCGAGTCCTATATGAAGCTTTATGAACAAAAGCTTGAGTCTGTTGAAAAAGAGTTAACTTCACCGCTTTTAAGCTACTTATCTGACAAATCAAGAGGTTTGGCTCGGAAAGCCGCCCGCGAAGATCCGGATAAGACTTTAGATCTCTTAAATCACCTTCAAAGCCAAAAGAAAGCAGAGTTTGAATCACGAGATGAAACAGAAGCAAAAGGAATAAGTAGAGAGGCCAAGAGTATTTTAGAAGAAGGCCGGGAAATCCGTCATAGCCCTTCCCCTCAATCCGAAAATCATAACTATGTGGATTTCCTTTCCGAGAAGAGAGAATCTTTTGAGACCCATCTCCAATTCTGTAAGGAGTGGCTTACTCATGTATACAAAAAAGAACAAAAGCCTCTTACCTTAGAGAACCAAGAAGAGATCTCTTTGCAAGCAGAAAGAATGGCTGTCTTCCTTTTTCATCATTATAGCTTAAAGGGAGAAATGCCTTCTCCGAAAGAAATGGCTGACTTTTCTCTACGCGTTAAATTTGAATTGGAGCGGATTCCTGAAATTAGAAGAGAGCTTATAAAAGAATGGAAATTTAATGAAGATTTTAATAAGAAGAAAGATGGACTTATTGCCCACATGACGGCTGAGCGTCTAGCTTCTATTGAAGGAAGAATTTACCTTAAAGAAAAAGAAAAGGGATTTAGCTTGGGCTATATCCCTTATTCCAAGATTGAGGCCCTCGCCCAAAAAGAATTTAATCAACATCAAGCCCAAGCAAAAACCCTAGCTAAAAGCTTTTCTGAAACATACTCTCTTTCTGAAAAAGCTGCTCTTCGTTGTGCAAAGGACGTTCTCAGATATAAAGAGATCCATGGTGAAAAGCCAACAAGCGAGCAAACCGGTATAATGGCTCACATATCCCAAGAGCTTGAAAAAAGAGATTATACCCATCCTTCAAAGAAATATGAATCTCATGAGATTGAGTTTTTTTATCGAAGAGAAGCCGATCTCCTTTTTAAGTACATGCAAGATAAAGATCTCCTCTCCCTCCATGACCGTCATTTTCAGGCCGAGGTGAAAGCCTCATTAGAGGCCGTATCCCCTGAGATTTCTCATGCTCTCTCGAAAACGCTTGATCGAGGACTTTCTTTATAATTAATACCCTGCCCTTGGAATGAATCTTTTTCTGGTTGTCTTTCCATCTTTTTAAAGCTAAGATTGTTTTAAGCATTTCTGTTTCCTCTTTTATTTCTTTAAACTTTCTGGGTTATATTACTTACGGCTTATAATGTAATATAACCCAGATTCATATCTGCAAAACGATGTTGCTTAAAATATGCAACTTTGTTAGTTTTTTTAAAAATAGTAGCAGGGGGCTGCTAAGCAGACTTGAGTTATGAACCAAGGGAGGCTAGAAGGTTAATAAGCACCCCCACCAGGTCTTATAAGTAATCTATGAAATGATGATTGAACACAAAGGATATATTGGCCACTTCGCCTTTGATGAGAAAACGAATCTCTTTCATGGGAGAGCCGCTAACTACCATCACTTGATAACGTTTCAAGGTAAATCCGTAAAAGAGACACACCAAGCTTTCCGGGATGCTGTTGATGAACACCTTGAGTGGTGCAAAAAACATGGAAAAAAGGTTGAAAAATCTTCTGCTGTAGAGGATTAAGCATAACCAAAAAACGTTCATGAGCCAAACGTAGTAGATTACTTAAGGTCAGCAAGGTCATGCAATTATGCTCAATCATGCTAAATATCAGAATTAAACCTGCAGTACTGGGGCTTAGGTATGTGGCGACCATCTCTAGAGAAGATGCGAGCGAATCAGGATGAGTTTGACCAGCCTAGTGAGGGAAAAGTAGAAAATTTAATGGCCGTTCTTCAAAAATAAATGGAGGTGTTTAATGCGGATAAATAAAAAGTATAAACCCATACACAAGCAGAATCTTGATTCTTCGAATAGGAACTATGAGAATTCCTATTCTCCCTTATGTAATGATCCCGTTGAAGAAGAAAGAAAATCTCAGCAAGAGGAGTATAAAAGGAGGCAAAATAAAGATAATTCCTTGCTTAAGATACAACCTCAGCAAAAGAAAAATAACAAACTTCAATCAAGTGCTCTCAATCTTGAGGAAAACTCAGAAAGAACTTGGGCTTGGTTAGCAGATACCTTCCCCCATCTTTTTAGCCCTGATCATCCGGCTAAGCCTTTGGATATTCATATTCTTAGAGACATTAAAAGTCATTATAAGAATTATAAGGATCAAAAGCGTTACCCTAAAGACTTAATGATTAAAGCTGCTTTATGTCACTATATGCAACAACCAGAGTACCTTCTCTGTCTTCAAGAAGGAGCTTTCCGTTATGATATCCAGGGAAATGAGGCTGGAAGTGTCACAAAAGGAGAACAAGAGGAAGCCTCAAAGCTCTTAAAAGCAATCACTCGTAAGAGTCAAGATCAGCTCTTGCAGTTGCACGCTCCAAATTTGGAAGCGGATGGCTATTTTGAACCAGAGAAAAATATATAAAAGGTATGGAAAAAGGTTCAGGGGGAGTGTTTTCTGAACTGTGTCAGTCTGCTAGGAAAGAACCTAGCCTAATGAAGAAAGATACTGCGTTGTAAGTCAAGAGTCATTTATAAAATTTTGGATTCATACTGCCCCCTGAAATGTTGTTTGTGTTTTTAAAACTCCAAAAACAATATGCAAAATTTTTCTCATAACAGCGGTCACAATCACCTTACCTTTTTTGCCTTTTATGCGCATTCTTTCTATAAATGAGGAGAGCGATGAAGGATGGCGCATCAGAGTCATGGCTGGAAAAAAGAGTATTTTTCGAAGTTCTCTGCTGCCTGTTTTTGATATTTTATCTTTTCCTTTGACTGAAGTTCCGGATGTTTTGATACTGGGATTCAACCCTGCATAAGCGGCTAATTGTTTAGCACACTTGAATGTAGATAAATCTGGCAGCTCTCCTAATAATTTAAGGGCTGTAGTTTCAGCAATACCAGGAATGCTCATTAACAGCTCTATCTTATGGGAAAGAATCGGGTCGTTGCGTACAAGCTCCTGAATGACTAAAGTTAATGCATCTATCTGATTTTGAATATGATTCAAATGCTCTTTCAGCATTTTCTTTACAACATGATCTTTAGCGTGCTCAAGGCGGTTACTTGCTTGAGTGGCATCTTTTTTAAAAGCCTCCAAACAACGCACTTGGTCTTTCAGGGACTGAAGACTAGGAGATAACGGTTGCCAGTCTGACAGTTCATGACGTTGAGAAAATTCTGCGATGAGTTGACAATCCACCTTATCTGTCTTTGTCCTTCGTAAGAGACTTCGACTATAATACTTAATTTGTGCCGGATTTACGATGCTTACTTTATATCCAGAAACGAAGAGGAAATTTGCTAAGTCTTCCCCATACCGGCCTGTAGCTTCCATAACTGTATAGCAGTTTTCTACGTGCTTTTCTTCAAGCCAACTGAGAAAAACTTTGAATCCTGCAAGACTATTCTCAAAAGCCTTTTTTTGCCACTTGTGATTTGGAGTCATAAAAGCTGCATCAAATTTATTCTTGGAAATATCAATTCCAACCGCTATTCTGTTCATAGTAATATCCTCAAAAATTGTTATCTATGTTTTTAACTAACCTTGCAAACACTGGAGATCCCGAGGGATTCCTAAGATACTGCCCAGTTACAAACATAAGGAGAAAGGGACAAAATCTTTCTTACTGGCGCTAAGCCAAAGGACTGACTCATATGCACCTTTCTCCACCACAAACGCTAAGCTATCACATTTGTGGTCCATCCTTACGTACAAGGACTGACGAATGCCGATAGAAAAAGAAGAAGAGTCATTTGATTTTGAGGAGTTTAAAAATAAAGCCATAGCCGATATGAAGGCGGGCAAGGCTCTTGTGGGCAAAGATGGTATCTTTACCCCCTTGATGAAGCAATTTTTAGAGGCTGCTTTGGAAGGAGAAATAACCTCCCATATGGCAAATTGCCTTGAAGAACCAGAGAATCAGAATCGTCGAAATGGTAAGAGTCTCAAGTCGATGAAAAGCCCTATGGGTGCTTTTCATCTTGAAACGCCTCGTGATCGTGAAGGAAGCTTTGAGCCTCAAATTATTAAGAAGCGTCAAACAGTTTTAAACGCTTCTTTAGACAATAAAATCTTAGGGCTATATGGTCTAGGGATGAGCTATCAGGACATCGCTTCTCACCTGAAGGAGATGTATGATTTTGATGTTTCCCCAGGCACAATTAGCGCTGTAACGGATAAGCTTGTCCCTCTTATTGCTGAGTGGAGAAGTCGTCCCTTGGAAGCTATTTATCCGATTGTTTTTCTGGATGGAATGTATTTTAAGAGCCGTGAAAATGGAAAGGTTATGACGAAGGTCATTTACAACATTCTGGGAGTTACTCAGGATGGTTACAAGGAAATTCTTGGATTTTATGTTGCTGAGTCGGAAGGTGCCAATTTTTGGTTAGGTGTTTTAAATGACTTAAAATAGAGAGGAGTCCAAGATATCCTTATTGCTTGCGTAGATGGGCTCACAGGCTTTCCCGAAGCCATTAAGGGGGTCTTTCCTCAAACAGAGATCCAACTCTGCATCGTGCATCAAATTCGTAATTCTTTAAAATACGTTGCCAGTAAAAATCAAAAAGAATTTATGAAAGATTTAAAAGAAGTATATCAAGCTTCCAACAAGGATAATGCTGAATATCACCTTCTAAAATTGGAAGAAAAATGGGGCGAAAAATACCCTATGGTTATAAAATCCTGGCAATCAAATTGGGAGTATTTGAACCATTTTTTTCAATATTCTGGCGAAATTCGAAGGTTCATTTATACGACCAATGCCATTGAAGGGTTCCATCGACAGGTTAGAAAATTTACCAAGACAAAGGGCGCTTTTACCAGTGAATCTGCGCTTTTTAAGCTTGTATATTGTGCTTGTCAGAAAATTGCCGAAAAATGGACAGCGCCTTTACAAAATTGGGCCTTGACTATTTCTCAGCTCCATATATATTTTGAAGGAAGACTCCAACTGGGGTCATTGTTTAACCGATGACACAGTTCGTTGAACACTCTCACTTCAGGAAAATCTTGGCGATTTTTAAAGGCCTATTTTCTCTTGGATTACTTTGCGCAGCTCTCCATAGAAAAAATAAGAGCCTATCCTAAGGATTATTTTTGTTTCTGCTCCAGCGGGTTGATAAGCAATAGGCAAGGTCTAGATATGATCCTCAGCTTGGAACTTTCTCTAACTCAAGGTTAAGGAAGAGCTACGAAAAGGGATTTTCAGAGGCCATAAAAGTTTTTCCTTCATCTTCATCTAACTCCTTCTAAATTGTTTTGGAGGGGATACAGGAGCAGATTGCTCATACTTCTTTCATTTTCAACAGTTTCCTTTTTATGTTTGAGTTGGCTTATTTCGTGATGAATTTTTTCTAAATCATCTAAATATCCCAATTCTTTTATGGTCCTTTCTGCTTGTCCTTCATACGAGGTGGAAAAAAGCTGAAATTCAAAACTTTCTTCAACAAAGGAGTCAAAATAAGACTGAATAAAGAGTCCTTTCCATCCAGATTTCCTAAATTCTTCTGTCATGCTGCTGTTTTCTTCTATGAGAGATTTTTCAAAAACATCCTTAAGATTTTTCATTTCTTCCTCTGAGAGAGATTTTATTTCTTCTTTTATTTTCTCTCCTCTTTTTTCCCTTATTACGTGTTTTATATTATTTATTTTTATATAAATTTCATTTTCTTTATTCTCTAGATTTTTTATTTCGTTGCTTACAGCTTCGATTTTCTTATCTTGATTTGTTAGTCTATCCCCTAGTTTAAATTCTCCTCCCCTAATACGCTCTATGGTTTCTTCTTTAATCGCCCAATTAATCCATACCTTTTTGAAGAACTTGTTTTGAGCTTCTCCCATCAGAAACTTAGATGAGGAAATCATTTGGCAGTATGATCTCCAAGATTCTAAGGATTGATCAAAAAAGGTTTTAAAAGCGCCGTAGATCCTCTGTGTAAGATGAGTTGTAACAGTTCCTACCCCCAGGTCCCCAATTTCTTCTTTCCAAATCTTAATCATTTCTTCCGTTATATGGTTTTGCGAAGGCTCAGATGAAGAACAAATTCTTGGATCGTTGGTTTCTAAGGATGAGGTACTTCTTTGAATAGGGATATCTTTCCCTTTTCCCCCCCTATAGTCCCCCCCATAGGAACGGCTCTTTTTGCCATTCCTAGAACGGCCCTGTGAGAGGTAAGTTTTGTTGGTAACTGAGGAGGCTTGAGAAGAGGAGTTTGTTTTAGTTTCTTTTGTTTTTTCCTTTAAAGAATGGGATTGTTTTTTTCTCTTAAAAAGGCCTTTGATAAATTGAGAAGCAAAGTCATGGTTTCGGATGAAAAAAGTTTTGTTAGTTTTTCTATCATGGTAACTTGCATAGAGTTTACCTTTGAATTTATCTTCTGCCCTAAGATAAGCAGATTTGCTTTTATAGCGAATGCCGATAAGGTCAAAGGCTTTAGTGAAGATTTTCCTAGAAAAGCCAAGTTCTTCTATCCAGCTGTCCCCTTCCTTATAAAGAGGATGAGAACAAGGCTCAGTGAACTTGTAAAAGCCATCTATGTACTTAGTAAACCAGTATTCCATCCTTCCGAGAATAAGAGTAGCCTTGTCGCATCCAAGTGATGCCTTTATCCCTGGGTAGAATTTGATGTAAAAGGAAGATTCTGAAAGATTAAAGTCTGCTAAGTCAGCTGTTTTGCTCATAGTTTATTCCCTTATTGTTATAAGGTACAAAAACAAGCAAAAGCCTTGACAATAACAAATGATGCTGCTATTGTTTATATACGTGTGGTGCTTTCGCTTATTGCACCTTTTGCTAATAAAAGCCTGGTAGCCGCCAGGCTTTTTGTTTATTTAAAATTTATAAGGTCTCTCCAAATTTTTAAAATTACCCTTGGAGGCAGATTACATCTTTTAGAGAATTTTGCAACTATAATTTTGAAAATAGCGTTTATGTTTGTATCTGAAGTTATGTTTGTTTCAAGAAAAATGTAGTTTTCAAAAAATATCCGTGTTATGGTAGGAAAAAAGGTGAATTATGACATATGCGGATTCAGGTCCAACCCCGTTACATTTAGCAGCTTTGTCTGGTCTTTCATATGATATTATTCATAGGCGCCTTCGTGAGTCTAATGTTTTGCCATTACCAAATTCACCGAAAAAAAACAGAAAATACCCAGTAAAAGAATGTAGGCGTATTTTAAAAGAAACATTTGCTACCAAGCATCCAATATCTAAAAAAGTTCACGTGTTTTATAACTTTAAAGGAGGGGTTGGAAAAACAAGCCTTTCATTCCAAATTGCAACGCACCTTTCAATTCTTGGGTTTGACGTACTTCTTCTAGATACTGATCCTCAGGCTAACCTTACGAATTGCTTTGGGTTAAGACCAAATTTAAACGCTCCTACTTTGTATGATATACTTATCAAAAATATTCCTGTGGAATTTTCTAAAATAAATATTTTTAAGGGATTGGATTTTATCCAATCAAATATTTCTTTGACACGTCTAGAGATTGAGCTTATGCATCAAACACGTAAAGAGGAAATGATCAAAGACATTCTTGATCCACTACATGATCTTTATGATTTTATAATTATTGATGCTAATCCAAATATAAATCAAATAAATAGAAATGTAATTAATGCGGCTCAAGTAATAAATATTATTTGTGAAACTCAACCTTTTAGTATAATGGGACTTTCATTATTATACGAAGATATGAAGAATTTTTTTAATAGGATGAAAAAGAATGTTCCACGTATAAACATTATCCCAAATAAATACGAAGATAGAGTTTCTACATCGGCAGAAGCTATGCACACTTTAAGAGAACATTTTTCTGATTACATGAAAAAGGATTTTGCTATAAGAAAATCTGAAGATTTTAATATTTCAGCTAAGAGTGCCTTACCTCTTTCTTTTTTTTGTAAGCAAAACTCTAATGCTTGGGAAGATATTGTTGAGGTTATTCATCACATTATTGAAATATCTAAGCATACTGACATATTAGGGAAGGAAGCTTAAATGGCTAAAATTAAATATAAAGAGCCCTCGATTGGTATGACAAGAATGATGATAAAATCTAATGATGAGTCTCGCCCAAGCTTAGGAATGACAGAGATAAAAGGAGAAGTTTACTACTTAAGTCCTGACCTCATTATACCCTATAAAAATCAAGCTCGAAGGATTATTAATGAAAAAGACTTGTCCGAGCTAACATCTTCGATACAAAGCCAAGGCATCATTCAGCCACTCCAAATAATTAAGTCATTTGAACACGAAGGAAAATTTGAAGTTATCTCTGGAGAACGGCGATTAAGAGCTGCTAAGAAGCTAGATTTGGCTAAAGTACCATGTATGATCTTGGATAGAGATAGAGATGCTGATGAAATTGCCTTAATTGAAAACATTCAAAGAGAAAACTTACACCCTGTAGAGTTAGCAGATGCTATTGCACATCTGCTAAAGAACAAAAAATATATGAGTCAAACCGAAGCTGCCGAAAGAATAGGGGTTTCAAAGCAACAAATTAGCCATCTTCTCGCTGTGTCACGTCTTCCTGAAGATGTTAAGCAGTATCTTTATAAGAAGAAGGATATAAACATTAATTTTCTAAAAAAAATAGCCTACCTACGAGATGAAACGGAGATACGAGAAAAAATATTTCGGGAGAAAAATTATCAAAATAAATATAAATCCGTGCTTAGGTTATCCTCAAATGGGAAAGATTTTAGGTTTGATCATCTTAAGTTAGATAAACTTTCCGTCGCCGAGAAATTACTCCTAAAGAATGAACTTTTAAATCTAATAAAAAGGTTGGAAATTTAAAAGTATCCCGCGGGATACTTTTAAAAAAATTAAACTGTAGTAGATTTTAATCATATATTTAAGCTCTTCTTTTGAAGATTCTCTCAAGATCTTTTTTCCTGAGAGAAACATAAGTGGGTCTTCCATGATTACATTGTCCAGAATAGTGATTTTCTTCTACTTGTCGAAGAAAATCATTCATTTCTCTTAATGTTAGTTGCTGCCCTCCACGAATACTTAAATGGCAGGAAAGGATTGAGCAGATTCTCTCTATATGTTTTTTCAGCTGCAAGGGTTCCCCAAACTCTTTAATTTCATCTATTAAGTCATAAATGAGGCCTTTTATGTCAATCTCTCCTAAGATTTCAGGAACTCCTGAAATTAACAGAAATTTTTCTTCTTTTGCTATAAAAAGGCCGAAAGCTTTTAGGTCTTCTTTATGCTTTATTAGTAGGTCTATTCTTTTTAGCTTATCCAGTTTAATTTTATGAGGGGGATTTAAGAAGCGAATTTCGAGACTTCTCTCTTGAATGCTTTCCTTCATCTTTTCATATACCAGCCGCTCATGCATGGCATGCTGGTCGATAATAAAGATATTTTCTTTCCCTTCTGAGAAGATGTAAGTCTGATAAAGCTGTCCACGTGCATGTCCTAGAGGATGATCTTTAAAGGAATTATCAGAAAGTTCAGTTGAGAGTTGAGTGAGAAGATCCTGAGAAAATTCTTCTCTAAGGCTTTTAAAAGAATGGGGAGGTGAGGAAGGTAATTCAGATGAAGAAATGACTTCGAATAAATCTTTAGATAAAGTTGTAGATACTTTGTGAGAACATTTTTTGAACCTTTCTTCTATTGTGCCTTGAATTACGTTCTTTATAAACTCGGAATTTTAGAATCGAACTTCATGTTTTTTGGGATGAACGTTGGCATCGATGTAATTAGATGGGATTTCTAAAAATAAGGCTACTAATGGATAACGCTTACGAAATAAGAGATCTTGATAAGCACTGCGAATTGCTGATAACAAGACCATATCTTTAACAGGGCGGCCATTCACAAAAAAATACTGAAAATTAGGAGTAGATTTATTAAAAGTAGGTAGGCTTACAGCTCCTGTAATTTTCACATAGTTACTTTGCGTATTTATAGGTATGGAGTTATTTTTAAAATCCTCTCCCAAAATATGAAACATTCTTTCTTCCAAGGAAAATATAGGAAAATCTAATACTAGACGTTTACCTATTTTTAAAATAAATCTTATAGGAGAGTAAGCCATAGCGAGGCGCTTAAACATGCTCAAAATAAAGTCACACTCCCAGGGCGTTGTTTTAAGGAATTTAAGCCGAGTTGGTGTTTTATAAAATAAATCTTTGACTTCTATAAGTGTACCAATGTCATGATGAGGTACTGGCTTTACATCTCTATAATCTTCTCCTTCATAAGAAATTTGCCAGCCATTTAAATCAGATTTTATTCGGCTAGTAATATTCACACGGCTTACATGAGCAATAGAAGGTAAAGCTTCGCCTCTAAATCCTAAGGTTTTAATATTGGATAAATCATCTTTTGCGAGTTTAGAGGTTGCATGATGTTGAATTGCTACTTGTATGTCCTCTAAAGACATTCCTAATCCATTGTCTTGAACTTATATGAAGCTTTTTCCGCCATTGCGAATTACAATCTGAATGAGATTTGCGCCAGCATAGATAGAATTTTCCATAAGTTCTTTTACAACAGAGCATGGCCGATCAATAACTTCTCCTGCTGCAATTCTATGAACAATCGAAGGAGGAAGAATGCGAATAGGCGCTTTGTATATCGACGAATTTTGTTCTTGCATACTCTCACTTAGCCTTCAATATATATAGAGAGAATAAAGCAACCCTTCAAGCTTTAAGAGTTGTTAGCTTCAGGTGCAGGGTTTAAAAAAAAGTGCTTCAAAAATTAAAAGGTAGAATTTTTCTTGAAGCTATCAAGCCGTTATGCATTCTTATGATCTTGTTCATAAGGAGTTGATCCATTTCTTTCCGGTGAAATCTTGACAGTTAAATAAACAACAGGAAATTTCATGAATAACAATAACTAGGCTTTAGAAGTGCAAGAAAATATAATCCTCATGGGCCTGCCCCATTTGTAGGACCAAGGCAGTGAGAAAATTCGATTTTCTACCTCTCTTTAAGAAAGGAGGTTTTTTCTTGGAAGCCAGCAAATTCCTCAGGTGTTAGATTCCCTAACGCGCTGTGAGGTCAGAGATGCCAAAAGAATAATGAATTCATTTGAAGAAGACTTAGATTTTCTAACTACACAAGCAGCTACAAGGATACAAAAAGAACAAAATAATCCAAAGCAAGAAGAAAATAATTAAAAATTCCTTAGGGTAAGCTTTCTAAGCAGCTTTTTTCTTATTCATTTTTCTGTGGGTTCCCAGTTCGATCTCTTTTGCTATATTTTGCTTCTTCTTTGAATAGCTTGGAGCAGTCATAGGGTAATTATCAGGAAGGCCCCAACGTTGCCGATACTGTTGTGGAATTAACTTGTAAGCTGATTTTAAATGACGCTTCAGCATCTTTAATTTACTTCCGTCTTCTAAACAAACCAAAAAATCTGGCTTGATCGAGTCTTCAATAGAAACAGCAGGCTTTGAAGGAAAAGCCAAGGGAGAACAAGGTCTTTTGTTCAAATGTACAAGACTCTGATAAACGAGACTAATGAGTCCAGGTACGTCTTCTGGTCTTACAGTGTGATTAGAGACATAACCAGCTACTATTTCAGAAACAAAACCGATGAGTTCCATGGATTTATGATTATCTTGCATTTTCTAACGTTCCTTTTGAAATTATGTTTTTATTCGAAATATATGCATAACGAAAAATTCTATAGTATCATGTAATAAATAATAAATATTTTTATTTTTCAGCGTTTTGAGATTTTGGTGATTTCTTCCATGTCCAAACTGTGTTATTGATAATTTTGTATTTGTTTGGCTTTTTTCTTGCTTTTTCTTCCCATATACGAGACATACTACCTTTCCTTAAGGGCGGCCCAGGTTCCCAACGACCTTTTCTAGTTTTAAGGTTTTTCATACTGCGCGTTAAAGCTTCAACGGTTACCTCTTCCTTAGGTAATCCGTGCTTTTCTTTATTCTTTCCTGCATGGGAACTTTGAACTCCAAAGAAAAGGAAAACAGTAATAAAACAGGCAAATAAAATCTTATTCATCATAACCATCATCAGTTAATTTCAACAAAAACTTGCATATACATATTCACTATAAGTCTACATGTCAAAACATTTTTACGGATAAATACAAGAGGAAAAGAAAGTTACAAAGAAAAAAGAAAGGGCAACATAAAAAACATGAGTTTTTTTCAAGGAGTTTACAAGAATGTCGAGATTCTCTTTTTTAGAGAGCCTTCCCTCACTCCCATCTGCATAGGTATGTGGAAATTGCGTATTAAAGTAGCTGGGATATTTAACTAGAAAACAAATTTACCTCTTTACATAAAATTCTCTTATTTAAAACTGAATTATCTTTGTTATTCATGAAGGGTTTCCTAATCTCCTTCCCAAGAACAAAACCAAGAGTCTTATAGAGTTTGGCCTGTTGCACGAGACTTAAAGGTTTCTTAAGTGTTAATCTTTTCGATTCTGCCATTATCTTTTTGCGTCCAAATTATAATGTAAGTTATCAATGATGCTTCTTATTATTCTTTCATATAGGAATGGGAAAATAGATTACTAGGCCAAAAAGAAGAATATATTGTATTCAAGGTAAAGCATTTTTAGAGAAACTAGTGATTCCCTGTTATGAAAAGAGGAGACGCTTGTTTTCTCTTTCTTCCAAGGTAAAAAACATATTTTAAAACAACATAGAAAATAACTTGATATGTATGAATCATAGTGTTTTAAACAATATTTAAAAATAAAACAATGTTATCAACTAAGAAGCATGGCGATTTATGTCTATATTAGAACAGAAAAATATTTTACAAAACACATTTTTAAATATAATTCGAAAAGAAAAAACCCCTGTGGTTATTTTCCTAGTAAATGGAATTAAGCTTGAAGGGATAATTACATGGTTTGACGATTTTTCTGTTCTACTAAAACGACACACTCACCAACAGCTGGTCTACAAACATGTTATATCGACTATTGCCCCACTTAATCCCATCCCCTTGTTCGAAGAAGAGGAAAAAGAAAAATCATAAACACATAGTTGGGTTAAATTCCATAAAGGAACGTAACGCGACATAGATGTTTTTAAAAAAGGATGTGAGAAGGAGCACTCTTATATAATTTTGCGCCCCTATTTTTAAAACCTTTTCAAGCGGTACTTTTTGGGATTTAATCCAACTAGCTAGTTCTAGAGAAATTTTGAAACATTCACTTATTAAAATCCTAATTGCATTTTCATCTCGTGTAGTGTTAGAGTTCCACTGAATAAGAAATATTCAAGAAATAAAAAGGGAGAATAGATTATGTTCAGAGCACTTTCAGCATCCTTGCTCTTAGCTTTCTTTTTTGCAAAACCCCTGCATGCCATGGAAGAGAAAGATGGCGGAAATGATCTCCTCGATAAAAACAAAATTGGACTAACAAAACCTTATCATCCAGATACACATGAAAAAGCAACAGAAGCAAAAGATATTCATGGCCTTATTTTAAAAGCATGCCTTCCAGAAGGCCAAGAAATACTATTTGTTCCTTCCCATCACTTTACATTGTTTAAAGATTTTTCACTCAAATTTCAAGAGGAGGTGAACAGACAATCTTTTCTCATTGTGGAAAAGGATGACGAATCTGGCGTAACCTATAAACATATAACCAAAGATTTCATAAAAAGCATTGATGGATTCCAACCTGAGGGTACAGCTTGGTCGTTAAACTTATTAGATAATGGTCTGAAACTGGAAGAGACATATCAAGGATTTTTCACGGCTAAAGCTGTTTATTTTGAGGAGTTAGCTTCGAAATATGGCAAAAGTTTAGACATGTCTCATTTCCGTAATATTTATGAAATGAAACCTGGTGTCGTTTATGCTCTATATCATACTTTCCATAATTCTGATAAACATAAAGATGGGATGGACAGTGAAATTAAAAAAATTTTTCATACAGAATTGAAGAATGCTGTTGGAATTGAAACTCAAGAAGATGTTATCCAGTCTCTTTCTCTTGGTAAAGTAACTTTAGAAGAAATTCAAGACGATTTCCTTACCCCAGATATGGACGTATATTGTCCATCTTTGGAGAGGCTTCATGAACACTTTATGGATTACCAAAAGCAAAAGAGGTTGATGACTTCAAAATCTTTGATAACAAGAAATTGCAAATGGATTAATAAATACAAAGAGATGATAGATCAACATGTTAATTGCGTAGCAGTACACGGCCAATTCCATTTTCCAGGTCAAGGAGGACTCATTTATCTAACCCAAGTAAGAAAATGGAAATGGTCTGTTTTTCAAAAAGATGGATCATACTTACCATTTACTTATTCCCCTAATAATTTGGAGTCTCCTTTCTCTTGGGATTTTTGAATATGCAGTGCTAAGACCTCTTTTAAATTTAGGAGGAAACGGAACGATCTTTGATTTATTTCCTTTGCCTTTATGAATATAAATTTGGCAACGATCAAAATCAATATCCACTAGCTTAACATGGATGAACTAACACCTTGTTTTGTAAGGTTTCCGGAGAAATGGGTTAAATCCCATAAAGGAACGTAACGCGATATAGATGTTTTAAAAAAGGACGTGAGAAGGAGCACTCTTATATGATTTTGCGCCCCTATTTTTAAAACCTTTTCAAGCGGTACTTTTTGGGATTTAACCCTTCTAAGCACTCTTCACCTAATACACTATCTGACATATCACCTGAGATAAAATTATAACACAAGTTCATGCATCCATTACAAATAAAGACCGAAGGGCCGTCGGCAATCAACTTCTGCACTTCATCCTGCCTTTTAGAACAGAAAGAGAAACTTCGGATGAGATTCTTTTGCTTTTTCACAAAATTCTCTGAATTCAGGGTACCGGCCATTTTTGTACAATGACATACGCTAAGAAATATTTGGCTTAGCG
>ERZ778023.2875-NODE-2875-length-19029-cov-56.140350_pt1 | contig 19029 bp, 10 predicted proteins | sample MGYA00375753_ERZ778023 | MGnify/ENA primary metagenome ERZ778023 (study PRJEB29350, sample SAMN05389822) | bioreactor metagenome | isolation source: Ammonium sulfate bioreactor | place: South Africa: University of Cape Town | collected 2014-04-04 ... | reverse complement strand
CCTAATCAAATTGGATCGTATGAAGCTACAATCTATGCGAAGAAAAATACTGATGTGGGCACCTTTCCAGAAGTTGTTTCATTTCCAATGGACGTTACTAATCTTCCATCGTCACTGATATCATTTCCAGACACACAGCAGATATTTTATGATCGTAATTTAAAGATTATAGCACCAAAAAATACACTAATCGTACCTTGGCCGAAAAATGCGTCTTACGTAGAAATTCTGATGCGTACTCCAGATGATGTAGAGCTCTCGTGCCAAACGAAGTACAACGGAAGTTATGTAGAGAATGGAGCATTAGCTCAATTCGATGAAAAGAAAAAATTATGGCAATTATTATTTGCACCTGGAAATACAGGCGAACATGAACTAATAGTGTTTGCAAAAGGAAGTGACCAGAAAAACTCTGAATTTGCAGTCAGATTTCATTTAAATGTTACTGAACTTCGCAACAAAATGAAATTTCCCTGTATATATGGCAAATTTCATAGTCATAACTGTCGAATTTATGAACCACTTAATGGTATACTGAAGAAAGGTGCTCAAGTACCCATTCATTTATTAATACCAGGTGCGACTGAAGTGGATGTTCAAGTCGATTCTGTTTGGGCTAAGACAAAGAGTTATCAAGATCCAATTTTTAATGAAGTAATAACTGTTGGTTCAAAAGATGTCACAATATATGCTAAATTCAATAAAGGAACTAGCTATGATGGAATTGCCAAATATTCAGTTCAACAGTGATTTTATAGTGATATATTTTCTTGATTCCATTTTAAACAAGAATATTTGTATAAAAATATACGCATATTTTAAACACCTTTATAGTTAAAAACATTACCATATACTCTCAAGTTTATCAATGATAATAAATAACATAAAGACTCACATTTTTTTTTCGCCGAAAGAATATATACCGATAAGAAATGATTTATATTGTGAATGTCTTGTTGGCGAAAAAGCAAGTGAGCTTGTCGAAGACTATAGAGGCATTAAATCGAAATGTGTTGTCCTTTTTTCAACTTCAAATGGCTTGTTGAATACGAACGTCGGGAAGAATATAGAGAAGAAAAGAAAGCAAGACAGGAACGAGTGAGATATCAACAAGAACACGTCATATATCAAGCTTCCATATATGAAAACACAAGAGAAGAAATAGATCAACCTTCAATACGCCAAGCTCCCGAAGATGATATACCAGAGTCAATTAAACCAAAACCGAAACGTCAAAGACATGAAGAAACATCATCAAGTTCGACGAATGACAATGTTAGTGAAGAAGTTGATCATATTATACCTGCTGATCCCAATGCATTCAGTTCTTTATTTATTGACCGACGACAACAGGCAATCAATAATCGTCAGTATCGATCTATAATTCAACAGTGGAATCCAACTTCTCTTCAACAACTAGCAAAAACAATTCAATCATTTGCGCAAGGTAAATTAATACTTGATCAGCATTGGATTATATTTTATTGGATTGCATATAACATCACTTATGATACTGTTTCATATTTCTCGAAAAATTACGCCGATCAAACAGCTGAAGGAGTTTTTCGAAATCGAAAAGGTGTCTGTGCTGGATATGCTAATCTATACAAGTATCTATGTGATGCATTACAACTACCGTGTGAAGTAGTTAGTGGATATGCGAAAGGATATGGATTTGATACTCGAAAAGGTGTTCCGACTGATACAGATCATGCTTGGAATGCTGTTCAAATCGATGATCACTGGTATTTACTAGACTCAACATGGGGTGCAGGACATTTAAATAATGAAAGCAACTTTGTCAAAGAACTTACTCCGTTTTATTTTCTAACTCGTCCATCTCAAATGATATACAATCATCTACCTGAAAATGATAAATGGCAACTATTGAAAACACCAATTACAATGGCACAATATTTACAAATGCCAAAAACAAAATCGACTTATTTCGATCTTAACCTAGAAATCATTCACCCAAGACATCAAGCACATTTAACGCTTGCTCAAAATCAATCGTATGCATCTGTTCATATTCGAGCACCAACTGATGTTAGTTTGATGGCAAGTTTGAAAATTAAGAAAGGACAAGAGGTTGAAGGAGGACATCAAGTATATTTCGATCGAATACAATCAATTTGGAAGTGCAAATTTGCACCTAATCAAATTGGATCGTATGAAGCTACAATCTATGCGAAGAAAAATACTGATGCGGGCACCCTTCCACAAGTTGTTTCATTTCCGATGGAAGTTACTAATCTTCCATCGTCACTGATATCATTTCCAGAGACAAAACAAATTTTTCATGATTTCAATTTACAGATTATCGCTCCAAAAAATAGTGGAAGTGTACATTGGCCGAAAAATGCGTCTTATGTAGAAATTCTGATGCACGCTCCCGATAATGTACAACTTACATGTGAAATCGAGTACAACGGAAGTTATGTAGAGAATGGAGCATTAGCTCAATTTGATGAAAAGAAAAAATTATGGCAATTATTATTTGCACCTGAAAATACTGGAAAACATGAACTACTTGTGTTTGCAAAAATAAGTGACCAGAAAAACTCTGAATTTGCAGTCAGATTTTATTTGAATGTTACTGAACTTCGCAACAAAATGAAATTTCCTTGCATATATGGCATATTTCATGCTCATAAATGTCGAATTTATGAACCACTTAATGGTATACTGAAGAAAGGTGCTCAAGTACCCATTCATTTATTAATACCAGGTGCGACTGAAGTGGATGTTCAAGTCGATTCTGTTTGGGCTAAGACAAAGAGTTATCAAGATCCAATTTTTAATGAAGTAATAACTGTTGGTTCACAAGATGTGACAATATATGCTAAATATAATCAAGGAAATAGTTACAGTTCAATTGCGAAATACTCAGTTCAATAGTGATCTATTGTACTGATTGCATTTTAAACAAGAATCATTGTAGAAAAATACATTCACTCTTTATATATCATATTGTGTGACAACAATATATAAACACATGTTTTTCTTGTAGATAGATACGTAAAGATAAGAATTGAGTGATGTGAGAAAGAATTAATATTGTAGGACAACACGTCGATATCATATAAGAAAGATGGGTTGTGAATTTTGTAAATTCGAATGGCTTGATGAATATGATCGTAGAGAAGAACAAAGGAAAAGAAATGAACATCCGAACAACTCAGGACACGAATTGGAACCAGTTACTCCGAGAATTGATAACAGACGAAATCCAATCGATGTAAACTTTCGTAAAACTGCTGATGTCAATGCATTCAATTCTCATTTTATTGACCAACGACAACGAGCAAGTAACAATCGTCCATATCAATCGATTATCGAACTATGGAATCCAACATCTCTTCAACAACTAACAAAACTCATTCAATCATTTGCACAAGGTAAATTAATAGTTGACCAGCATTGGATTATATTTTATTGGATTGCACATAATATTGCCTTTGATACTGTCTCGTATTTCTCAAAGAACTCCGCCGATCAAACAGCCGAAGGAGTTTTTCGAAATCGAAAAGGTGTCTGTGCTGGATATGCTAATCTATACAAATATCTATGTGATTCATTACAACTACCATGTGAAGTAGTTCGCGGATATGCGAAAGGATATGGATTTGACGATCGAGAAGGTGCATTAGCTGAAGTCGATCATGCTTGGAATGCTGTTCAAATTGATGGTCATTGGTATCTAATCGAATCAACGTGGGGTGCAGGACATTTAAATGATCAGAAAATATTTCGACGTGAATTACACTCATATTATTTCCTTCCACGACCTGAAGAAATGATCTATCATCACTTGCCTCAAGATGAGCAATGGCAACTATTACGTAAACCTATTCGAATGGAACAGTATCTTCAGATGCCACAGATACGATACACTTTTTTCGAACTCAATTTAGAAATTATCAAACCAAAAAATCAATATTCAATTCAATTAGAACAAGATAAACCGTACGCTTTAGTCGTTCTTAAAGTACCCAATGATGTATATCTGACTGCTGCATTAAAATTAAACGGTGAAAACATCGAAGGTGGTCATCGTATTATTCCCAATAGAGTCAAACAACAAATCTCGTGCTATTTTGCACCATCATCACTCGGCAAACATAAAATATCGATCTATGGCAAACGAGAAAATGCGAGCACGGGTACATTTAAGTCAGTTCTGAATCTCGAACTCGATATTCGAATACCAATTGATACACCAATAAGTTACCCAAAAACTTGGGATATATTTACTGATTATGAATTGAAAATTCTTTCTCCATTACGAACGCATGTCATTCATTTAAATAACGATGAAAAATTCGTACAAATCCTTATAAGAACACCATCGAATGTACAATTAATAGGTGAATTACAAAATGAAAATGATATTCGAATTCCTTATGGAGATCGAGTTTATTATGATCATGCAAAAGACTTTTGGCGATGTAAATTTGCTCCGAATGCAAACGGACAATTCAATGTCCTCATACTTGCAAAGAAAAAATCCGATTCATTGAATTATACATCAGCTGTATCATTTAAAATCATTGCAAATCAAATTCTATTACCACCATTTTCATTTCCTAAAACATGGCAACTTTTCTATGATCTTCATCTTCGAATTCTTTCTCCGCTTGGTCAAGGTATTATAACTCTCGATGAGACGATATCCTTTGCCGAAATTCATGTTAAAGCACCTGCTGACGTTTGTTTGATAGGGAAATTTCGTTCGGAAACAAATGACGATATACCCGATGGACAACAAGTTTATTATGATAAACGAAAAGACTTTTGGATTTGTAGATTTGCACCGAATCAAATCGGTTCATTCGAAGCAATGATTTTTGCAAAGAAAACAGCCGATAAAAGTTCCTATTCGTCTGTTGCTGTTTTTCAAATCGAGGCTACGCGCATTCAAACTCCCCCTTTAACTTTCCCGGAAACTTACGCTGCTTTTTATGATTATGATCTTCGTATTAAATCTCCACGTTCGAGTTCATCGGTCGTTTGGCCACAAGATAAATCCTATGCCGAAGTTCAAATTCAAGCGCCCGATGACGTTCAATTATCCGGTCAAATACAATACAAAAATCTCCAAATACAAAACGGATGTCTAACTCAATACATTCACGATAAACGACGTTGGCAATTATTATTCGCACCGGAACGATTTGGTCGACACGAACTTATTGTCTATGCAAAACGAACTGCCGAACAAAGTTCAACAATGGTCGTTAAATTTCAGCTTGACGTTACATCACTTCAAAGCTCGATTAAATTTCCAATGATTTACCCACAATTCTATGCGAGTAAATGTCAAATCTATACGCCAATTGGTGGACCTTTGCCATCGAATTCGACTGTTCTCATTCATTGTTTCATTCCGAATGCCGAAGATATTCAAATAGCTATCGATTCAAAGAATTTTCCTGTTCAAAACTATGAAAATTCGATTGTCAAACAAACGATTACTGTCGGCAGTTCAGACGTAACTATCTATGCCAAAAATCCGTCCGATACACATTATACAGGTTTAATTCAATATTCAGTGCAATAATAAATTTTCTTTATTAATAATAAAAAAAAATAAAAATAAATTTGTTAATAAATCCCAAAAGGAAAAATTTGAAAACGAAGAGATTAAACTTGTCATTGGGTGACTGTTGTTGTTAAAAAAGCAAAGGCAATGCAAAAATACTCTATTATTGCGGAAGTAAATCTGATTTAAAGAAAAAAATTGAAGATTAGTTTTTCTTTTAGCTAGATCAATTGTCGATGTTTTGTACGAGTCGACAGATTTGCATTCGGTTCACCGTAGATTATTCGATGGTAAACACTACGAATAAGATCAGGAATAGAACGATAGATTGGATATTGAACGGGTATACGAGAGAGAATAACATCTTCTTTTAAAAAATATCTACGTAAGACAAATCAAGTGAATGAATTTCGAAGAAAAAAAAAAGAAAGAAATTTTTGAAATTACTTGAAATCTTCAACGTAACGATCCGAGATATATTCCGAGAATTTCGGTGAATTAATTAATAACATCGAAAGAATAGAAAATAAATGATAAACATATAATGTATGTTTCGGACTCAATGGATCCTAGAAGTAGGTTATTTTTTTTTCTTTTCTATGTACTTTAAAATATGAGTCGATTTACTTTATTTTCATTATTCATCGTTAACCTTGATAATGCATCGATAAACAAGTCGAAATATTCGTCCTTAAAAGTTAAAAATGAAATATGTTTCCTTCCGATGATTAACATCCGATTATGACAAGACAAAGAACACAACGACCCACTCAACTCAGCAGAAAAACTAGCATCATTTTTCAATCTATTCTACCTTTTGAGATTGTTTTTCAAATAATTCAATAAAATTTTGAAATCGAAAACTTTTCGATGTCCATGATGGTCGAATGAGTATATCACCGAGTTGCCATAATAAAGCACCGGATGCAAACATCCATTGCAAAACAATTTTGTATGTATCCTGAAAGATGAGTTTGAATGAGAGAACTTGTTCTTCTTCTTTCTGAATACCTTTAATGTATCGTCGGATGTTGAAAGTATATTTATCGGAGGAATTAAAAGACAATTAACCAGCAATTGAAAGCGTGAACATCTAGGAAAAAATAAGTTGAATAAGTAGAAAGAAAAAAAGAGCTCGTTGAATAGAATAATTTAGTACGATTAATAATCACGTTAGTTTACTTGAGAAAGAAAAAGTGATTAAATACTTACTGATCATGCGTTAAGCGTGCTAAGCGTTCAGTTGATGCAAATGTATTTAGAAAAACTTGATTGAATAATTTCATAATTGAAAATAGAAATCTTCAAACGAAGTAAAAAAAACAAAATTAATAAATAGAAAAATGAAAAATCATTACTCAATTGTCGATTCATCATATTCATTCGTCGATATCGATTGAGTACACGAATGCAATTGTGCAACATAATATACAAATAAATCAGTATCCTAAAATGATGAGAGAAATTTGTTTTTTTTTATTTCGAAATTCAAAAAATGTGAAATGTCCACCTTCCAAAAGAGTTCTTTTATTTTCGAATATTTATCACATGAATTGTGCAATTCTTCAGTTAATTTGATTAATTGCTTTGTATTTGCAATTGATTGCAAAATTTCGTTTTTTAATTCACCAAATTTAATCAATACCGAATCCATTCTAAGAAGAAAACAAAAAATTGACGTAATTAACTAACGAATCGAATGTGAATTTCATACGAATGTTGAAGATGATCAGTTACGGACAATGTCGATAGACGATCTTTATTAAATCGATATGTTGAAACAATAATGTAATTGCTCAATGCTGTACTGAGTATTTCAGGTATTTTCGTATTCAATGAAAGAAAATAGATATCAATATCTTTCATATCTTCATCGAAATCATCGCATAAACTGAAAGCAAATGAACGATTTTATGCAAAACTATAAACTAAATGAAATCAATCACTAGAGTATCTAGAAGACTAGCGCTAGGAGAGTATCATACATACGGGAATTAGGTTTTTATATTTCCTTTTCGAATGCTGAAAGCAAAAATATCAAGCAATCATTGGTGAAATAGGAATCATGGGTTGATTGATATCGGGGAGGAATTTCGAGTGATATTCGATGAAAATTTACGTACCTTCGAACTTCTTCAACCGATGGACAATAAACAGATGATTGTTCTTGATTAGCATTATTGTTTAGATTTATCGAAGTTGTTAATGAAAGATCAGTAAGAGTCGATCGAGCTGTTGAAAGAAACAAATCGTCATCGACTTGTTGATTGATTTTACTACGTGGTGTATGTAATGTTCCATAAACATTATCTTCATGTTTTTGTAGAATATATCGATTTAATCTCGGTGTATCGGTTAACCATTCGGATTCATTATTCGCCTTTTTTTTCGAAAATGAACGCGCTGATTTCGATCTTGATGTTAATCGCTGTCCATCGGACATTGTTCGTCGAGTTGAAAACAAACGTTGAAAATGCGAACGATCAGTTGCAAGATTCAATTGATCGAGACGTTCTTGAAATTCATTCGATGTATTCGATACAGTCGTACCAGTTAGTTCTTCTAATTGATAAAGTGGAATATGAAATGGATCAGTTTCTTGTGTTGTCGTTGGATTATTTGTCGACGAAAGAAGCAACGGTATAGCGGCGTATAATTGTGACAAAGGCGCTTGATAGAGATCACGATTCGATGTCGATCGTCTAAATTCATCTCAATGATTTTCATTTTGTGTCGTCGTTGATTTTTTTACCTTGGACTTAGTTGTTCCATGTAGTTGTGGATATTTTCTAAAGTCGATCGATCGAATAAACTCGGAATTGTTTCCATATCATCGACACTGGTTGATTTCGGTTTTTTCTTTCGGCGTTTTTTATTTTTACTATCTCTCATCATAACACGTAAACGCATATGAATCGTATTTGTACGTTCAGTTCCGAATAAAAAATCCGGATAATCATCAATCTAAATTTTACATTATTATTATTATTATTTACAGACAAAAGAAAAGACTACGAACAATTTCTGCACGAAGTATATCACGATAATAAATGTACGGTTGTTCTAATTGAGCAATTTTCGGTGGATTATCGGGTAGATAGATCGATTCGAGACCCAAAACCATCAGACGATAGTTTATTGTTTTACCTTGCTTTTCTATGCATGCATCATAGCCAAGCAATTGATCACCTGGATCGGATATTAAATATCGAGCTAATTTCGCTTCGAATTTCGTATTTTTTGTCACCATATATTGTGCTGGATTCGCAGATGTCGTCATTCTGCTGATGTTATTGTTGTTGTTTTTTGTATTGAAATAAAAAAAAGAACTAAAAAAAAGCGGTAACAGACGATGAAATTGAGAAGATTAGTCTCAACATCTAGTTAAAAAGAAAAAGAAAAAGCAAATTGCCGGAAGAAGAACTCTTCATGACACTATTGTATAGAAAATCTATCACGCAAGATCAAGGATAGAACGAAGCGAAGGAAGAAAAAGCGCGATGCAAAGAAAAGAAACCATTATGGATTTTGTTTCTTCCGTTATACCTTTTTCAAGAATTTGTCGGTTTTTACTATTGGTAAACTAACTAAGCCAATTGAAACAAGTTCATAAAAAAGAAATAATAAAATCAAAAATGTCATTAGAAACAGCATTGTGTTTTCCGGAATGATTTCAGTAGAAAATTTTACATATAATTATCACAACGAATTCATGCAGAAATTTAATGAAACAAAATATTTTGCATTCTATTTTTTGAAATGAGTAAATTATGATTTTCTGCTTGATAAGACTTGAGCAAAACCGCCGGTTAAACAGAACAAACAAGAACATTCATAAATCCTATACAGTTTAATTGATATGTCTACAAATTTCATAGTTTCGATGATTGAATCTTATCGAAATGAACTGTCTAAAGTACATTGAGTTTCAATTACATGACACATATTCATCATCGTGTCACTATTTCAATCCAGACAATAACAACAAGCATATCCTTAATAGACATTCGTGCGTTTCAATATTGATCTTATCATTTGACTGAGTCAATCATTGAATTATGACTTTTGTGTGATGAACGGTAGTTTGACTTTAACACTCCGTTGAAAATCAAAAATCGATGCATATCTTTTTTTATTTAAATGAACGGAAAGTTCTTTTAGGCAGGCGTGTGAATATATAAAACACGTTCTCTTGATGTCTTAGAAATGTCGTTGTTCGAAAAAAAAAATTTTTTTTTTAATTGGACAAGTATTGAGTTCATGTATCGAAGTTCTACGAAATATTGTCACCAAAAAAACGAATCAAATCGAAGAAGAAAAAAAAACTTCGAAACCTTTGAATTGACCTGCACAAATGACAGTAATGAGTCGAGAACTATATTTATAAATAATGAAAAAAAGAAGAAGAAGAAGAAGCAATTTCATTCGAAAAAATGATAACACACTCGAAGAAACGATGAATTTTCTTTCGTTGAGATACTTTAGTCAAGTGTGTACAAGAAATCTAGTTATGACAAGCAAAATGAAAGTGTCCGTTTTGCAAGGTTTCATCACTCCTATTCGCGTTTTTTTTTTCTTCTACATTCGATAGGCAAGTAATGAGAAAAAGAAAGGTGTTTGTATATGTCTATGTTTCAAGTAGATGACTAAAGGAAAAAGTCTCAAACAAACAAAATAGCAACTACATCATCGATTTCGAAGCCAATCAATATTCTACTTGACGAAGAATATCGACATTGCGATGAGCTAATAAGTGATTTCGTTTCTTTGGCTCTTTTCTGTTTTCTTTTCCTATTGGAATAATCTTTTCACACTCTTAACTTTTTCACTTTTCTCATCTTTATGCGCATGGGAAAGAATGTACGCGCTTATATTCACTCAATTAAAACAAATGCCCATACGGTACACACTTTGTTTTTCACCGTATCGGATCACATCAAACGAAAATCTATAAAAATGCATTCGCTAATAGACAAGCCGCTGATAAAAAAAATAAAATTTATATTGTCGACACAGAACATGGGTGAGAAAAACGATGGATGAATCCCATCCTTGACAATCAAATTGAATAGATTGACAAATAATACGACTATTGTTCAAGAACATGAAAAAGAAAAGTTCAAAACACGTGTCTCGGAAAAGAAACCTCTCGTAAACACCAGCTACTAAATACCTCGTCTATTCATTTAAGTCGAGATCAAATAGACCAACAACGAATTCACTTCATTCATTCATTAAAATAAATGTACCTCTCAACAACCAATAGATAGTAGAAATCTTATCGATCGTCATTGGCTTGTGTGTTCATATAAATATACATTTACTTCGCTAGTAGACCTATTTACTCTTCGTCTCTTCATGATAATTAACAAAATAATTTCTTCGTCACGCTATACGCGTGTAGCAATCGATCGGTAAAGAGAACTGAAATTGAGATATATTACTAGAGGCCATTAACAAAAAAGAAAAAACGAAAGTCATTTATACGCAATTCTCATTTTTATTTCTTTAGTCCTCGTAGTTCGTTCGATTTTTTTTTGATTTCTGGTGATGGTGTAACATTATTACTCCATTTTCTTGGCCGAATTCGCACGCTGCCGTGTGTATGCATGTATGTGCACACACACACAAACATACATAGGAAAGGCTTCTCATCGTATAAAATAAACATCTATCTCTCGCACGCGTCTCTCGTTCGTAAAGAAACGGTGATTTTGTCCAATCGTATTCGTTTTCGGTCTCCCTCTCTTTCGCTTTTTTCGTACCGTTAACGAGGAGGAGAAAGAGAGAGAGAAGAGAAAGAGAGCGAAAAGCGAAGAAAAAATCTTCATCAAATTGCTATTAGACGTGTGCTGCGACGGGTGACATTTCGAAATAGACAAATATACTTCTATATATTCACATACACGCGTAGTTGACTCGAACTCAAATATTTTCTCACTCTTTTGAACTAAGTTTAAATTATGATGCTAACGTGCGACTATTCCGATGTATCGGAACAAACTTCACGAAAAGTAAGTGTACTTTCTTTTTAACACTTGCATATTCAAATGAATTTCGTCGGTTTAGTTTGCTAAAACATGCGTCGAAAAGAAACGTCGAGATCGTATTAATAAAAGTCTTGATGAACTCAAAGATCTCATGGCTTTAACCGATGAAGTATGAACGAGACATTTTGTTTTGTTTGATTGCAAAAAAATGAAGTTTTCGTTTTTCATAGAGAGCAAGATATCAAAAACTAGAAAAAGCTGAGATTCTCGAAATGACAGTTAATTATATTCGAAATTTAAAACGTACAATGAACAATTCGATCGAAGATTATGAAAATGGTTATCGACAATGTTCGGAAGAGATGTGGAAAATTATTCATTCACTACCGAATCTTATTCCTGAACAACGTGATCGGCTTGCAACTCGTTGTCGACAAATGTGGACAACTCGTCGATATAATCAACCCTATCATCCATATCAACGACGACCAATGACCATACCAACAAATGATTCGTCACTAAAAATTCTCGTTAATCAGTCATCAATCCCGAACATAACAAATCCATGTTTGTCATTACCATCATCATCAGCCTCATCGACTGCCTCATCCAATTCTCTCAGTCCATCATCACCAAAACTTTGGAAACCTTACATGTAAATAGACATATTGAAGAAAGAGAGAGAAAGTACGAAGGAACTGTCTCACAGTGATGAATGATTTTTCTTCTTCTTCTTCTTCTTGTTTCGTGTGTGCGTGTGTGTATGTGTGTTTTTCCAATATAAATATATAAATTATTCAAACAGATTATCATTCTCTAATAATCGTGAGAGAAATGCGAAGAAAAATAACATCAATTTTATTTTAACATCTTAGATAATTTTCAACCATATTGAGACGTATGTGATCACTTAACAACTAGACTTTTCGATCGATTCATGGTGAGTTTAATGGAGATAATGATGAAGAATGTGTTAAGAGCGTAGATCATTTTCGAAGAAGATAATTAAAGTCGAAAAAAAAGAAACGAGAGAGAGAAATCGATCCATATAATGAAAAGTAAAGTGTGCTTGCACAATCAACTAACACCTAGTTATTGATGCTTTCTAGTCTTCATTCATTTCTTTCTTTCGTTTTTTTTTCTTCGCCTATTCAACATTAAGATGACCTATAAAAGTCGAATATGATGAGAGTCAGTCAGCCAAATGGATCTATTGATGGGTACACATTACCAATCGCAGGTAGGTGTATGTGTACATACGTATGTAAAATAATGACTACTAGTATACACAAATTCGTATGTGTTATTGTTCGTTCGTCTTTAATAAGAACAATCGTATATCGTGATGACTACATCATAGTTTTTTCAATGGCATAACGATACTCATGATTTTGATAAATTAGCCGACGCGCAAGTGCTTTGCAAGATACGTCAATATTTTCTTGTCTATATCTTCTGTGATGAAGTCATCATCTTGTGACTTGTCGTCTTAACATGCAAAATAAAATAAAGAATGACGAGAGTAGTGATCTATTACATAATTGAATCTGATTGTTATATATATGTATGTATGTATGTATGAAAAAGAAAATGCACGATAGAGATGAAAGAAATTGGTGCGTGTGTACATACGCTCATCCTTCAATACATAGTTTCTCAACATTGAAATTATGATGATGATCAATATTCAAAAGATAAGAAATACAATAGATGTTTACATCATCTATCAAATGACTGTGTACACCTTCTTTCCTTTTTCTTTTCTATTTGCAATTGATTTTTGTTGTCTTCCTCCTTTCCCAGAAGACGATGACATTCGTTTGATGTGTTTGTATAATCGGCGCCTCAAGAATATTTTCTAAACATACACACGCGTGCGATCATACAAGATCGAAAATTATGATTGTCATAGTTCAATGGCTGTGAATACAATAGAAATTTTGATGTCATAATCTCCAGCAAACAGTTGATGATCACTAGGGAGGGATCTTAGAAGTAAGAGGCAAGCCCGTAGGCTTATATTATTTCGTTTTTTTTCTCGTATTGTCAGATTCAATTGCGAAGTACTTAATTCCGTTTAAATGAATCAATTCGAAGAAGGAAAACGAAATTATTCACATTTTTACAATCATTATCCAATTAGTTGGTGAGTCCGGATGCGAAGACAATACATTCCAAAACAAGCTGTCCGTTTTGAAAACAAATAACAAATGACATACTTAACTGATCATCATCATCATTATTATTGACGTTTTTCGTGTGTATTGACCATGCACACTATTATCATGCTTGCGTGCATTCGAAAACCGTAAATGAATCGAATGTTAGAAAGCACGCCATACATTCCAATCTCAGCATTATGATCGTCGTCGTCGTTGTCGAATTTGAACGATCATAAGTCACGGAAAAAGAAATTATCGAAATATATTCATTTGTTCAACTCTTTTTTTTGTTTCCTTGTCGAATTCAATTTTCGATAGGAATATGATTTCTCTTCTTTATCTTTGATTACCGACTGAGTTCTCACACTTTAGAGAGCGTCGGCATTTTTGCTTTACATCGACAATATACGTATTTATTGAAATGAACAATAGTGTCGCATGTCTAATTAAAGTCCTACCTGCACAGGTATATATCCGTCGAGCTTTTCAATTATCACCTCTTTGACTCAAAAGAACAACAGCAACAGCAGCAGTCTTTGTCTGATGTGTGTGTGTGTACTGTTGAGCTTGTCGCGTCTTTGAAAATCGATGCGCGCATACGTTTCAAGTCAATATTGAAGGTGTGTTTTGATTGTTTTCCTTTTGACAATAGGTGTGGACGTGTGTGTATGTGTATGATTTGTTTGATCTTTGCTCCAACGGCTGATTATAGCTGTCAAAATGAAGACGAGATTTGAAAAAAAAGCAGTTTTCGTCTCAAAGGAATCGAATTGCCAATATGTTCGTTGAGTTTCTTATCTTCATTACGGAAATACTATTTGTATTGTTCGTGAGTCAATTATCGCTTGAGGGAGGTGACACTTAACAATCCAACATTATCGTAGGTAGATGCATATGAATGTGTATAACACAACAAAACAAAAACTTCAAAGTTATCGGTCGGCTATTTATTTCAATTTGAAAATAATTCTGCCCTCGATCCCACCTCTTTATTGTGTTTTCATCCATAGCAAAGGAAGTCGAATTTAATTTTATCAAGTGAACATACGTCTCGATGTTAGTAAATGTCTCTCTTATCAATAAAACACAGCAGTGAATGCACTTGAATGAACATAGACTATTGTGTTGTTTGTAGTTTCGCTTCTTCCGACATTGAACTTCAATGTAGTTTTACTAATGTTCAAGTGCTTCGCTCTCTTTCTATTCAGTAGGCGGAGCGCCTGAATTCATCGACACATACGCATTTATCACAGCAGTCCTAATAGTAATAAATTCACCTGCCTGCTGCTATTGATTCATGCACTTTGGTGTTTTGATCTTTTGCCGAATTAAATATCGTTAGTTTTTCTATTGACATTTCCCAAGAAACGAAAATGATATGCATCATCTTTTTCTTGAACATGTGAAACTCGTGTGCATACACGTGCAATATCATACGTCTCCTTCTTTGATCTTAATCGTGGGAATCACATCTTTCGTTCTCATAGTCACATCTCTCTCTCTTACGTCGACGTACATAGTGACAAAAGCCGGTTAAGTTTATCCATCTCTTTTCTCTTGTCACACCTTATATTTCGACTCAAAAGAACGGATATGTGGACAGAATAGATTAAAAAAAGATTGGTTATTCAACTGTTCATTGACCAATACAAACACAAGAAAGAAAGAGAAAGAGGAGAGAGAGAGCAACGTACTTTTCTCTTCTTGCTTATTCTATATATATATATGTATACGAATGTCAAGTTGAAGTTAGACGTTAGAAAAAAGAAAGAAACAAACACACACACAGAAATGTTTAACACAAGTGGAAGTGATGTTGAAGAATTCGAATATCAATCAGGTTCACGAAAAGTAAGAAAACTCAAAAGAGAAAAAAGAATGTTTTATTTATTGAATATTTTTTTAGATTGCTAAAACTCATGTTGAGAAAAAACGTCGTGATCGTATCAATCGAAGTTTAGATGAATTGAAAGAACTATTAGCTGTTCATTGTGATGTATGTTAGAAAAAAAAACAACGAATCGAATCAAACAAATAAATAACGATCTATCTTTTTTTTTTGTTTCTAGAAAGCACGTTATCAAAAATTAGAAAAAGCTGAAATCCTCGAAATGTGTGTTGATTTTGTCAAACAAACAACCGGACATTTAAATTCAATGAAACGAAATTATGAAACAGGCTATCAACAATGTACACACGATGTCACAGCCATTCTACATAAATCACCGGAAATATCTTTTTGCGAACGACAAAAATTTGTGAATCAATTATCGACAGCAACGAATCGTCGTTTTCAACCGTATCGTTCACCGAAAACTCATCATACGATTGTCAACGATTGGTTTAATCGTTGTGGTGGTAGTAAAGATAATAAATCTCTACCAGATTCCGCATCCGAACGATCGAATACATCCAGTCCATCGTCATCATTCGATGAACATAGTGATCGTTCGTCTTCGCTTTGGAGACCATGGTGAAATGACTCGTTTTTTTTTGTTTTGTTTTTGTTGCTTTGTAGTTTATCTTTTTTTTCTCTTTTGATAATATAAAAATCTTATAAAAACAAGAAATTACATCGAACAAAAAAGAACGAATTTATTTAATAATGTATCCGTTTGTCATATCTTAATAGCAGGTGTTCCGCACGTGTATATTTTTGTACTCAATAGGCGCCATACAAACCCATTATCAGAGGATGTTCATGACATAATCAAATATGTTTTCAAACGGTTAGGCGAGTAGCATCTGCTTGAATGTTGTTATTGCTTTTTATAACATTGATTGAACGATAATTACCTGACGAATAATCTTTCGAGAGAGAGAGAAAAAGACATGAAACCTCTTCAATATCTCAATGTTTGTCTATATATCCCCTCTCATTAACACATGAGCAAAGCTTTACGACAAAATTATCTCATGTAAACGATATGATCTCTTAGCTAAATCATTTTTGTTTTCGATTGGAAAATAGATCGATTGCGTCAGTAAACATAAGTCTAATCATCTTGATCAACAAAACAAATCGAATAAGAAAATCATGTTGATTTTTCTCAACATTGATACTTCCGTGTAATTGAGATAAACACGGATAATATCAGTACAAATTTGTTCGCTAGAAAATCGAAAAAGCAAATGTTCTCCTAATAGAGTTTATTGAAAATAAGAATATGTTGCCAAGGAAGAACTTCTGATACTTGAGAAAGATAAAATCCATTGGCTTCGAGTTCAATTTTAGCTTGTTGAATCGACATTCGATGATCATCGTAGATATTCGGCATCCAACTATCTTCTAAACGATATTCAACAAGAACTAATCGACCATTGGGCTTCAATGCTTGACGTAGATTATGTAGAGTCGATGTTGGATCGATACATTCATGATAAACATCAACCATAAGAATAAGATCAAAAGAATTCGCTGGTAGATTGGCATTCGAATGCGAGGCATAGACAGGCACGATATTTTGTCCGAGACCGTATGCTTGAGCCGTCATCATGAGATGATTGAGCATTTCAGGTTGAATTTCTGTTGAATAAACACGTCCGTACGGGCCAACAAGACGAGCAAGACGAAACGAATTAAAACCAATACCAGCACCGATATCAGCTACGACCATACCTGGTTGAATGTTCAATGATGCAAGCATATAATCAGGATATTCTTGCATATCACGACCGAAACGCATTAAATGATGAGCATTACTATATGGCATAACTTCGCCGATTAAACGGCCCATATAATAATGACGATGTCCGTAGAATTGTTGTGCGTACGACGGCCAGTACATGCCTTCAATTGACGATTCAAAGACGAATACAGTTCGATAGATATACGCATAATTTTGTTTTCGAATGCTCGAAGCAATTTTGCTATTAGCCTTGAAAAGTCATCATGTATGTTACATACATTTATTATGGTTAACGATTCAGGCTAATGTGAGATCACGTTTTTTGATAGGCGAATTTGTAATGAGTCATTTAAAATGTTTTTTTTTTGATTTTTCGATATAAAAGGACATATCCGTTGATATTTATTCAGTAAATCATGTCAATACGCAGTTGTCTCGTTTATCTTTGTCTTTTTCTCAGCAGTATTCATCTCGGATTTTCGTGTGGGTGTTACGGCAAAAATTCATGTACATCCGATGGAATTCGTTGCAATGATTTTGAAAAAACGAATGCTTCGTGTCTGTGCGATTGTTGTCCACCGTGTAATGATTGTGAACAACTACTTGAATCGAATTGTTTTTCCAATCGATTTCGTACACATTTTATTTTATCAACAAATCAATCGAAATTAATAGCAAACGTAAATGAATCAATTAATTCAATTTATATTATTGATCAATTAACGGGAGAAAAAGTCAAATACTTATGGGATCCATGTTTTCGTCGAAAACTTCCCGATGGTATTCGTTTAACGCAAGATACAGATGGATTTTATAAATTCGATGGAATGTTACGTGAAAAATTGGATGAAACTTTGTTTGAAATCGTATTTAAAGCACCAACGAGTCAATTGATATCTTTGAATTTTACTTTCAGTGGTTTTGATAGAGATTTTTCTAAATAAATAAGTTCATTGAGAGCTGTTTGAAATCTCACATAATCAACGAATGGCAATTGAAGGCCTTGTTTTCGACAATCATTTCTCAATTGACTGATCATTGTATGTGGTGCAGTTAGTCGAGTCATTTTTGCTAATGCAAGTAAACATTTTCCATCGTACGACGTTAAAATTTTGGAAAACGAAGCTAACTGATTTGTTTCACACCAATTTTGCACGTCTTGATTTGTCCAATTTGAAATCTTATTATTCTTTGTCTTTGTTGTTTTATTTTCGATTGGTGATAATGTCGATAATTTTGCTACGATATCCTTGTGTTTTGTTATTAATTCATTTGCGATCTTCGGATGAAATGAAAGTTTCCAAATAATTTCATAACAAATCGGATAAGATTCACTTAATTCAATTAAAATTTTCAATCGATATGTTTCAGCAATAAGATTCTGTACGGATTCATGAATAACTAAAGTCAACAGACTATACAAAATCGACATTCTCTCGTCGTCGGAATTATTTAATAAATCAAATAATTTCATTGTTAATTTATAACAAATTCGATAGGTTGTCAACTGTTGTTCACTAACAATATGTCCGAGTAGAACACATGCATTGGTTCGAGTTGTTACATGTTGTAAAAGTTTTTCGACTAACAAATCACTATTGAAATAACAAGCAATTGTTTTCGATTCGATACATAATCGATTGAAAATATTGAGAATCGATTCAATGAATAGAGACAAATTTTTATTGAGAAACATCGAGACT
>ERZ778023.2871-NODE-2871-length-19054-cov-5.766988_pt1 | contig 19054 bp, 13 predicted proteins | sample MGYA00375753_ERZ778023 | MGnify/ENA primary metagenome ERZ778023 (study PRJEB29350, sample SAMN05389822) | bioreactor metagenome | isolation source: Ammonium sulfate bioreactor | place: South Africa: University of Cape Town | collected 2014-04-04 ... | reverse complement strand
GACGATATCGAGCGGGATGTTTTCCGGTTCCGGCTCGGCGGAAACCGGCGGCGGCACGCGAATAGTGATCGTATCGCCGAGAGCGACATGATAAGCGGGGTCGAGGATCGGGGCGTTCCGCAGCGAGATCTGGCCCGCGAGGATCAACGCTTTCAGCCGCGACCGCGACAGCTCCGGCAGCCGCACCGCAAGCACGCGGTCGAGCCGCGCCGAGCCCTCGTCACCGACAACGGTGATCGCCTGCAATTGTCCGGATTCTGAAGCCGTTTGTTCCACCAGTGAGCCTTGTTCCAGTAAGCCTTGCAAAGAGCGTTGTATGACTGAAGCCGTTGCGCCCGAACCGACCCCTGAGCAGGCCGCGCTGTTTGCGCGGGTGCGGCGGATGATGCTGATCGCGGGCCTGACCACGGCGCTCGCGGTCGCGGCCGTGCTCGTCGCCATCGGCTACCGTCTTTTTCGCACCGAGGGAAGGGTGGCCGCTGTCACCGAAACCACCACGATGCTGCCAAAGGGCGCGCGGATCGTCTCCACCGCCACCGCTGGCGACCATCTGGTGGTGACGCTGGACGTCGGCGGCGCCACCGAAATCCTCACCTTCGATGCCCGCACCTTGAAGCCCGCCGGCCGGCTGAAATTCGCCAACGAGCCGTGAGGCCGGCTCGCATTTCCAAAAGCATTACAGTCGTGAGCGGCGGTGTTTCCTTCCGTCGATGCATCGAAGCCATTGGCTCTGTACCGATTTCCCAATATTTAGCTGGCATATCGGGAATATCGCACTGCCGCCTTGCGAAGCGCGCGTTTCGCGGCTATTCCCTCCGCCAGTGCTCCCTTCGTCTAGCGGTTAGGACGCGGCCCTCTCAAGGCTGAAACAGGGGTTCGATTCCCCTAGGGAGCGCCACAGCTAAGTGTCTGAAATTACTGATGAATTTGCCATTTTGACCTGTGTTTCTACACAGGATTCTACACATGGCAAAACACCTCTGGCGACGCGGGAATAGCGGCTGGACCTTCCAAATCGCCGTTCCGAAAACTTTCATCAACCGTCTTGGTGTTACTCCATTCCGGATAAACCTCGGAGTTCTGTCAGCGACCGAGGCCAAACGTCGTGCCCGCATTCTTGCGGGGTATGCGACCGCCAGAATGGGGGGCGAAAACATGTCGAGAGAAACCGTTAATCGCGGTCTGGTCGAGGTGGCAGCACAACTGGCCGACCTGAAGGCGAAGGCGACCAGGGCCAATTTCGCCGCCCTTCGTGCCAGTGCCGCGCTCTCTGAAATCGATGAATACGGACAGGTAATATTCTCGGAGCCGTTTTCCGAGATCGAGTTGGAACAACAATTAGCAACCGCTCGGACACAGCGGAATCTTTATCGGGAGATGCAAGTCCATCTCGACAAGATCGGCCGTGAAATCGTCCACGACGGCGAAGGCTGGGAAAAAGAACGCCAGACTTATGATCGCATGGTTGACCGATTGGCGCAGCAGAAACCAGTGACCAAGGATTTGCCGATCTTCAGCGTCGCCGCCGAGAAAGTGATCACGGCGAAGTCGGAGGCGCTTACGAAAAAATCGAAATCCTATATTGCGCGGCTTCGTCGTGCCGTTCGCGCTTTTGTGGAGATCATCGGCGATAAGCGAGTCTCGGAATATACGCCGCTCGACGTGCAAAAATTTGCAACAACAATGGGATTGCTGCCCAGCACCTGGTCGACCAATCCGAAGCTTCGCGATCTTCCGCTACTTGAGATTATCAAAAGGGCAGAAACAATCCGTGGAGTGAAGCCAATTACCAAAACGACTGTAGCGGAATATTTGAGCGAGTTTCGCGGGGTCTGGAAGGTGATCCGGGCAACCTATCCTCATGATGTCCTTTCACTTGCCCATGAGGATTTGTACATCACGTTGCCACGCACGGCGTCGCGACCGGTCGAACGCGAAGGTCTGAGCGTCGAGAACCTGAACAAGTTCTTGGCCGTCGCGGCACGATGCCGACGGCCCGACGACCGCTTCCTTCCGTTGCTTGGTGCGCTGACCGGTGCGCGTCTCGGCGAACTTGTGTACCTTCAGGTCCAGGATGTTCAGCGGTTTAAAGATCACTGGATTCTCAGCCTGATCGAGGACATTGAGGACGATGATGGCAACATCGACGAGCGAAAGCTGAAAACAGATTCAGCACGCCGCATCATCGCTCTTCCCGATTTGATCCGGGAAACTGGCTTCCTTGAATGGGTGCAAGGGCTACGCGGTGGGAGCCTGTGGCCGAAACTGATTAAAACCAAGCATCCGCACGCTGTGGCATCAAAACACATGAACGGTTTCATGAAGCAGGCCAAAGTTCACGTGCCTTGGGCGCAGACTTTTCACTCGTTACGTCACAGCTACAAGGACTATCTGCGCGATATGAAAGTGCATGACCGTACGATGGACATTCAAGTTGGTCACGCGTTGGATTCCGTCGCCAAGAAATATGGCTCGAAAACTCTACGTCGTAGTGAGATCGTGACCCTTGCAACATTGCCGTTGCCAGAAGGATTGGATATTTCGCCGTACACGAGCAGAAGGCGTCGATAGTCTTTGCGTTGCTAGTAGCGGCGAAAGTTTGAGTTCCAATTTTGGCATGGAATTGTTCCAATCGACAAATGGTTCTGGGCCAACCAATTTCGATAGTGCGAGGGCGGAATGCTGGTCTATGCAAATAGCTTTTCATTGAATCCGGAGAACGGCATCGATGATGTCATCCAGCAAATTGCGACTTGGGTTGGTAGTACCCGGAAGAGCTATGTCGATCCTCTTCGTCTCGGAGCTGGCATTAAGGAATTGCGATTCTCTGACGGCGCATTCCTAAGCTCGTTAGCGACATTGGATGATCAGGGGAGTCCTATTTACCCATATTATTTTAGTGCAAAATTTGCGCATGGGCAGCCGGGCGTTCCGGGGCGTCGGTGGGTAACTGAGATCGGATTAAAGCAAGCCGCCGCTGGTCAGGAAATCCTTTGTTCTATTCTGCTAAGAACTGACGAAATAAGCACCAAGGTCAAAGACCCCATACAAGTCACAAGGCCGCGCATTGTAGAATTTATCGTTGATCGGTGCAGGCCATCAGGCGACACGCCTGGGCTTTCCGTTATTAAACTAACTGAAACCAATGCATCTGGTTTCGAGTATGAAATTGAACGGCCAACTCGACGCCATCCAATCGTGGAAGTCAGCTGTGATCGGGAGGGGCGTTTCCCAGTTTCTTCAAGTCGTTTGCGGTCGGTTTTGGTTGGCATAGCTCAAGTAATCGAGGTTCCAGCGGAAGCAAATACGTACCGGATAGAGGAAATTCTTGGACGCCGATATTCCGCATTTGGCGGCGCGATAAATGTCATCTCGCCTTACAGGGCAACTGAAAGCGGCGGCTTTAGCAAAACGACGCTGTTCACGGCGGACCATTTGTCCGATTTAGGCGAAGCGGGTTTGTCGATCGAATCCGAAATTCTCGCGGTCGTCACTCACCAAACCAACCTTCCCCATTCTTGGCGACACATCTCTCACGACAGCGTTCGCGAGGCCCTTCTGCACATACGACTCCAGAAAGCGAAGGCGGCTTCTGCTTCTGATGGTGCTCTTGATGCGGGGGCTTACGACGAACTGCTTCAAGAAGCCGCGGTTCAATTGGCGTCAAAAGATAAAGATCTTGCAGAAGCTAGATCCGAGATCGAGGCGCGTGATGCGAGTCTCGATCAAATTACAGCAGAGAATGACCGAATCGCGGCGGAAAACGAGAGCCTCAAATATAGCCTTAACTCGATTCAATCGAAATCGCGGGTGGGCGCTTCAAGTGAGGTCCTTTCCCCTGATGTTGCTGAATCTTTCAAGGCCGCGCTGGAGAGAACTCCATCGCTTGAGCAGGGGCTATTGATCGTTGGTACGCTGTATGTCGAAAGGCTTGTGATTCTCGATACTGCCTATTCGTCGGCCAAAGACAGCGATCGAGGAGGCTTCCTGTATGGGGCGAAAGCTCTTGAAATGCTTAGGTCGCTCGCAGATGGGTACTGGTCAGACCTCGTTGCGGGGAAAAGCGACCAGCAGGCAAGAGCTAGATTTGGTAAGAATGGTTTCGCCTCCAAGGAGGCGGAAACTCTCAGCGATGATGGTAGGAAGAGGCGAACCTTTCAGTATGGAGATCAGAGTATCCTGATGGAGAAGCACCTAAAACACGGTGTTAAAGATAGTTATGCGGAAACGGTGCGCATTCATTTCGAATGGCTTCCGGACGAAAAAGTCATTGTGATTGGGCATTGTGGCAAGCATCTCGATTTTTAAGGTTGAGATTGGTTCGAGAGTGCAAATGAAAGCCATAGGAATGTGCGTTTATGCCGCCATGGATGCCGGAACTGTGGCAACCTGATCAATCTTCTTCCGCTGGCATCTCGATCTAGATTGCCACTCCCGATAGAGTCGTAGCGCGGCCCGCAGGTCTGATCGCATTCCTTTCGATAGCGTAGCAAATGCAACGGTCGATTCGAGTGCAGCCAATTCCAAGGCCGCGTCCGCGAACGTCCGCCCGTTCAGGAAACGCCGCGCCCGATTCAGGCGGCTCTTTGCATTCCGGATAGCGAGTTTGGAAAAGCCATGCCGCTGCCGCAGCCATTGGCCATACCGACCCTGAATCTCCGGAATGGTCTCGCCAGCTTCGCGCGCGAGGATCACGCGGCCAATCGCTTCGGCCAATGCCGCAGGGACTGCATTAGCTATCATCTGATCGACATCCCGCGACGGTGCCGAGGACCAGTCCCACCCGACGGGAAAACCCTGAATCCTCGACACTTGCTCTTGGGTGAGCACCGCTGCCTGTGTCGCGGGGACGGGATCGGCGGGGTGCGGATTGGCGAGATAGTGCGGGCGAGGCGGTTCACGCGTCGTCCGGATCACGGCTGGCGCAGGCTCGTCGAGCGTCCGAACGCCACGCCCCTCGTAAAATGGCCTCGTATAGTACGTGCCCGTCTCGACAAGCACAGCATCGGCAGGGTGTGGTCGATAGTTCGGCGGGATTGGTCGCTTGGAAGATCGGCAGATTGTCGGGGCAGGTCCGTCCGTACTCCAGATTCCGCGACTTCCCGAAACCCTTGGCTGAAAATAGCAGGCATCGCCGAGCGCATCACCGAGCATGTCCCTGATCGTCATCGGCTGCGCGGATCGTGCGGAGGCCAAAGCGGATTCGAGGAATCCATGTTGTTCGCCGAGCCGACCGACTATGAACAGGCGTCGCCGCCGCTGAGGGACACCATACAGCGATGCGTCGAGTTTCGATTCCGTGAGACCGTACCCAGCCTTGACCAGCATCGCACGGGCATCTGTCCATGCCTGCGAACGGGCGGCAAGCGGGACGTTTTCCATCAGGAACCATTTTGGGCGCACGACGGCGACGAGCATGGCGAACGCGCGCGTTAGTGCTGCCCGCTCGCCTTCGATCCGTTCACCGGCCGCCGAAAAATCCTGACACGGCGGTCCGCCGCAGATCATGTCCGGAGCGAGCGCCACCAGCATCGGAGCGATCCGGAAAATGTCCTTGAGGTCGGCCTGCCAGACGTGGCTGCCAACATTTCGGCGATAGACCTCGACGGCTTTGTCCCAAGAATCGTATGCCTGAATAATCTCGCACCCGGCGCGTTGCAGGCCGAGCGACATCCCGCCCGCCCCGCAGAAAAGTTCAACAATTCGCACTTCAACCCAGCCCAAAACCGCAGCGTTCATGTCCGCTACGCCATTTCGGGTTGAAATTTGGTTACGAGGGGATTTTTCGGGGCCTTGTGACGCATGGCCTCGCCATCGATCTGGCAGCGGCCATGTAGCACCCATCTTGTCACCCGCGATTTCTCGGCGGAGCATTTTTCTTTGAGGCCAGTAGCACAGGCCCGCGAGGGAAAGCCGTTGAACGCAATCGTCGGAGATCTGGATGGGCAGAAATTGTCGCCGACGCAGTCGGCGAGATTGATTGCCGACCGATTGGAAGAGTTGGGTCATGATCCGTTTCGCTCGGATCGCGAACGTTATCTCGTGCTACTTGAAGATCGCCCCGGAGATATCATCGAACTCGGACGACCACTGCGGGGGTCGAGATTGTTCAAAAAATCCGTACTCGCTCGCGACATCACGATGATCAACGACATCAAGTCGTTTGCGGCGGAGTGTAAGGGCGAGGAATGGCTATATTGGAATATCGGGCTGACTGCCGCGAAGGCCGATGTCGGCAGCCTCGTAGAAGCCAACGAGGAATTCAATCGGCTCATCAATATTCATTTCCGGGAAATGCGACGCCGCAATGGCTTCCAATTGATTCTGATCGTGGTCCATCCGAGGTTCGACCCCGTCAGCGGTCGCTTCGATTTGCACGCCCATTTCATCTGCCGCATTCCGCGTGAACACAGAGAAGCCGCGCGCCAACGGCTTCTGACCGTGTTCTCCAAGGCCGACGTTCCGGACGATCCTGTCCGCAATGCCGTAGCCTGTGCCACCTACATGATCTGGGGTATCGCTGATCCTCAGGAAACCATCGAGCTTCTGGACGACGCCCTGTCGGACTTGTGGCGGCTCTCGCGCGCGAAGGCCCGTCTTGTCCGGACCGGCGAACGGTTCGGCAAATGGCGAGCCGCCGCTCGTGCGGCCGAACGCGAACGGCAGGGACTTTCCAGAAAGAAAACGAAGAGAACGGCGAATCCGCAGCCGCAGCCAGAGGGGCATGATCGATTACTGGCGAAGACGATGGCGACGATTGGTGGCAAGAAGATCGCCGCGATGGTGTTCGAGAGGTCACCTGTCGTGTCGGAAGAAAACGGTGCCGCTCCGTCGACCGTTCCCGTGGGTACCTCGCTCGCAGACTCTTCTTCAGCGACTATCCGCATAACTCAGGACTCTACCAACCCCACGACTATTCAGGTGGTGGAGACGAGCGACGCGCCCAAAACAAACACCCCCGCCAAAGCCCCAGAGCGGGGTATCGGCAGAGGTGTAGGGGATTGGACGAGAAAGCCGATCAGAACTGTTACCGTCGCCGTGGTACGTATGCTCCGCGCGTTTACGGCGTTGCTTCGCGCAATTGCACCGCGCGGGCTCGTTCGGTGCCGTGGTCCGCCCCGATGACCTTCCTGCCGTCGGCACGGATCGATCCGTCTGGACCGACATGGCGATACAGCGTCTGACGCGATACGCCCAATTCACGGCACAGATCGGCCACGTTGGTTTCGGGTTGTCCCATCGCCGCTTGAGCGAGACGGAGCTTCGCAGCAGTCATCGTTGCCTTCCGTCCGCCGACCCGGCCACGGGCGCGAGCCGACGCAAGACCCGCAATCGTCCGTTCCCGGATCAACTCGCGTTCGAATTCGGCTAACGTCGCGAAAATGCCAAACATGAGCTTGCCTTGCGCCGTCGTCGTATCGATAGCACCGTGACCCGTCAGTACCCGAAGACCGATGCCACGTCGGGCCAGATCGTCGACGGTGTTGACCAGATGACGGAGATCGCGGCCGAGACGATCCAGTTTCCACACCACCAGCGTATCGTCTGGCCGTAGCGCCTTGAGGCAATGCGCAAGTCCGGGACGATCATCCCGGCTTCCAGACACATGATCTTCGTAGATCATATCGGGTTGGACGCCCCCAGCCACCAACGCATCGCGTTGAAGATCGATGACTTGCGACCCGTCAGCTTTGGAAACCCGCGCGTATCCGATCAACTCACCCATGTCTTGTCCCCTTGTCACGCAAACGACCGTTTGTGAGACAAATGGTGAGTCATGGATTCACCGGCGGCAAGCCGTCACGTTATCCGTCACGTTTTCTATGTGACGCAAACCCGTGACGAACGAGATTCGAGACACGAATGCGCAGGCGTCATGACGGCTGCGGCTGAAGGTTGTCGTCAACGGATGGTGAAAATGAAAAAGGCACCTCGAACGAGATGCCTTTTCCGGCCCCCACATAAAGCGGGGAATGTCTGTTTGATGGCACAAATTTATACCACAAACGGTAGACCCCCACATAGGCGGGGATCGGAAATTTCGCGCCAACCGATCAAAGTTGGCTGAGACCCAGATATCCGGGAAGGACGAAACTTCCGAGCCAGCCGTTGCCAGCCGACAAGACAATAATGGCGACGGACGATCCGATCCGTCAATGTCGTCGCACACCGTGCCGTCGCATGTCGTTAACGCGACCGAACGGAAACATAGAAAATTGCAGCGAGGCGACTCTCTCCGCAGTCGATTGGGATTCGCCCGATGGAAACGAAAAAGGCCCCCAAAATCGGGAGCCTTTCTCTCCACCTATGCGGCGGTCAACGGTGCTTGGCGAGCAACCTAAGCGGTATTCCAAGCCACTTGTGCAGCGGTCTACGTTTCAATCCACGAGACCACCGTAGAACGGAAGTCTCGACATTCCCTCCCGGAAAGGGAGGAGACGACGATTGTCGAAACCCGTTGGCAGGAAAACTACGGTGTTCGCGCAATCAGCGTCGATAGAGAAATGCTGATCCGGGATTTCGGCAGCGTCAACCCCTTCGATCAAGAAAGATGCTTGTCGTATTTCCGCCGGCGCCAAAACAATGGGAAGCCAGCAATGTGTTGTGCTGCGCATAACACCACTGGCCAAAGGGCTTTGCCCCTGTGGAACCCAAGAGGACGACAACGATGTCCAGTTCGGACACCCGGCAGAAAACCACCACCACATCATTCCGGCTGACGCCGACCGAACGCGTAGCCGTCGTGGCTGCTGCGGATGTCGCAGGCATGGGACCATCGACATTCGCCCGCGTGTCGGTTTTGCGCGCCGCAGGCCGGGAGGCTCCGATCCGGAAGCGGCGCGACGCCATCGCCACCGTGATCGCACCGGCCTTGGGGCAACTCGGCAGGATCGGCAATAACCTGAATCAACTGACCCGCCACGCCCATATCGGCGGTCGGGTGGATTCGGAATCCCTGATCCGACTTTGCGACGAGGCCGAGCGCCTGACGCTGGCCGTGCTCGCGCTTCGGGAAGCGCCGCCCCCATGATCGTCACGACGAGGCGGCATGGTCGGACAGCCCGCGACATCAAGAATCTGATTGCTCATCTGAACAAACAGGATGGTCAGGCCTCCCGTGTCGTCGTTATTGGCAACGTGCCGCTGGGGAATACCGACGATGCCATGCGCTACATGGAAACCCTGCGGGACGCCTCACGGGCAACGGTGTCGTGTCATCATGTGTCGATTTCGCCCCGGAAAAGACTGACGGACGCGCAGCGCGACGACGCCGTTCGGCGAATCCTCACGGCGATGGGAGCCGAGGATCATGCCTACGTCGTGTGGCGGCATTCTGGGAAAGCCCGCGCCGACGCTGATGTCTCCGACGACCATTTCCACGTCGTGGTGTCCCACATCGGTCCCGACGGCAAGGCGCTGTCGGATGCGCGATCCTATGTCCGCATCGAAGCGGCTGCGCGGACGATGGAGGTGGATTTCGAAGAGGCGATCACGCATTCCCGGAAAACCAAAGCCGTTGCGGCAGAACTGCGCAGGATCGGGCGCGACGACGTCGCCGCCTTGCTGATCGCACCAGCAATCCCACCGACGAGCGCGATGTCATCGCAGACACGGGCCAGAGCTGAACGCCAAGGACTGGATCTTCCGAAAGCGCAAGCCGCCGTTCGCGCAGCGTGGACCGGCTCCGACGGCACGACGGCATTCCATAGCGCGCTGCGGAGCGAAGGGTTCGAACTCGTTCCTGGAAAGAAGCCGGGCGTTTTCATCGTCACGGCATCGGGCGTCGAGATCGGTGCGCTCGACAGGATCGTTCGGGAAAAGCGGGCCGTGGTCGCGGCGCGCATGACACAGGAGGACAACAATGACCGACAAGCCAGCGAAACCACGCTCTCCCGGAGAGGCGATCTACATGGAAGCACGGGGGGCGAGGACGGCATCCGAACAACTCCTGCCGCTGTTGGCGCTGCTTCAGGAAGACGAGACCGAGACTGGCGGCCCGCTCGACGAGTTGAAGGCGATTTTGACCGCAATCCTCGATGGGCTTCGATACCAGAACGGAATCCTCGAACGGCTCGACGCCGCGTTCGCGAGCGCGCAGCCGTCGCCGCGCTCCGGCGCTTCGACCTCGACGAACTGACGCCTGCGGCCCGTGCCGTGGCCGCCGGCGACGGTTCGATTCATAGTGATCATGGTTCACGAGGGGGGCGAAACAGCATGACAAAGGATTCCGACGATCTGGGAAAGATCGACTTCAAGCGAAAATTGTTGGCTCAGGCCGCGCCGCGTGGCTTCGATGTTGAGCCGTTCGTGGCGGATTTGCGGATGATTCAGGTGCCGTCGCCGTCGCAGCCGACCACGAAAATCCTCTTGATCGACGGCGGTTGGGTCGAAATCGATTCACGGACACGGATTGTTCGGGTTTGGGGCAAGCCCGGTCGCGCCAGAATTCTCGCAGCCGCCCTTGCCGAGGCGGGCGGATGGCAGGTGGACGAACTCAAGCACATCGCCACCGTCGTCCGGAAGGCCGCAGCGTTACGCGTCGGTCGCAAGATCGAGGGCCAGAAAGCCGATCTGGTCGCGTGGTGGCAGGAAAGAGGATACGCCGCGACCGCTACGCCCGACGGAACATGGGTTCATGTCGGGGCCACGCGTATCCGCGACATGGGCGAGCTGATGGAGGTCCACGGCCCAGTGTCTGGCGATGTCGCCGTCGCGATCATTACCAAAGCGCGTGATGCCTGGGACGGTGGTGTCTACCTTCATGGACATTGGACGCAGATTGAGAAAGACATGGTCTGGCTCGAAGCGCAGCGCCAAGGTGTCGAGGTGCAGAACTGCGCACCGTCCGCCGTCGCGCGCGAGGTCTGGCGGAAGGAGCAGGCAAAGACCGTCCGCCGCGTCGAAACCATGGGGAAGGTTCGGTCGGTGGTGCAGGACGCAGCCGATCTGCTCGGCGCAGCACGCGGCAATCATGAGGCTTTGCAACGCCTGCCGGAAGATTTGCGCGCGTTCGTCATGTCGTACCTCGACGATGACCAGCGCGCCGAACTGGCGGCGTCCGATGTGGTCAACGTCATCCCGGAATTGACGCGCTTCCGGAAACTGGGCGAGGCCGAACTGGCCGAGATGAAGCGCAGCGGCAGGCCGCGGCCGACCATCCTCGTCCCCGAACCGACGCCAGAGCCGGACGATCCGCTCGCTCCGAAGCCCGACTGACATGTCGCGCGCCCCGGAAACCACCCTGCTGCGGCGGTACGTTTTTGAGCGGACCGCAGGACGGACGCCACGCAAGGAATTTGCGCGGTACCATTCTGGTATCGGCGCGTGGATCCGTTGCGACGAGACCACCGCCCGCGATTCAGCCCATTGGCGACGGCTACGGAAACTGGCCGCGCCATGGTGCCCAATCCTCGGTCCGCAAACCAGCATTGCCGACGACGACGCCTTGCAGGCGTACTTCGCGACCGTCCCGGAAGATGGATGGCAGCGGCTTGCCGCTCTTGTCGGAAAACGACCGACGACGTGCCTGCGGGAGTGGAGGGAATCCGGCCGACGAATCCTCGACGCCGTTTCCCTCGATCATCCCAGACGCGCAGCGCCTCCCGGAAAGCTCGCAGGGTGGCCCATAGGGCGTGGAACGGGACGGCGCAGCCTTCAGGCGCGTTGATTGGTGGGGGGTCTTTTTGGCGTGGGCAATGACCCCGGCCACCTCGATCAAGGGCTTAAAACCACCGCGCAAACGCGAAATTTTATTTCAATCGTCGCGAAAGTGATCCCAAAAGCGACCAATCGGCCGAAATTGGCGCTTACGGCTTCAGATACTCAGGCAGCTTCGTATCCCGTTCGCTCATCAGGATCAGCGTCATATCGACCGTCTCGCCAGTATTCTTGACCAACTCCAGTGTCCCGGCCGGGACGGTACTGTCCCAACTGAAGTTCTTGGACATGAAGCGCAGGACCTCGCGCTTGTAGGCGGTGTCGAGGTTGTCGAGCTGATCGCCCTTGGTTTCGAGAACGGTGATCCGGGACGATCCATCGTTGCGGCCGACCGCGAAGATGAAGTCGGGATAGATTTTCGCCTTCCGCCACCCCTGCACGGCATATTGCGACCGCGCCACGTTACGATGCCACCAACTCAGTGCGGCGTCGCCATCGAGATAGACCGCAACGTCGCGCTCCTCGCCATTGAAGTCGTCTTCATATATCGGAGCGAACAGACTTCGCTGGAGTGGTCCGCCATCCTTGCCGACAAGCTGACGCGCGCCCTCTGGCTGATTTGTTTCGGTGTCGAACGGCATCTGCCAGTTGCGGCCATCGAGGCGCAGCCGAAACTGGATATGTCCCGCCGTGACTCCGGCCTTGAACAGGGCTTCCGCCCGCGCGGTCTGCTCCTTGTCCAACCCTTTCCGGAGTTCTTCGACGATAAGGCTGGCAACGGTCCCGAGCTTGGCGCCGTCGAATCCCCGCTTGCGCAGCGCGGCCACGAGGCGGCCGACAATCTCGCGGCCCACGAACGGATTAGGCACGAGGTCGGAGATCATCCGGACGGCATGGGCGGGATCGAACGCCAGCACCTCCGAATTCGCCGCAACGGTTTCGCCGACGAACAGTTCGTCCCCGTTGTCCGAAAGACTGATCCGTTGAAGCTGACTTTCAGCCGCCTGCGCATTCTCCGGAATGCTCGCGGCAACGTCCTTCGGATCGAAACCGCGCCAGTCGATGGCGGACAGGACGTCGGTTTCGTAGTCGAGGTCGCGGGCGTCGGCACCATCGACCACAAGCACCTTGGGGAGATAAATCTGGTGTGATGAAAAAGCCGGGCGGCGTTTGATCTTGCGTGATCCCTTGCCTGTCTTTTTCGAATCCTCCTGGGAGACTTGCAACACGAGATCGCCAAGGCCGTCCTGTTCAAGGCCGTCCTTGATCGCATCGACGACATCGGCGGTCTTGGCATGGTGGGTGATGACGTGGCATTCGTCGAGCGCACCGATGCCTGTTTTCAGCGCGCCGGGTTGACGCAGGATACGGCCGATCAACTGAGTCATCGCGTTGAGGTTGGAACTGGCGGCAAGGGCGCACAGGACATAGGCGAACGGGCAATCCCAGCCTTCCTGCAACGCCTGCTTGGTAATGATCGCCCGGATGCGGTTGGTCGGCGAAAGCAGGTCCTGATTTTCGGACTGGCTCAGGTCGTTCTGCTCCGCCGTCTTGATGGCGATTTCGGCAGCGTCAAAACCGGCGGTCAGAAGCCAGTCTTTCACGTCCTCGGCGTGGATGTGCTTGCTGGAGCGCTGATCGCCCCCGGTGCGTTCCACCTGAATTAGCATGATCGGGCGGATATAGCGTCCGGTATTGGCTTTCAGTTTTCGCGCATCACAGTCGAGGCTTTTCAACCGATCCAATGCGGCATTGAGCGTGGCTTTCCAGTCGGTCGTCTGCCGTGGATCGAGGTTGAGCGGCATCTTGATCATGCCCTCGCGATCAAGGTCGCGTCCCGTGATTTCAACGAGAACATTGGCGTAACGGGCGTCGCGCGGGTTCTTGCCGCCGCGCGGCTGCACATCGAGCGGGGTGGCCGTCAGTTCCAGCACGAAGCATGGATTGAATCCGTACAGCGTCCGGAACGCGAGATCGGAAATCGCACGGTGGCCTTCGTCCAGCACCACCATAGGCCGGATGATCCGCAAGGCGTTGCCGAGCGAATCCTTCACCATCGGAAACATGCCGACGTAGGCGTCGAGGTTCGGCGTCTTGGCTATTGCGGCCTGATGGAATTGTTGCTCGCCTTCCGGCGGGAAGAAGCCATGGACGTCGCCCCGGTCCCGGAACATCTTCAGGGAATCCTGCGTCTCCCGATTGGCGGATTGCAGCATCAGCAGCATAACGCAGAGATTGGTTTCGACATCGCGGGCGTCCAGCCGATCCGTCTTTTCCATGATACGGACGCGACCGGCGGCGGCGCGGTCGAGCGCCTGCCGATAGGGATGCTGGCGATCCTTCAGATGCTTCAGCGTCTGGGTGTAGATCGCTTCGTTCGGCACGATCCACAGTACGAACCCAGTGTTGCGGTCGAGATATTTTCCCATGACGCGCGACACGGCGGACACCGCGAGCCATGTCTTGCCGCCACCGGTCGGCACCTTGAGCACGACATTCGGCACCGGCCGCGCGCAGCCATCCGCCCGGAAAGAGAACGGAATGGCGGCGCGGGAGGCAGGCAATTTGCCACTGGCCTTCAGTGTGTCCCATGTTTCCTGCGCGAAATCCGGAATGGGAATGCCGAGATCGGGATCAGCCGCCGCCAACGCGGCGATCTTGTCGGCCCGCGCCTTCTTGTCCTTCAGGACATCGAGGTAGGTGTCAAGCGTTGAGACCACCCGGCTTTGATAATCGAGATCCCGGAACATGCCGTCAGCTCCGTTCGATGCGGTACAGGGCGAACGGCAACGGCACGAATTCGACTGGGATATTCTGCTCGGCCAGCATCTTCTGACTGACGAACCGGGCCGGGGCAAAAACCAGATGCCGCTTGCCCGGCTTGGCCTCGGCGAATGCCTTCGCACGAGCCAGCGTTAGCGCAGCTTCGGGAGTCTTTAGCCAGTCAAGATCGGGCTTGTAGATCAGCCAGACATGCTGGCTTTCGGTTTCGCCGAGATAGAAATCTTTCTGACGAATTGCCTTCGGATCGAGTGCCTGATTGGTGGCCATGTGGAACAGCGCGGCCCCGATGGCCGGATAGGATGGCAGCGATTCACCGTTCAAAACCTTGTCGAGTTCGACGGGATCGCCGAGCGTGCAATAAGTGAATTCACCGCCAAGACCTTCGGCGCGTTCGGTCACCGCCTTCTCACCGGTGACGATCAGTTCGCCTTCCTTCACCTGTTTCGTGATGCGGTCGAAGGCTCGACCTTCCAGATTTTCGATGCCCCGAATGCGATGAACGAGGTCGTCGGCGCGTTCAATCGCCCGCCAGTTCAGGTTTTCCCGAAGCAGTTCGGTCTTTTGCGTTCCTCTGAATTTGTAGCCTTTGACGACGCGGCGAACGCGTTCCGCGGTCAGCTTATCAGCGTAGTCCTCCATTTCGACGAGGATGAAGCGCCTATTGCCGCCATCGCGTTTGTTGGCTTCAAGTACCGCTTGGGCCGTCGTGCCAGAACCTGCGAATGAATCAAGGATTAGTGACTGTTCACTTGAAGCAAGTGCAATGCAGTCAGCAATCAGTCCTAGGGGCTTGGGAAACTGGAACAGATCGCCTAGGCCAATTGCGCCTAATTCAACTGTGCCTTGTTCGCTAATATGTTTGCTCTCGACCCAGATCGTCTTCGCTTTGATTGTTTCCTTCCGATATTTTTCGAAAACTCGCCAATGCCCATCGCGAGTTTGTCTTGCAAAAATATGCTTGGTCGAACCATCGGCGACGTGAAGATTAAGTCGAGATTTTCCCCACCTCCAACAGCTTTCACCGCCGGAGCTATTAAGCGGCAAAACCTCGCTGCATCCCGGAGTTCGCGATGTCGATACGGGAAAATTTCCATCGTGATCGGGAGACTTTGCATTCACATAGATTGGATAGAAAAGGTTAGGTCGATTGTGTCGCCCAAATTTGGGATTGCGATTGCGAAGCTCTCTCGATGAATACGATCCGTGCTGATCCGTTTCGGGAAGGTTTTCGCCCTCAGTCTCGATCTCGTTGAGCTCTGAACTGTCAGTCTTCGCGAAACAAATAATGTATTCGTGCGTTTTGGCTATCTGTTTATAAGTTTGCCCGCGCTTGTTCGATTGGACGATGATTTGGGCCACGAAGCCGTTCTCGCCAAATATTTCCTCCAGCATTGCGCGGAGGCGAGGCATTTCATGATCGTCAAGGGTGACGAAAATGAAGCCATCGTCGGCTAATAACTCATGAAGCAACCGGAGGCGCGGCCACATCATCGCGCACCACTTGTCGTGGCGTAGGCCATCTTCGATTCCGATCGGATTGGCATTGAGCCATTCCTTGATCATCGGGGCGTTGACGTTGTCGTTGTAGGCCCAGCCCTCGTTTCCGGTGTTGTAGGGCGGATCGATGAAGATGCAGTCCACCTTCCCAGAGTACATCGGCAACAGCGCCTTCAGGGCGTGCAGATTGTCGCCGTGGATAATCAGGTTGCCGTCGAAGGCAACGGGGCCGATGCCTTTCTTCGGATGCGGCACAAGGGGGCGGAAGGGCACCGCGAGGTGGTGGTTGTAGACGAATTCCTTGCCCTTGAAGTTCAGTTCGGTCACGTCGTTCGCCCCCAGATCACCCCGACCGGCCGACATAGAATCAGCCGCTGCGCCACCATGCAATGGAGACCGACGGGGGTCACGTCCGGAATGGCGCCGGGGAGGCCCATCGAGAGGGGCTGTGCAGAACCTCGGGAAGCGGGCCTTTGGACTGTGCCGCGCCTCGGGATGACCAATCTCCCAGATCGGCGGCGCGAGGGCACCAGATGCGCGCGCAAACGCGATAGCGGGCCACATCCGCGAGGGACGGGATTCCCGGAATGGTTCGCGGTGGCCGGGAGGGCGCTTGCGGGCCATGCTGGTTAATGGTTGGTTGACGCCGCCAACACAAGTTTCTACACATCATCCAACACAGGTGATGACGAATTTGTTTTTGATTTCAGTTGGTTATGCATGACGCTCCCTAACAGTCCCCTAGGGAGCGCCAGACGCGGCCTTTCGATTTTGATATTGTTGTTGTTTTTCGACTTTTTCCCAAACCTCGATTTTGGGGTAGGGCAGATTTGTTCGTCTTGTGTTCAAGCATCCGCATAGCGTCGCGCGCGAGCTTTTCCTAATTCACATCCGCCGTATATCGCTCCGCTTCCGATAGCGTCGTATAGCCGAGAATGGACATGATCTGCTTGGCGGTACAGCCAGCCTCCGCGACGCATCGGCCGGCGGCCTTACGGAAGCCGTGTGACTGACAGTCCAACGAAAGGCCCACCGAAGTAATGGCGTCGCGCATTCGTTGGCTGGAACCATCCACGGTAAAGGACTTGCCGTGGGCGGTCGCGATCATGACGACGTGGCGTTGTTTAGCATGTTTGTGCGCGGCGACAAGATAGGCGTGCAGCGGAATCACCAGCGAACGGCCAGTCTCTTGCTGCATCACCGAGATCGTGCCATCGCCAAGCTGTCTGACGTGTCATGGGATAAACCGAGAAAATAGAGCGCGGCCTTGCCGGCCTTGTCTCCTCTAAGACTCGCTGCAAGCAGGCGGGGAGGCCGGCTGTCGCTATTGGATGGGCCGCGACACTCTCTTGAATGTGCTTGCTTGCGGTAGAAGACATTGGTGCGGGATAGACCGCGCCAATGCTCTTTTTGAACTCTTAGGCGCCGGAATCGAGCTAGATGCCCTTGGCGCTTTCGATGCCAGCGCCGAAATCAAGACGACACTTCACCTCAAGGCCATCGACTTCCCAGCCCTCGCGGTGCGTCACAACGGGACCATTGGTGCCACCGAGATATACGGCACCGATCAATCGGTGCCGCAAGGAGGATGTCAGAAAGCGACGTAAGTCCCTTAAGCCACAAGCGCCTCTGGCGCGCGTGCTGCGACCGGTATGGCCGCAATTTTCGCCGATCGAATTGAGATCACGAACGATCGATTCGTGAATCAGTTTGGCGCACTGTGAATCAAAGTTGAAATAGCTCGCGGCCACCGCCTTTACCTGCAAGCCATTCAGAGATTGTGCGCGTATCCGCGCGATGCGCTTGCCAGGATCGTATTGTTGCAAGAATGGTTCATCGATCATATCACAAATTCCCATCAAGCCGATTGCACGCGAGTGGTCGTTTTGCGTGCGACGCCAACCCTTACTAGCGGCAACGATTTCTTCGACGGGTGCATTGCGTTCCTCGAATTCGGTAAAAACGGGCTTGCCTTCCACAACTCTGTAACTGCCAAAGGGGCGCAGTTCGCTTGCGGCGCCCTATGTGAAGGAGGGCATCATCTGGTAGCGCCTCCGACAGGCTCGTCGTGAGTTTGCGGGCTGTAAAATCGCAGTAGATCGCGCTGTCCATCGCTCGTAATCCGCATGAATTAAATTAGCCGACAGTCAGGGTGTTGCGTGTCCGTTTGGATCCGAACGACAGCAGGACGGCTCGTGAGGTGAGGGGCCTCAATATCGCGGCATCGATATTCACGCGAAAGGTGGCTTGCTAAACGCCTAAATAGGGAGTATACACCCTTTTATTATAAAAGAACTTGACCAACGAGCCATGGGAGTACGACGGGGAGCGCATTTCCGTCCCTGCTCCGTGCGTCGACATGACGGTCGCTAGCCCGTGAAGGAGCAAAATGATGGCTGATATGAGCGTAGACTTTTGCGGGATCAAGTTTAAGAACCCCGTCATTATCGCCTCGCTTGAGACAACGAACAGTCCGGACCTAATGCGCCAGTGCTTTGATGGTGGTGCGGCAGGCGCGATCATCAAGACCTTGACCGACATCGAGGACATGGCTCGGCTGACGCAGAACTCCAAGTACTGTGTGATGAACTCCAAAGGAGACGTTATCTTCGGCAAGGCTGCGCGGGATTTTGTCTTCTACAGCCGCTCTGGCTATTCCAGCACTTACTACAAGGACTGGATTCCCGATCTAATCGAGACCCAGAAATATGCGGCCGAGCGCGGCGCACATCTAATCGGAAGCGCCGGCGCGAAGGACGTCAACGGCTGGAAGGATGTCTGCCGGACGATCGAGGACTGCGGCCTGCCGATGGTTGAACTGAACTTCGGTTGCCCTCATCCGGCAATGATGCCTGGGGTCCACGGCGGCTCGATGATCGGCCAGGAGCCTGAAGTAGCCTTCGAGGTGACGCGGCAGGTTTGCGAATCCGTCAACATCCCTGTTGTTGTCAAGCTGACTCCCGACCAATCGAAGCCGCTCGAAGTCGCCAAGGCGGTCCGCGAGGCGGGTGCTGCGGCGGTGACGGCGATCAACCGACATACGGGCTTCGTGGTGGACATCGAGACCGGGCAGCCGCGGATCGGCGGGCCGGCCGGGATCGGCGGGACCTGGGTC
>ERZ778023.2856-NODE-2856-length-19192-cov-73.036840_pt1 | contig 19192 bp, 24 predicted proteins | sample MGYA00375753_ERZ778023 | MGnify/ENA primary metagenome ERZ778023 (study PRJEB29350, sample SAMN05389822) | bioreactor metagenome | isolation source: Ammonium sulfate bioreactor | place: South Africa: University of Cape Town | collected 2014-04-04 ... | reverse complement strand
ACTCACTCACTCACTCACTCACTCACTCACTCACTCACTCACTCACTCACTCTTGAATCGTGATATCCTGACATATATTCTGCTACGTGTGTACCTGGTTGTGTGGTATTCTTCCCAAAGACACCAGGATCTATCGCCGATGTCTACGATGGAGCTGTATGGAAATCGCTGCTGCGTCGCAGCAACGGTAGGCCGTTCATCGGGCTGTTGTGCTCGACCGATGGATTCGGCCCGTTTACATCCAACTATTCTTCGTGGCCTATCATGGCAGCGATTTGCAACCTTCCGCCAAGCATACGTATCAAACATCTCTTGTTGCTTGGTTTGGTGCCTGGTCCAAAGAAGCCACCCTCTATCCACCCGTTTCTTGAGATTCTGGTGCGCGAGCTTGCTGTACTTGAGAACGGTATCTCTTTTCCTTCCTCTTTCTAATTCAAACACGCAAGACAGTAACGATTGGCAGTGGTTATGGTGGTGGTGGTGGGTTGCTACAGGTATTAATGTGGAAGTACCGCCTTCGTGGCGAGCTATCTTTGGGCTCGATGAGAAAGTCACGCACATTAGCGTTCCAGTGTACCTGGTAGGATTCACTGCCGATTCACCGGCACTACACTCGGTCGCTGCTATCCAAAACCATGGCCATGGCTCATCGATGCCGTGCATCTCTTGCCTTGTTAAATTGGATAAAGAGAAGGGCTACCGCATGAACGGGGATAGGCCACAAGCGAGAAGAATGCCACGTGCTGAGAAAGGTACACACACACACACACACCACATATATGCAATGTCTACTTGCCCACTCAGCTGCAATTTATGTATGTTGCACATCATATTGCAGAACTGGGCAATTGCGCTGTTGGCGTATGCGTGTTCTCACAGCTTAACTACGTGGACTTGAACAAGTGTTGGGCCTACGACGCTCTACACTCTTTCCTCTTTGGCGTCACGGACCTTGTAATGAAGCTACTGATCGGTCGCCCATTATCCTCAAATCCGTATGCTTCCTCCATACTCGTTCTTCGTATCAGAGCCGACCTGACTCCCGGTACCTGTTGGGAAACCCAGCCAGCAGTACAAGGCCCAAAAGAGAAAGGAGCTTGCCAGGAGCCAATCAACACCCACACCGGAGGAAGCACCAGGTACTTGAATGCTTGTGACGTGGCGTAATAACTTGTATCTATGCTCATCAACCAATCAGTTGAGTATACACCAGTGTTTGCTCAACAAGAGCTCGGCGCCATTGATGAGTTTCTCAGGCGTGCTTGGCTGCCTAGTCAACAGCAGAGGATTGATCCATTGTTTACCAAAGAATATTCGCGCTCCTACTCAGGTACGATGAAGATGACATGCGCTCATCGAGCCACAGTAGTAGCCCAGGGTATTAATCACGCGCTATCTGTCGGTTGATTGGATTCGATTGGAACCTATCAGGCGCGCAGATCAAGCACCTGATATCACAGTACTTGGATCCGATATTCCAACGGCTGTGGAATATCCGGAAGGATAGTCGTGGTCGCACTCTGTGGAATACCTACATGGAGTTGTTCAAGTTAGTGTTCGCCACCGAACTCTCTCTCGAGCAACTCGCCACGCTCCCAAGCTTGGCGATGCAGCTCGAGACCCAAGTGCTGAAGCTGAACCCCAAGCAACGTATCACCTATCTCTTCCACATCACACATCACATTGCCGAAGCCATCGAGAACCTTGGTACGAGTCTCAAATCTCTTTGTCCCCTCCAAAAGCGAGTGTACACTCATCATTGCCCTGCACTCGGTATCGGCCGTGACGACGAGTAGGCCCGCTGTGCGTACAATGGACCTTTCCTTTCGAGCGCTATATTCGCAAGCTGCGCAATTCAATCCACGGAAGCAATGCCGAGGTGTCTATGATGCGGTTTACGCAAACGCAGCTTACCAAACTGCAACAGCAGTACATCAAAGTGCATCTCGAGGATCCTGCTCTCCTTAGGGCACTCTATGGCTTTGCTGCCGTTTCACTCGAAGGAAGTCTACCCCTACCCGTGCGTCTCTCTCTCTCTCTCTCTCTCTCACTCTCTCGCTCGCTCGCTCATGTGCGTGATTTGTTTGTTGAAGAATGCGGAAGCATTTACTGTTTCGCATCGAGCGATTGTGCTCGGAAATGGTGAACAAGTTTATGCTGCGAACTTCAAGACGAGAACCCAGGATGCTTCATACCGCTCGTCATTCGTCAAGATCACCTTCGTGGACCAAGGAGCGCAACGTTCTCTCAGCCGCTTCGCAAGTGTCTTGGCAATTCACTCTGCCGACCCATCTACAACGCAAGCTGTTGCCACCGCCGCCACTACCACCTCCTCCACAGTGTTCTCAATGTCTGTGCCGCTTCCACTGGAGCAATCGGACGAGCTTCTTCAAGCCTACAATGCACTCCACGATTCCTCTTCGGCGTCATCCGCTTCATCATCATCTTCCTCCTCTTCATTGTGCTCCAACGAGTTTTTCAGCGAGGAACCCAGCGCCAAGCGACGCCGCATAGGACCACCGCCGCTACGCCCACCACGACCATCAACCATCGAGCTGCGTCTGCAGCTCCGGGTATTTCACCCGACCCGCTACGAGCAGCACTTCAACCTCCAAAACTACGACGACCGCTGGATATCTTACCGCGATATCGTGTCAATACGCCAAGTCGCGCTTGATCCCCCCAGCACCAGCGGAGACGTTATTCCCTATGTGCCATACGATAAGTACGTCTCAGACGCGTGTAGATTGCTTTTGTTTCTGATACTCCTCAGGCAACGTTGTGCACAAGTACTCACTCGCGGTCTTGATATCAGTGTGGTCCTCCCAAGGCGCAACGTATCAGCAGCGCCTTCTTTGTAATGATCGACGCGCTCACACACACACACATCTCCTACCCGTGTTACTCGCATACAACTAACCAAGCAATAAAGCGTCGAATCGACAATTGAAGTAGTTTCAGACGAAGAGCTGGCGCAGGAGCACATAGCCCCATTTTCCGGGCTGGTGGACTGCCTCACCAAAATGCACAACGCCACGGCAATGAGGCCACTGGAAGCGGCGCTCTTCCGTTTGCCTTTGTGTCTCGTTTGCCCTGATCACTTTTATCTAGGGAGATACCGCTTCAGGCATTCTATGGAGCACCGATCAACATAATCCCATAGCGCTTATCTCCTCCATCGTTATTGTGATTCAAGGTTATTTTGTGTGCACGAAACTCACATAGATGCACCAATACGTACTCATCTCTATCGGATCTTCGCAATTACCAACTCTGATACTTCCTCGTATATTTTGCGTCCTTCTGACCTAACCGCATCGCATTCGCAGTGTATTGAGTGGCAAAGCGAAAGTAGATGTAGATGAGATCGTTATGTATTGGGCCGTTGCGGGCAACACATCATCTATACTGTTGAATATTGCAGGAGGTATGTTCCGTTGGTGTGTCTTCGGTTGATGCACCGCCATTCGCAGTACTCCATGATCCACAACCGAAACATTTATCCACCGCAGAAGGAACAGATTTTATCGACCTCAGAAGCAACAGAGGCAAGTTTGTTGCGGCGATTCCAAATACCACACAAAAAACGACGGTGACCGCAATGCGGAGTAAAAAGGCAATCCAGCCGTAGAACTCGTGGTCAGCCTCACTGCCGAGCTGCAGTTGTTTCAAGTGCATGAAGAGCAGGATGCCGCAGAGCGAAACGCATTCCGCCAGGTTGAACAGCGTGGCTGGCATCTTCCGCTGAAATTCAGTTTCGCGCTCGTCAGGCTCAAGATCCTGATCGTCAAGGACGGCCGTCACCTCTCGAGGTTGAATCATACCGGCAATCACCAGCGAAAGAAGCAAAATGACCATGAGGCAAGGTGTTGCATAACGAAGTGGAACGAGTGTCGTGACCACAGCTACCGTGCTCAGCTTGACGAAATGCAATATTATCCAGATCCACAAATGATTAGTGTCGTAGCACACAATCACAGAGCGAATCGATTCGAAAGTCGCAGAGCGAAACTTAAGACGAATGGCAAGCAATAAGTAATAGACTATCGGGATGAGTACAGCGACCTGTGGCCCCAGAAGCACACTGCCCCACGAGGTGAGAGTTGGATATTGAGAGGAATATCCAATACCAAGAACTGGATCTTTTCGGAAAGAGAAGTTACCGACCGACAGGGAGACTATGTGAAAAAACATCACGTATGCCAACAAGTAATCGCGCTTACCCTCTTCCCAGGATTTATCGGGTGTTGGGCAACAGTAGCACAACCCCAAAGCCCAAGCGATGGAAGCCAGTGTATAGAACACTGGGAGTAAAACTACAGCCAAATACTCCAACAATACAAGATAATCAGACTCAAGGGTGGTGTGAAACAAACATTGGACGCCATAACTAAACCCAAAATTCACGCCAATCATGCGTTCCAAGGAGTACATCCTCGCGATTGCAAAGGTAGCGTTCCAAAAGAAAGAGGTTGTTTGCGTAAAGGAAGCTTGAGCAGAGTCTTGCGGGTCGATGTTGCACCTGAACAAAATCACTCTCAGGGTTCCAAGAAGGAGGGCCAATACACAGGCCCATAGCGGAAAGAGTGTAAAGAAGCATAACGCCGCTACCGAACACATGTCGAGGAACGTCTGCAGTAGGACCAAGATACATCTCAGGCGATTGTTCTGTAAGCAAGCCTCTCTTTTCATTAGGATTGCGAGACCCGGAGAGACGAAAAGAAAGAGTAATAGCACTGCCAGACCCACCCAAGCCCAGAGGCCTCGAGCACATTTTGTGCACTCTTGACCACGTTGTGAGTGGCCATGACCAGCGGTACAAGCAGCACATAGGCGGCCAAAGTAACCATGATGACACGGCATCGCAGGCGGGGAGCTTCGGCCATCGTCGGGTGAGTTGCATCCAACAATACCTTGTGTGACATCAAAGCCACACAACGGACCGCCGAGGCAACGTTCTTCGTTTTCTGGGCCACAATGCTCAAAGCCTTTCAAAACCGCACCGGGCATATTACAGCAAGTTTCATTGACCGAGTTATCGCAACTGCGGTCGGTACCGTTCCAGCTGCATATTGGAAAGAAGCCGGGCTTCCACGTGATGAACGTTCCACCGGAAGAGCAGTTTGCCACACCAGGAGGCTCGGAAATGCAAGGTTTGCAATCATCAACCACGCCAAAATATCCTGGAGGGCATTTGGCCGTTGGATTCAGCTTTGGACCGACGAAACCGAGTACTTCGGTATCCTGAAGCTTAAGAGGGGAAAGGGAAACGTAATGCTCTAACGTGATCGGATGATTAGAGGCCTGAAAGATCGATCCCTCGAGGGTTGTAATTCGGCCCGTGGAAAAGTTGAACATGTCGACTAGCTGCAGGCTTGGGGATACGTACTGCCCAGGAGGCAAGGCCGGAATGAAAGGATCGTAGTCATTATTAGACAGAATCAGAGTTCGAAGCGAGGGATACGTCAGCAGCCTTGGATCGAATTGGCCCCGGGCTCGAGTGTTTGATAGATCGAGAAAGACCAACCGAGGAAGCGCATTGAAGCTCCAATTTGTTTCGAGATTGTCGGTGAACGGATTGTTCGCCAGGAAGAGCTCCCTCAGGAGAGGCATCTCCTGGTAGAGGTGCTTCCAGAACAAGTAGCCAGTGGCCGGACTCTTCATGTAGAATACAGGGTTGGGAGATCCACGAAGCAGATTGTTGCTCAAGTCCAACACTGCAAGCTGTGTCTGTAGCAGCAAACGAAACGGGAGCTCTTCATCGATCAGGTTGTTTCGCAAGCGGAGCTCCGAAAGGTGTTGTTGATGCTCGAGCAGCGATGGAAACCGAGTGAGAAAGTTGTACGAAAGGTCGAGAATCTCCAAGCTACTAAAGTGATTCGTCAAATTTGCGACCTCCAACCGATTTCGGCTCAGGATTAGCTGTCGGAGATGTGGAACGAGACCGCCATCCAGTGACACCACTCCTGCCAGATGATTTCGGCTGGCGTCCAGCAACGGAAGGAGGAATGTCTCCCGAGAAGGTATTGTTGTTCACCATGACATACTCGACGGCAGAGCTGACACTCGGAAGCGGACCTGACAACTTGTTGCCGTACAAGTCGAGAATTCGCAACTCACCCAACTCGCTCAGAGAGGGTACCGTACCAGAGAGCTGATGTGTATAGAGAGAGAGCTCGCGCAAAGTTGTACATTGCGAAACTGCAGTAGGTATCGTGCCGGTCAACTGGCCCAAGCCAATGTTCAAGTACTGCAAGCGCGGTAGCTTAAAAAGGGCCGCTGGAAGAGTTGAGGAGAGCGTGTTGTTCGTCATATTGAGAGATACCATCAATTGAATGGCACCTATTTTGTCAGGAATAGAACCTCTCAAGCCATTGGAACTGAGGTCAATTGCATACACGCTCGCACACGCTCCCAAGGTGCCGTTGTAGCAAGTAACGCCATACCACGTACACCAGCACGAATCCGAAAGCCACCCCGTGTTGTTTCTCCAATGCTGCCCGTCGGTGGCATCGAAGATGGCGTCCAAACCAACTCGGTCCCCTGGTACTACAGCTTTGTCAACCGAGTCAGCGACGGCTACCAACGACAAGATAGCCGCGAGATAGAAATAGACGACCGCCGCGCCCATGGTAGAAGGCAAATGAAATGCGCAGCGAGAGCAGTAACACACACAAGGAGACGAACGATAAGCCGCAGGCGAGCCGCAGGTACGGCCAAAGTCCAACATTCCGTCGGGCGTTGCCGTCGTCCTGTTCCTCCTTTCCCCAGCATGAGTACAACACCGTCAGTAACGAGGGAGGAGATCCTAAATGCCGCGCGTAACGGCAACCTCGTCGAGCTTAAGGATCTTCTATCGAGCACCACCGCAGATGTGAACCAGCCCGATCGCGATGGAGTAACCCCCCTCCACGCTGCTGCCGCTGGTGGGCACGCATCGTGCGTAGCACTCCTGATCGAAAAGAAAGCGGATACCTATGCAAGGACAACAACTAAGGTGCGGCCAACAACCTCACTGGTTCACTAGGCTCGAGCTAATACTGTGAGATCACAGAAGCTTACGCCGTACCAGGTTGCGATAACATCCAATGTGTCACACACTGTCACAGATATCATCCGCGCTGCCCGTGTTGCCGCACGAGCAGGTACGTCGCAGGAGATTATCAACCCTCCAACGGCCAGTCCCTCTGGAATCAGCATAACCAGCTCAAACCCCGGGCTCAGCCCAGGTACTTTTCTTCCTTGGAATGATTGTTTCTACTGCTCGCACTCACGATTGTGCCCATGGTCCCGTGCTGCAGACACTCATGAAGAAGCAACCGTCGAGCAGCTTAGGAATGAATATGCCAGCTTCGAGCGGCGATTCATGTCCGCAGCCTGCCGAAAATCCGATGAGTTCCAAGTGTCTCGAAGGCTCGGCCACGGAGACTTTGGCATGGTTGCTGAAGTGACGTGCACGACACCCGGCTTCTTGTGGCCCAACAAGAAGTACGCTCTCAAAGCGTGCTTCAATTATGAGCACAACTCCTCCCAAGCTCGGCGCCAGTTTATTGAGGAATATTTGGAGCTCGTAAAGCTACCCCCGCATCCGAACGTCATTCGGTTTTTGTGTGAGTTCGTCGACGAGATCCGTGACAACATTCGGGCTCATCTTCCTGAGCCTGCTCGCACAGCGGCATCATACGGTACTCCAGGTCGTCAAACCAATCGCAAGACTCAGTTTGTTGTAATGGAGCTGCACCAGATGAGCCTCAAGCAATTGTTGGAATCGATGCTCCCAACATCGTTCGTTCCTCATCGAATGGTGGCGACTATCATGTCTCAAGTTGGATCCGCTCTTCTCCACCTTGATGATCATCGATTGGCGCATCGAGACGTCAAACCCGATAACATCATGGTCGATACGCGGATCAACGATACAACGAACCATTTCGAAATCACTCGATGCGTGTTGATCGACTTTGGAACGAGTTGTGGATTGAACGAGCAGATGAGAGCAATGACCTTGGTGAGCGGCACTGGAGTGGTTCTTGGCGCTCATTGGGGCAATTCAGCTCACATTGCACCAGAGCTCCACTCAGCTCTTGGGTCAGCCAAGAAAGAAAGAACAGAGCACAAGGTGGAGCTGGACTACTCTCTACAATCCGTGTTCGAGCTTGGAGTTCTTGGATTCGAGATTGTGAATGGCTGTCATCCAGTGTTGGGCTATCCAGGCAGTGTCACATCTCGATCAACAGGAGTGGTTGAGTATGGCGATGATGACATTGCTCGTATCTCGGCAAATCGACTTGGAAAGGAGCAAGCTTCCATGTTGAGGAGAGCAGTGTCGTGTGATACATCTCTCCGACCATCTCTCATAGAGTTGATTGAGTGTTTCGATCCGACAGGCGGACTGTCATATTCGCTGCTCTTATCAACTCCCAGTGAACGATTGCAGCCAACTGAGCAACCACGAACCTCAGTCATTGAACAACAAGTGCGAGGTATGATGCCGCTCATTCTCATGTGAGAGAGCTTTCTTTGTGCATTCTAACACTCGAGTTCTTTGCAACATCGTTGCTTCCAGAGCAACAAACGCCCGAGCAGCGATTCATGTCCACCAACTGCAAGAGTGCTCGCTCATTTGAGGTCTCAATGGTTCTTGGCAGCGGAGACAATGGAATGGCCATGGATGTTCGATGTATCGAACCTCAACATCCACAACCCACCAAACGATACGCGTTGAAAGTGTGCTTCAACTTTGGATTGAGCTCGCGACGTGCTCAAGGAGCATTCGTGAACGAGTACCGCGAGCACTCCACCATCGCCAACCATCCACACATTATGCAGTTCATGTGCGAGTTCTTTGCCGAGATCGACAACTCGATTCGAGTGCACCTCCCCGAGTTTGTTCAGCAATCATCGATCGTTCACTTGCAAGACGGATCGATACGAAATCGCAAGACCCAATTCTTTGTTCTCGAGAGGTTCGACGCCTCGTTGGAGCACCTCTTGAAGCAGGAATACCACCCTCCGACGATCATTCCTCACCAATTGGTGGCAATGGTCGTCTCGCAAGTGGCATTGGCGTTGCGACATCTCGAACAACATCGAGTGGTCCATCGAGACATCAAGCTCGACAACATCTTGGTCGAGCTCAATCCCGATCATCGCACAGCCGAAGAGCCAAGCAACTCTCTTCCAATCAAGCGATGTGTCGTCTCGGACTTTGGAACGGCATGCACGCTTGGCCCAGACCTCAAGGACTTGATGTCTGTCGGACCAGGAGGCAACGTTCTCTCCCCAATGTGGGGCAACCAAGCACACATTGCTCCCGAGCTCCACTCGGCTCTCGGCCATGCCACTCACGCTCAATCCCGATCATCGCCAACCACCTTGCGCCGACTCGAGATCGAGATTGATTACTCTCGACAGCCAGTGTTCGAGCTGGGCGTTCTTGCATTCGAGATCGTTCTTGGTACAACACCGATCGACGACTATCCCGCCAGCGTCACTGATCGAACGACAGGCACTGTTCGATACAACGACTCGGAGATTGCTCGTATTCCAACTGATCGACTTGGCGTCGAGCACGCTTCCATGCTGCGGCGCATGGTGTCGTGTGATCCATCTCATCGGCCATCTCTTGAAGATGTTCTTGCTTTCTTTGATCCTCATCGAGAGCATACCCATCTCTTGGCTTGATTTCTGAGCGAGTGTGCGCGGGGAGGACTGTCTGCCTTCGAGGCCTTGGTTTGCTTTACTCCCACGCAAAGAACATACCGATAAAGCAGACATAGGCTTCAGCGCCACACGCCCACCTCTGCGCCGCGCGCGCGTCTTTCGCTCCTCTCCTCCTCTTGCATCACTGAGCGAATATTCATGTTTCTCGGCACTGTGTAACCACTGCCACTCTCGCTCTCGCTCTCGCGCTCTCTACCGATGCAACAACTCCATGACCAACCTCGAGCATCAGTACGTCGATATCGCGCCCTTGCTTCTCACTATTCATTGCGACAACAACGAGAATCATCAGCACCAGCACTCACTGAGAGAATATTGTAATCTCCCTTGTATGTAGTTGTTTCATCCTTTACTTGCTTTTCTTATCAGCGACAGTTTATGGTGGATGATATGGCCGTACCGAGAAAGTAGTATGTTGGGGTTGAGCATTGCAGGAGCAGTGCGACGATGCCCACCAGTATCTATCACTTCGAACGAGGCAGTGAGCGACATCTCCCAAGCCATTCCGTCACATTCGCCTCGTGTACGGTTGATCCAAGGTACCAAAATATTCGATTACCGTCATATCATCGAGTAACCATCAGCAAGGCGAGTTTAGAGTGGTTTGGGGGCATCAGAGTTGATTTGATGGATGGTATTGATGTTTCTCGTGGCGGCGATGGAGTTCCTCAGAGGCAGCATCGTATCGTACCCCGTAATATGTACCCCGTCTCATTCGTTTGCCTCTGTGTCTCATATCGTCAACATATCAATCTCGTTCTCACGTACTTGCTGCTTGTTCGACTCGTAGATCCGAGGTTCATCACTTACCACCCATTATGGAAGCGTTGCAGTGATGAACATATTTTTCTGCGGTGCATTTTCGGATTTATTGATGAGAGCACACACATACACAAGAGTACGTGCCCAATCGTGTGGTTGTTGATGATGTTGTGCCCCAAATGAGCCACTATCCACCTCTCTCAACGTTGAAGCTGTATGATTCTGAACCTCTGATCGATCTCGATGGCTTGTTGTTTAGATATTTGGTTGCTTCTTGTTTGCATCACCGAGCGAATATTCGTGTTGATCGGCTCTGTGCAACCTCTGCCATACTCTCGCTCTCTACCGATGCAACAAGTCCATGACCAGCACCGAGTATCAGTACGTCGCTATCTCATCCCCGCTTCTAGTTTCTTCATGTACAACCAGGAGCAGCGCGGCGATACCCACATACATACTCTCTCGAGCACCAGTATCTCTATCCCAGCGAGTGATATCCCCCAAGCCAGTCCGATCGATTCGCGTCGTGTACGGTGGATTCAAGGTACCAAGTATTCGATCATCGTCACATTCTTGATTAACCGTCATCAAGGTGAGTTTAGATTGGTTTGGAGGCATCAGAGTGGATTTGATGGATGGTATTGATGTTTCTCGTGGTGACGATGGAGTACGTCAGAGGCAGCATCGTATCGTACCCCGTAATATGTACCCCGTCCCCATTCGTTTGCCTCGGTGTCTCTCATATCGTCAACATATCAATCTCGTTCTCACGTACTTGCTGCTTGTTCGACTCGTAGATCCCAGGTTCATCACTTACCACACAATATCGAAGCTCTACGATGATGGATATATTTTTCTGCGGTCGATTTTCTGATTTATTGATACGACCACACAACAACAAGAGCAAGAGTACGTGCCCTATCGTGTGGTTGTTGATGAGGTTGTACCCACAAGCGACCCACTATCCACCTCTTACAACGTTGGAGCCTTATGATTCTGACACCCGGATCGATCTCGATGGGTTATTGTCGCTCGTAGATATTTGGTTGCTTCTTGTTAGTTGCATCACCGAGCACATATTCGTGTTTATCGGCTCTGCACTGCCACTGCCATACTGCCTACCAACACAGCGTCAACATCACTGTTATCATGCTCGAGTCACCAAGCATCTCCTTGATAGCGATAATCCGATTGTTCGACCTCAGCGATCTCGATTGACGGGCGCCTCGCATGCCCTCCTCCTCGTTTGCGCTGTTCACCATCAACCAACGGTAGATATCGCTGCTTCAGACACGATATCAGGCAGCGATCAACAACAAATCCCATTCCTTGTACATTGCACTTATTTCTCGAGATCGTTGTTGCGATTCTAGTTTATTCGTGCACCAACCTCACGTGGATGGATACTTGCGCCGCCCGATATACGTATTTATCTCTCTCGGCTCTTCGCTACCACCCAACTCTCGGTTGGCCTCCTCGAATATTCGGCCACCTTCTGATAACCGCATCTGATTCACGGTACGTCGAGCGTCAACACGAGGATTCGTTTCGAGAGGCATACCAAGTCGCCAACTTGAACGCTACCTCGGTGGATGCCATGTTCTCGAAGCTGAAGCACGATCCAATCCTCTACAATCAGTGGCTGGCTCGACACGTCTCGCAGTACAGTCCACAGCGATTCGCAAACGACTGTGCCATCGGCAACCTGTCTCGCACACTGTTTCTCGAGTGTATGGCAGTATTGAACCGCTTCATTCTTGCTGCAAATCCATTATAAATACTCTCCTCTGTGTGCGCAAGTGTGAGAGTGGGAGATATTTCTCTGCTGTCGCGAGCGAGCGATGCACCAGCGTGACTCTAAGGAATCAAGCAGTAACAGGCTCGATAGAGCCTTCCATTGGTATGACGAGAGTAGACGTAGGCTCACCTAAGCCCGTCATTGATCATCTCATGAAAGCAAATCAAGCTTAGCTCCTTTCACTCCGGATGGCAGCATTTTGATAGCAAGCTTCCCGCCAAACTTCGTCGCTCGCCTTCCTCTCGCCGTGTATCGTTGCGCTGCTTGCTTCGTTGCACACATCTACCCAGCCAAGAATGAACGAGGATAACACTGCCGAATGCTTGTGTCCATTGGCGTTGCAACTATTGGAAGAAACCTACGAGGCGGCGCTTTCGAGTGAAGCCATATTCACGATCCTTGGTGGCGCGCCGCCACTGAGCCGCTTCTCGGTGCGCTTGGCCCAAGATCATCCTCTCCTGGAAAGCGTCAGGAGCAGCGAGGCGCACGCTGCGTTGCGCGACAAGACCGCGGATCTGCATGATCTCGGTGCGTTGTTGGAGAGCACTCTCGCTCGGTTGCTGTCGGCCTTTCCGCTGTTCCCTGTGTCGCCGTCGTATGCGATGTATCGGTCTCTGTGGGATCGATCTCCGTACGCTGGCACGTGCACGGCGGCTTGTTGCCCGTTCCTTGCATCGTTCGAAGATCCATTGGCGTGGTTCGATCACACAGGTCGCGGAATACCGATCGAGCTCATGCTCGATCCACACTACTCAGAACCTCGCAGGCCAATCTTTATCATGGGCAGGAGCACCGTGCCAGTGGCGATTACGCTTCACGTCAATGTGTTCAACTGGCGCACTCTCGAGGCGCAAGGCATCAACCGCGACGCCTTCTTCCCGGTCTCCCTCCCATTCATGCAGCAGGAGCTCCGCAGCTCGCTCAAGCGCAGCAGCGCCAGCTTATTGTTTTCTTGGTGGGGCCAAGAGCAACCGTACAGCTTCGGGCGGCCGCACGTAGTTTCAGGCGAAGAGCTGGCGCAGGAGCACATAGCCCCCTTTTCAGGGCTGCTGGACTGCCTCACCAATGCACAGCACCACCTCAATGAGGGCACTGGAAGCGGCGCTCTTCCGTTTGCCTTTGTGTCTCGCGCCACCACCCCCACTCTTGAGCCAGATGGTTGTTGGGTTGCGGTACCGCGAGCGGCCAGCATGCGAGCCATGTTTCTCGTGCAGCACAGCAGTCGTGGCCCGATCATCGTCTGTCCAACACTCTCTGGTCTCTCGAAGCTCGGGTGGATTCACGACCCAGCCGTTGCTCCACGCCTTTACGAGCGAGAGATCCAAACACTGCAGGATCGGTTCGCCATGCTCGAGGCCTGTCGCGGCCTGTCGCGGCAAGCCAGGGTTGGTGCTCGAGAAGTGATATCTCTGTTGTGCCTTTCGGCGGACTCTCTGGCTCCTCGCGTGGCCATCGATCGATGCCGCGCACTGTGTGGAGAAGGCAACATTCCATCAGGAGGCGAGATACAGCGTTGGTGGGAGCTCTCAATGCGTTCCACATCGTCTGTGATGGGACCTCTTCCTTCGGCATTTGTGTTCCCGTACGCGGAGAAGCTCGTGCGGGCGATTGACACGTACATTGCCATTGGCGTTGTATGGCCTCTTGTCTTCACTGAATGGGAGGTGCTTGTTCGCAGCTTTGCCGAAATCGAGCAAGTTGCGCTGCCAACACCGACGATAGACTCTCCTGTACGATTCGACTTTGGCGTCCATCGAGCGGGACTGTTGCGGCGGGCCACTCAAAGCATTCCATGCAGGACAGCAAAAAGGCAGGAAATCCTCTCCGCTCGTTTACTAACGCTTGTTCCTCCTTCCTCCACGCGATGCGGATGTCGTTGCGATGGCCATGCGCCACGGCGACGCTCGGATCGTCGTTGTTGCTGCCGTTGTTGTTGAACATCCCAGAGGGGCAATCGAAAACAGTTGACGTCGACCCAGCCGCGACAGCCCGCTCTGATAGCTGCACGGAAGCTGCGCCTTGCGTCGATATCGTTGATGCGCTTGGTGTGGCAGATGCGAACGACGTGGTGATGTTGTTGCCCGAGCTGGCAACTGTGATCTACACGTTATTCCTCGATCGTTGAACTTGACCTCTCCGGCAGGTTCCAGTGCAACGATACAAAGGTGCGCCGATAAACCCTTTATTTCGTGCTTGTTCGATTGTAGTTTTGAGGGCATCTCATTCGTTGGGACGCAAAAGTCGATTGCCTTGTTGCCGAACGGAGCTCACGCAGTATATTTTGCCAACTCTATCTTTCGGGATAGCGATCAAGGGCAAGACATTGATCTCTTCTCAGCATGAGCAACAAGCGCACACTGTGGAACTGCGGTCATGCAGGTTCGAGCGACTCAAGTTTTTCTCTTCGAGACCAGAGCAACTGCTTCAAGGACGGAGAGACCCAGTTTGCTGGATTGATTCTCTGCTTGTTCTACCCTACCATTCTGTTATACGACGTTCATATTCGAGACGTACCCGTCGTCAGCGGAGGCAGCTCGCTGTTTACAAACCGAACTCGAGCCTGATCTTCGGCAGGTGCCGTGGTGTACTTTCACCGAGTCAAGCAATAGACACTACACAATATTCTCTTCTCTATAATCTCCACAAAATATGCCTCTAGCCTTCCGTTTTGCACTTGCGTTGGTTTACAAGTAATCTTGGCCACAAGGAAGAAGAACAAAGAGAGCAGTCTCGAGAGGAGTTGCAATGTCATTAGAGATGGAGTTTTGAACAAGAGACATTGGACATCTGTGCGCGGGTCGGACAACCAACCTAGCTTGCGCGGTAGCGATCACGAATTGCTCTCTCGAATCGCAACACTCTAACGAGGCGAAGGAGATGCTCGATCGTCATTCGGGGGTGGGAGTCACGAATGGCGGTATTCCTCAGTATCATGTTGAACACTCGAGGCTCCTCTTCCAGCAACCAGCGCAACGCCTCGGGAGAGTCTGCATTAGGCGGTTGCGGATCTGTTGGCCATAAAACAACCTCGATGGATTCGAGGAGCTCTTGAGCAGTTTTTCGTTCAGTGGGCTCGTGCTTAAGGAGCGTTGTGAGAACTCGGTAAAGCGCCTGCGTCTCAGGGTCGGGTTGCGTCCACTCAGGCGAAAGCTCGGGAATCGACCCATCGCGCCGATCCATGAGCAACTCTTCTGTAGTCGGGGCTCGCCCTTGCAACAACGCGAAGACAACCCAACCGAGCGACCAAAGGTCTGCGTGCTCCACAGGGAACCCGACACCCGACAGTACGTTTTCCCGTACTTCCGGCGGTTGGATTTCAAAGCAACCAACGTTCTGAGCGGTGATTCCAGGAACGCTGGTACCAAAGTCTCCCAAGACAAGCATTGGGACCGGTGGGTCTGACGGCACAATGTTGGGGCGGTCAACCAAAAAAACGTTGTCAAGTTTGATGTCGAGGTGCCTAAACCCGGCAGACTCAATGTGAGCAAGAGCGCTGAGCAGCTGCGCAACGATCAATAGCGCCACTCGCGGCTGCAACGGCTCACGATTTTGCAGCCACTGCTCCATATTCATTGTGGCACACTCCATGCTGATGTAGCTAGTGTTGCTCGAGAAATAATTTGTTGGCACCGCGGTGGCATTTGCATCGGTAAGCACGTCAGGTGGAATCGTTAAGAACGCCTCCCTTCGGTTCCCGACCCACTGATTGTACACAGTAAGAAGCGCCCAATGGGGGTAAAGACGCGGAAAAACCATCTCTCGATCAAACCGCGTTCGTAGGTCGTTTGTCGAAAGAGGAACGGCGGCTGTTGCCGACGTCGAGGAAGTCGACGTAGTTGTAGTGGCTGTCCTTGTGGGAGAGCCAACCTCGGGGACATAGGCGAGCATGGCCTTGATTGCAATTGAACCCGCAGGAAGCCGCATGCCGGTTATCGACTGTGCCTTGAGGCGTGCTTGATACACAATACCATTTGCGCCTTTCCCCTTGAACTGTTCCGCCGTTGGTTCAACAACATCATCAAGCTGTACCAGCTGAAGAAGTGCGTAGTTTGGGATCAAATCTTCGAGCCACTCGGCGAGCTGCTTGCTACAGTCAAGCTCTATATTGGTACATCACAAATTCAGTATCAGCCGCTGTTCTGACTCTCACTCACTGTGGCGTGGAAGCATGAATAGTACCGTCAATGGAGAGCTCTTTCGTCGCCTTGACAAGCTTCCTAGCTGTCCTACCATTGGGGTCACAGCCTGGCTCATTTTGAGGATAGACCAAGAGACTCTAACAGCAGATAATCGTAAGCGATGGAGCGCCGTGATAGGCTTTGATACCAAGCTTGGGGGCGCACCGAAGGAGTTGGTCGTAGGCCCTGAAATAACAGCCACTCAACCAGTTCGAACTTATTCATTGCGGCAGCAATGTGGAGAGCCCTCCGATGAAGGCCATCATGACTCCACAGAACGCGGTCTCGAAACTCGGTTCCTATCGTAAGCGCGTGTGCGAGCATGTCTACCGCGAGATCTTGGCGATCCGCCTCGATGGCAAGCAGAAACGGAGGAAGAGTGCCGCAGCGGTGATTGTACAATGGCCACGCCTCCGATGCCGTCCGATTTTGTTCGAGTACCGTGGCAGTTCGCGAGCGCACGTCACCGGCAGTGCGCCGACCATCGCGGCAGTCGTCCAGCACTGCTTCGACGAGCGGTTTGGCAGCCGTGGAGCCCATAGAGTGAGGTGGCTGCGAGCAAGGAGAACAAAGAGCGTGTGGTGGAAATCCACGCTCTTACCTCCCCTTCGTAGGTGCTGCAACTTATTCCGCGCCGCTCTTCGGGGAATGCAGAGTGCGCGCCCGTAGCGCCCGTAGCGCGCCCGCAGCCGGAGGGCGCTACAACAAAACAGGCGCGTTCGGCTCATTCATTACCTTACTCTTTCGTTCCCATGCCTCTCGCCTGCCTGCGCCAGCACTGCTGGCAAGAGCACCAACGGAAGCCGGCGGTCCTGCTGGTTCTCTCGTTTGGTTGGCTGCTTACTCTCGTGGTGAGCAAACTGCTGCGCACTGACGAAACTCTCGCCACTACGGTAAAGCTTGTGTCTCTCGGTGTCTATGTTGTCTTCCTCCTTCTGGCCATAGCTTTGTTGCTATGGTTCGGGCGGAAGCTTCTGTTCAGCAGTATAACTTGGGTGCACTGGATTGCGTTGGTTGCCGTGCTCCTCAGCGGTGTGTCAGATAGTTCGAGCTTGCTTGCCAAGACGACGCTACCGGGCCTGTCGTTAGCTCAAGTCGTCCTCAAAGCCAGCCTTGACATTGTTGGAGGTCTCGCGATGTTCGTGTTGGCGTGGGCCTTCCAACTGCGCTGCGGTACCGATCCAGTCATCTCCATCAACCGCCTGGCGTGCGGCATTTGCCTGGCGATTTGCTGCGGCATCGTGAGCTCCTCTGGTATCCTTTCATTCTTCTCCTTGGCTCCCAAGCTCTCTTCAGAGGACCATGTCATCTTTAGCTTTCGCTTGTTGCTGGATACCATGGTCGTGTTGGCGGTGTTCTCGATGCTCTTGGAGTACTTTGCCCCTGGCGCCTTCTCTTCTCGCGAAGAGGTGTTGGCCAAGTATACCAGAACGGTGTTGAGCACCGATGTCGAGCTCGCAGCGGCTACTGATCACGAGGCTGAGGAGCGAGCGCCGCGTCCGGTGCAGCCAGAGTGGTATTACCCCGCTTGTTGGGTCATTGTCAGTGTTTCCCTTACCTGTGTCCTCCTTGAGGGAGCATCGCTTATCGTTCGATTCATTTACCCTTGCAATGACGTTGTGTTTTATGTTATTGGGTCCTTGTCTATTCTCCCGGCGCTTGCGGTTTTTGGCGCGAGTGCCTGGCATCCTGGGCCTGCCTTCATGCTCTGGCGATGGCAAAGGCGGCCAGCTCGGTGCTCCATTGTGATCACACTATTCGTTTTGCTGATTGTAGCTGAGGTCTCGAGCTTGATCGGTGGACAGCCCCAAGAAGGGGCTCTAGCATCTTGTTCGCGGTCCACCGCAAACAATACCGCCCACCAATATGTACAAGTCGGAATCGACCTTACCGTCGGTGCTGCCTTTGGCTTTGTTTCGGCTTTGGTCAGTGAGGGCGACTTTACATGGGCCCGAACCCCGCTTAACCCAGCTGCCGACGTTGACAACCCCTTTCCTTTCCTTGGCCGACCCCATCGGTACTTCTTCGTCTCCCGCATATTGCTATCTGGGGTCATCGTCGCCGTTGGCTACTTCTCCGCCTGGTCCTTCCTTGCCTCGGCAGACAGCCTGGGCTCTGCTATTCCAGATATCGCGGAGATGTATTACACGGTAGCCATCTTGTTTGTGGCTTTGTAACCAAATTTTTATTCCTCAGTGTTGGCATTGCCCTTGATAAAGAAGGATAATAGTCAGCCACCTTCTCGTCTGTGAGAAGCTTTCAAGTGGTAGCGTCGATAAATGTCCTCTCACCCGTCGCAGCAGCTTCGCACCTGGTCCAAAGATGACCTACCAACCTCTATACTCATCAATCCCTCACACCAACCAGTGCAGACCTGCTCAACAATCCCTCACACCAGCAGGCGCCAGTTATCCGCTCTGCTCGTTCAATTAAGGTTGATCCATCGACAGTTGAACCATCAGAATCTGAGAACCACTGGAGCAGCGCGGCGATACCCACATACATACATACTCTCTCGAGCACCAGTATCTCTATCCCAGCGAGCGATATCTCCCAGCCAGTCCGACCGATTCGCGTCGTGTACGGTTGATTCAAGGTACCAAGTATTCGATCATCGTCAAATTCTTGAGTAACCGTCATCGAAGTGAGTTTAGATTGGTTTGGAGGGCGTCGGAATTGATTTGATGGATGGTATTGATGTTTCTCGTGGCGGCGATATGGAGTTCGTCAG
>ERZ778023.2850-NODE-2850-length-19233-cov-64.852383_pt1 | contig 19233 bp, 5 predicted proteins | sample MGYA00375753_ERZ778023 | MGnify/ENA primary metagenome ERZ778023 (study PRJEB29350, sample SAMN05389822) | bioreactor metagenome | isolation source: Ammonium sulfate bioreactor | place: South Africa: University of Cape Town | collected 2014-04-04 ... | reverse complement strand
CGCTAGAACAGAGATTTGAGTGAGATTCGCGTGTGTTGTTTACTTACAATGCAGAGAGAACGAGTATGGGAAGGTAACGGCTGCTTCCGATTGTCGAGTATTGGATAGGTTAGGATTTGGTTAGGGATAGGTTAGGCCGAGCTTGTGACGTTGCTCGGAATGTATTCAGCGAGGGGCACTGAATTGTACGGCGTTGCCATCGACCACCGTGGCTACGGCCGACAGGCACCAGCGGTTCTCTCGACGGCGGGCGATTGAAATCCGCTGCTGGAGGTCGGTACACGCCGGGTAGTGCAAGCGCACGATGACGACGGCGGCTTGCGTCTTGCGCGACACGTAGCACGAGGTCACGGTGGCCTTGATGTCCTTGGTGCCAATGTAGAGCACGATGAGCTCGTTCTTGGCGAACTTGGGCGGCGATGGTGCTGCCGGAGCGTGTCGCTTCTTCGAGGCCGAGGCTCTCGGTGCCGGCTCGGGTGGTGCGTCGACCGTCGACGGCAACATGTCGTACTCGAGCTGCAGGTCCGAGTAGATACCGGGCATGTCGAACGGCAAGCCGATGACCTGGCCCACGAGGCGATCGCCGCGCGTCAGGGCCGGATCGAGCTGCGTGCCGACGGCAATCAGGCCGCCGGGCACGACGAAGGCGAGCGAGCTCTGCTCGGACTTGAGTGACACGATGCGCGAGCGGAGAGGCGTGCACTCGTAGGTCGGCAGCGCGAGCGGCGCGCCGGCGGTGGCGCCCTTGGGCCGCGAGGCCGTTGGTTGGTGCATGACGACGATTCCGGGCCGGATCTCGATCTCGTCGCCGACGCGCAGCACGCCACGCTGCAGCGTTCCTCCGGCGATGCCGCCCACGAGATCCTCCAACTCGGTGCCCGGATGGTTGACGTCGAAGCTGCGCACGACGAGCATGCGCGGCGTGGCGCGGATGTCGCGACGAGGCACCGGCAGGCGGCGGTGGATCCAGTGGCGCGTGACCTCGAGGTTGATCTTGAACTGCGCCGAGAGCGGGATGACGGGGGCGCGCGCGGCCACCTTGGTCGAGGCGAGGAAGGTGGTGATCTCGTGGTGGCTGGCGACGGCACGCACGCGATCCACGAGGTCGATCTTGTTCTGGCACACGAGCACGGCAGCCGGATCGAGGTTCATCAGCTCGAGTGCCAGCAGGTGGTTGGCGGTCTGCGGCATGGGGCACGTGTCCTGGGCGCCGATCACGAGCATGGCGCCGTCCATCGAGGCGGCGCCGTTGATCATGGTGGCCATGAGCGCCTCGTGGCCCGGGCAGTCGACGAAGCTGACGTGGCGCACGAGGCGCATCGGCACGGGCTCGGGCGTCCAGTCGGAATGACGCGAGCACGTGGGCGGAGCGGCGAGAGTCACGGTGCTGCGCGTCGTGACGTACGAGTCGGGAGCGCCGTGGCACATGGGGCACTGCCAGAGTTTGGCGTTGGCGTAGCCGAGGCGAATCGTGAGATTGCGTGCAATCTCGTCGCGGTGCTTGGAAGTATGGACGCCGGTGAGGTCGGCGACGAGCGTCGTCTTGCCGTGCGAGGTGTGGCCCACGGCACCGAGCTCGATCGTCGCCTGCGAGTCCATTAGGTGCTGATCGAGCGGGTCGAGGTCGCCGTTCGCGTCAAGCGGAATGCCGGCCAGGCGATCGGCCAGCGAAAACCACCCAGACGAAGACGACGATAAGGCGGCAGACGACTCGGCATCACCAGAGGCTGCAGCGTCGGTGGGAGAAGGTGGAAGATGCGACGGCGCTCGGGAATTGAGCGAGGAGCTTGGCGCGGCAAGCGGTGGTTGGTCGTGGTGTTGCGGCATGGCTGGAGGAGAAGCGACGAAGAGCAAGTATCCATCAACGAGCGAAGGAGGGCGAGACAAGGGGAAGGGTGGACCTCGAGGAGGGAGAGGGAGGAAGCGGTCGGTAGTCAGCGTGAAGAGCAGGAGGAGAGTGGTATCGGGTCAGCAAGCGAGTGGCGAGCTAAATAGCAGCAAGCCGGAAGCGAGCTAAAAGGCGTGGCGAGTGAGGAAAAGCACAAGAAGCTCTCTGCACTCCTCCACCTCCTCCTCTGCTGGCCTGTAGCACAAATGAAGCAAGCATAATCAGTGGAGAGCTGCTCAGGGTGAGGAGAGTGGCCCAGAGTGGTGGATATTTGTACTGCTTGGCTGATCGATGACAAATATCCCATAGCAGAACGGAAAGGACGTCAGTTAAGGGTGCGCAGAAGCGCGACATTGCTGTACGCTGGGTTGTTCCGCGAGAGCGATTCGAGGTTCTTCATTCATTCCTTCTGGTCGTTCTTCGCTCGGTTGCTTGCTTGGTTGGTTGTGATCGTGCGAGTATTGGGTTGCGTAAGAGTAGGAGGAGGTAGCAACGTGTGTAGGGCGGTTTTGGACCTGCCTTCCACTGCCACACACACCAAACTACACACAACCACACAACCTATATCCATCGCAACACACACATTGAAAGAGACACACACATCGCGCACATCTCGCATCATGTCGTCAGACGACGCCAACCAGGCCAGCAGCAGCAGCAGCACTGGCATGGATATCATTCCTGTCGATGATGACGCCGCTGGTGCTGGTGACAATGTGCAACCTACGAACGATGGCGCTGGCGACTCTGACTCTGACTCGAAGGATTCAGGCCCTCCGTCGTCGTCGTCGGAGGACGACGACAACAGCGACGAGGGCAGCAGTGGCTCGGACGATGATGATTGGTCGGACGATGACACCAAGCACCAGGCTCCAGCTCCAGCTCCAGGCGTGGCGCCCGAGATGGGCGATCCGTCTTCGTTGTTGAGCAGCGACGACATCAAAAAGTCGAGCAAGAAGAAGTCGAGCAAGAAGTCGAGCAAGCGCATGGCGATGGTGCGCGTCGAGGCCGAGCCCGAGATGATGGTGGCCGAGAAGACGGCCGGCGCCAACAACGAGAAGCTCGAGAAGGCGTCCAACCTGCTGAAGCAGCGCTCGGAGAAGCGGCGCAAGAAGGTGACGGACGACGACGAGGTGCTGCTCGTTCTGCACTGCTACATGCCCAAGGACGAGCTGCAGGACGGGCGTCTCTGCGTTCGCGGCAACATTCCGCAGCTCGGCGAGTGGGAGCACTCGATCGAGCTCGAGCTCGTCGACGGCGAGTGCTACTGGCGCACGCAGATCCTGATCCCGTCGCGCAAGGCGCTCGCCGCCATGGCCGAGGAGCGCGAGCAACGTGAGCGCGAGGCCGAGGAGGCCAAGCGAGGCCGAACGGCGCCGCGGCAGGCCTTCAAGGTCAAGACCAAGGCCGTCGGGCCCGTGTTCGAGTACAAGTACCTGGTCGAGGCCGAGGACAAGCCCATTCGCTACGAGCACGGCGGCAACCGCCAGGCGCCGTATCACTTTTACGACGAGCAGTTCGACGTGTGGCGCAAGCCGCCGGCCTACATGAGCTACTACGGCACTGGCACCGGCGGCGCTGGTCGCGGTGCCACCGGCGGCTACGGCGGCTACGGCGGCTACGGCGGCGGCTACGGCTACGGCGGCTACGGCGGCTACGGCTACAGCTCCACCAACACCTCGTCGCTCACCAACAACCCGACCGCGGCACAGGGCAAGAAGCCGCCGCCTCCGACGCCGGGCACCAAGCCCACGACCGCCGCCAACACCTCGTACTCGTACTCGATGTATCGGCCCAAGCCCGACGTCTACAAGGTCTTCTTCACGCCGCTGTTCGCGCAGCTGCTCGAGACGCCCGAGAACGAGGTCGACTGGCGCCAGTGGCTCTCGACCTACATGAAGCTCGTGCGCTGCCTCGACACGGCCAACGAGGTCACGGCGCGTCACGTCACCGACTACGTCGAAGACATCACCAAGAAGCACCTGAGCTCGTTCGGACCCACGCTCGCGCTGTGCCTCGCCGTCGTGCAGGGCTCGTCCGCCGAGCTGTCGCGCATCGGTGCCGCGTACACCATGTACTCGGGTGGTGGCGGTGGCGGCGGTTGGTGGAGCAACACCACCAAGAAGAACGCCGAGCTCGAGGACTGGATTGCCAAGCTCTCGCATCCGTCGTTGTACGATGGTGATCTCGAGTTCCTCGATGTACGTAAACTAGCCTCCTCTGCCTCGCCTGCTACTCAGCAGATCACTGACATTTGCCTCGTGCCATCGTCACGTAGTGCCTCGACACCGACACGCACAAGTGGGCCTGCAACGGAGTCAAGGAGGTGATTCGCAAGTGCCAGACCGAAGGCTCGTTCAACTGGCTGCGCCTCGTGCCATTGATGCAGATCCTCTACGTGTGCTCGGGTATCTACCACAACAAGCTCATCAACATGGAGCCGAGCTTGATGAACTGGACCGATGCCGATCGCCGCTTCAAGGCCACGTTCGACCAATTGTTACAGAGCGGTGAGCTCTTCCTCGATCCCGACGTGTCGATCGAGAGCTACCCCGTGCTGCGAACGCTCCTGATGCAGGCGCCCAACATTGGCTCGCTCGGCGCCGCGACTGCTCCGTTCTTGAACGACATTACCTCGCCGCTCCACGGTGTGTGCGTCGACATGTTGCGCAAGAAGTTCAAGCTCATGCACTGGTCGTTCATGGCCACTCGGCATGCGGTCGAGTTGAATGATTTGCTCAAGTACGAGAGACATGCCTGTCTATGACTCGCCTGCTTGCCTGCTCACTCTCTCTGCTTACGATCTCTTGTTGCGTTTCCACAACAGGATCCTCAGGGCCTCGACTGCCAAGAACGCTTGCGGCTTGGTCAAGATCACGCTCACCAACAAGTCGTTCACCAATGTCGATCCGCTGCGCTCGCGCGAGATCTTGATCCTCGCCACCGAGCAGGCGCTCGCCGCGCAGCTCGAGCAGGACCCGACCAAGAAGGGTGAGAACGAGGACTACCTCGCCGACCTTGGCCACGCGATCCAGGACTGGCTGTGCCGCTTGTTCAACGACGATGACCAGCGCGGAAAGGTCTTTGTCACGATGCTCGATACCTTCAACGAGTTGGCTGCCGAGCAGCGTCTCGAGTTGCACCACGAGTTCCTCCGAAAGGCCTTGCGCTCGTTGCTGCAAATGCACTCGGATCAGAAGATTCTCATCAAGAACCTCGAGCGTCTCAACCTCGACCGCTTCCATCCGTTGGTGTTGGATGTCTTCCAAGAGCGAGGTATCTCTCTCTCTCTCTCTCTCTCTCTCTCATCCCACTAGTAACTATCGCTCACGTATAACTTGATGTGGCGGTGAATAGCCAAGCGTGCGGTTGGTTCATTTGCCGAAACGGAATCAGGCCAACTTCGATTGTACACCGTTTTGAATGGGTATGTCGATCATATCGAGTTGATGTTGCTCCTGTGGCTCACTCTCTCTCTCTCTCTCTCTCTCTCTCTCTCTCTCTCATACCTGCACACACACTAGATTGAAGACCAACAACATCTTGAAGCCGATTCTCGAGTTCACGTTGTTGCAACTCTCGTGCGGTGCTGGTGGCATGACCGACCTCAACAACCTCTTCAAGTCCTCAAAGCTTTGGGCGCGCTTCTTGCAGCACTTTCGCCAACTGCGAATCTCGATCGACAGCAACGCACCGCCGCCCAAGGACGACGGCTTGGTGCCGATCTGGGAGTGGCTCAAGGCCGCCAAGGCTCGCATGACGGCGCTGGTGCACCAGATCAACGAGGAGAGCGTGACGCTCGGCGACTTGCAGCTGGTGCTCAACGTCTACTACTCGGCCACCGAGCAGGCGCGCATCCAGGACCTGCTGTTCGCGTGCGACCTCAGCTCGCAGCTGTCGCCGCAAGTGATGCTGCTGCGCCGAGAGCAGCTGGCGGCCTTCGAGGGTCTGGTGACGCGGCTGCAGTGCTTCGTCAACATCTACTGCAGCTCGTTGCGCGTGTTGCTCGGCGACCTTCCGCGTCAACTGCTCGACATTCGCAACCAATGGAGTTCGTTGGTGCTTCGTCAAGTGCAAACGCTCTTTCACGACCTGCCGTTCATGAAGCACCTCGCATGGTTGTACGAGTTGCGAGGCAGTGACTTGTTCTTGGCACAGTGGAAGCATCTCGGATCCAAGAAGAGTCGGTATGAGAAGCCTCTCCTCTCCCTTCCTCGCTCTCCATCGACATGGTCGTTCGTTTTACTCACTTTTTCTATCATCATTAGAATCCTTCCTGCTGACGCGAAATCATCGTCATCATCGAGTGCTGCAGCTACTACACCTCGCGCTTCACGTGAGAGTGGCGACATGGGCAATTTGTTTGATGATGAGATGCCATTTAGTGGCGCACCACCGCCTCCTCCACCTCCGATGCCAGGAGACAACAACCGTCGCCGAGGTGGCGAGGAAGAGGCTGACGATGAGGAGGAGGAAGAGTTGCTGTTGGGCATCGATGAGCCGGACGAGTTGACGATCGACGAGGTGGCGAACCTGTTGATTCCGTCGGCACAACGAACGTGGCACGAGTTCTTTGGCAAGATCGACTCGTGCACGATTCTGTTTCCCGAGCTGTCGAGCGCGATCGGCAAGCTCGATGCGGCGCACATTGAGCGCGAGACGAGGATTCTCGCCGTGACGGGCTCGGCCGAGCGACGCGACAATGCGTGGGTGCGCAGCCGCCTCGAGTTGCTGCTCGACTTCAAGCTGCTCGACGGCCACCGCAAGCGCACGTCCGAGATGCTGGTGCTGTTCGGCTCGCTCGGCAAGTTGTTTGCGCACGATCTGCAGGAGGACGTGTTGTACCAGGCGTTGGTGTCGTGCAACACGACGTTCACGACCGAGTGGGACCAGCAGACGCTGCAGAACACGGCGCTCTTCATCGAGCCGGTGAAGCGCATCTTTGCCGGCTTCTCGGAGCTGCAGCTGCAGTTCCTCGACGTCTTCTGCCGCAGTCTCGATCTCATCAAGTGGTTCCAGACGCAACCCGACACGGCGGCCTTCAACCGCCTGATCGGCATCTGCAAGGCCAACACCGAGGACGCCATCGCGCTCAAGGCCATCGCGTCGCTCTTGTCGACGCGCAACCTGCTGTCGCGACTGCTGTATCCCGAGAACGGGCCGTTCGAGAGCCTCAAGGAGTTCCTGGTCGAGTTCACGAGCCTCGACATTACGTCGGCCGCCGCCACGACGCACCTGCGCACGGCGAGCGACCAGTTCTCGATTCTGCTGAGCCTCTTTGCCGAGAAGACGTGCTCGCCCGGCATGCAGGCGTGCCACAAGCTGCGCCAGATCATGGACACGGGCACGTACGTGTGGCGCTCGGTGCCGAGTGCCGAGGGCGACGGACGCTTCACGAGCGAGTTGTGCCTCACGTTCCCGGCGCCGGTCGACGCCGTGCAGAAGCGCGATCTGCTGCGCTCGTCGGGCGAGTCACGCATCGCCTCGACGCTCGTGCAGGAGCCGATGAGCCTCGACGAGTTGCTCGATCTCCGCAACCGCCTGATGCTGCTCGAGATCTCGGACGAGCAGGACCAGAAGCTGCAGATCAACCGCCTGATTCAGCTCTTCATCGAGCAGCTCAAGATGCTGCTCGAGATCTCGAGCACGCTGACGCTGCTCACCGACGAGTGCCACTTCTCCTTCCAGGACTACGAGGAGGAGTTCCCGTCGTCGATCGAGCTGTGGCTGCTGCAGGAGCGCGTCGCGAGCCTGCGTGCGACGCTCGACGAGTGGCGCGCGATCGTGCGCGCGCTGCGTGACAAGTACTACTACGTCAACTTCTTCTCGACGGCGCAGATTCTGCGTCTCGTACGCTCGCTCGATGCGCACCACTACATGACGACGCACGCCGCGAGTGCGCTGCGAACCTCGACCGCCTCGAGCTCGAGCGCACAGCAGCAGCAGCAGCCGCGACTGACGTCGTTCTTTGCCGGCGGCCCACGTGCCAACCCGCTCAACAACATCCACACCGTGTTGCGCTTCGTGTGCTCGGACCTCACGGTGCCCGACATCACCGAGGCGCTCGAGAAGCGCTACCACTGGAGCGACTCGAGCGCGCTGGCACCGGCCGAGCGCCTCAACATGTTTGGCCAGTTCGTGACGGCGCTCTTTGAGAACCGCAAGCCCGTGACGCGCATCATCTCGAAGGAGATTGTCGGCTCGGGCAGTCGCTACGTCTTTGAGGAGAGCATGAAGGGCCCGTTCGTGGTCGTGAGCGAGAAGGACAAGGTGCTCGACCTGATCCTCACGCTGTACGTGCAGCAGGGTCGCTTGCCCGAGCCGGACGAGGTGCTGCTGTGCGACTCGTCGACGCAGATGGAGGACATTCTCTTGCTGCTGCTGCGTTGGCGCTCGGCCAACCTGCACCATCGCGCCGATCGGCTCTTTGTCGTCGGCAACATTCACGAGCTCGGCTACGCGCTGCAGAGCCAGACGGTCGAGACCGTGCTCAACATGTGGTCGAACGCCACCGGAGCCTGCACCTCGGTCGTGTTCATCAGTGGCAAGGCCGGTGGCCAGCACATGATCAGCGCCCTGAATGCACGCAAGGTCGAGTTGGCGCCGCTCGAGGACAAGCTGCTCAAGGAGCTCTACGCCTCGGTGTGCACCAAGTACTGCAAGGACCTGTGTGTCTACTACTCGAACCGCGCCGGCTCCGGCAAGAGCCACGCCATCCGACGACGCGTCTCGGACGCCAACTATCCCTACCGCCACATTCCGATCAACGGTCATCTCGAGGCCAATCAGTTGATTGCACTCTTTGACACGGCCGATGCCAACTCGCACGTCTCGGCCGCATGGTTGCGCTCCTCGGGTTCAGGCTCTGGCTCAAGTGGCGTGCTCTCTCGGTCTACTGGTGGTGGTGGTGGCGACTTGTCGTTCAGCAACATTGCTGCGATTCTGGCAGCCGCCGATGACGCTGGCGATGATGGCACCGGTGGCGGTGAGGGTGCGACGCAGGCGTTCCATATCGACATTGGCCCGACGGCGACCGAGGACCTCAACGCCTTGCTGTTCGAGCTCGTGGTCATTGGCATGGTGTACCATCCGCGCACGGGTCGCATCTATCAGCGACTGCGGCAGGACGTGTTCTTGGTCGAGGTCGCCAACTCGTTTGCGCACTCGTGCTGGAAACGACTGTACTTTGTGCGCATGCTGCCGCTCAAGCGCATCGAGATCGTGGCGTCGCAGCTCGACCTCCTCAAGTGCGAGCCGCAGATCGAGGAGGCCACGGGCCTCGTGCGCTGGCAGAGCGTCAACAACTACGAGATGCAGTTCGTCGCCAAGTTCCTCAAGGCCTTCCGCGAGGACCAGTTCCTCAACTTCAACGCCGAGGACGTCGACTTTCATCCCGATCACCAGGAGGAGCTCGATGCGACAACGATCTTTGGGCTGCTGCAAGAGTACTGTCCGCAGCAGGACGGCCAAGCGTCGTGGGTGTTGTTCACGAACTTTGTGCTCTTCATGTTCCATCAATTCCTCCAAGTCACCTACTACGAGCTGCTGACCAACGTCGCCGTCGCCGGCTGCCTCGGTCGGCCGGATTTTAAGCACTTTATCATCGACTTTATGATCCGCACCTCGTACGACTTTAGCATGCGCTCGGTCGGCTTGCCGGCACCCAACGAGCCGACGGTGTTCGAGCAGGCGCAGCAGCAGCAGCTGCAACAACAACCACAGCGACTGTTTGTGAACGAGCGCGAGGCCATGGCTCTCGAGCACCAACAGGCGTCCATGTACGCCGAGATCTTTGAGAAGATGAAGCAATGGAGCGACTCGGACCACCCGTACGTGTTCTTCAACCAGAGCAGCCCGTCGCTCGCCGGCCTGATGCCGTCGTCGCTCGGCATCATCTCGCTCAACCCGCGCCTCGTCGACCAAGCCATGAACCGCGAGCTCAAGGAGACGCTCGAGTACAACGGCTTCCGCTTCAACGTCGACTGGAGCAAGATCTCGCGTGACGAGGCGCTCGCACTGCTGGGCGGCATCGTCGGCGTGTGGAGCTACGAGAACGTCGATGCGTCGTACGTGTTGACGATCGACAACATTATGAAGATCGTGTCGATTCAGCTGCGCGTCAAGTACGGCATTCCGGTCATCATCATGGGTGACACCGGTTGCGGCAAGACGGCGCTCGTGCGCTTCATGTGCCAGTTCATCGCGGCGCCGCTGTACCACCTCCGTGTGCACGGCGGTCTCACCGACCAATCGATCATCGAATGGATGCAGAAGCCGCTGCACGAGGCGCTCGGCAACCCGGGCCGCGACATTTACGTCTTCTACGACGAGATCAACACGTGCAACTCCATGTCGCTCTTCAAGAACCTCGTGTGCGACCGCATGATGAACGGCCGTCGCCTGCCGGCCAACATCAAGATCGTCGCCGCCGCCAATCCCTACCGCCGCTTCACTCCCGAGGAGCGTGCCAAGCAGCACGAGGACATGTCGGGTCTCGTGTTCGAGCACCATCACGACTCAGTGTCGTTGCTCGATCCGCTGCAGGACCTCGTGTACCGCGTGCATCCGCTGCCGCAGACCATGCTCGACTACGTGTGGGACTTTGGAGCGCTCGAGAAGGACGTCGAACAACTCTACATTGCCGCCATCGTGCGTAAGAAGACTGCCAACCAATCGTCGTCGTCGTCGGGCGCCGCCCCCTCGGCCGCAGTGGCACCGATCGTGGCGCCCAACACGTCGGCGACGCTCGGCGCCACGGCCGACGAGGAGGCGACCGCCGCGCTCACGGGTGAGGGCTTTGGCGCGCGTGCCGGTCGTGCAGCACGCCGTGCAGCGGCAGCGCTGGCGGCCGCCGCGGCGCCGGTCATGGCGTCGGGCGCGTATTGGGAGGACATGTTCGTGCGCGCGTTCACGACGCTCATCTCGCGCTCGCACGACTTTGTGCGCGACGTCGAGCACGGCATGGTGTCGTTGCGCGACGTCGTGCGATGTGTGACGTTGTACTCGTGGTTCCGTCGCTCGCTCATCAAGCGCCACAACGTGCGCGAGACGACGCGCGACGCCACGGTCGCCAAGAAGAGCTTGGTGCTGGCGCTCGCCGTGTGCTACCACGCACGCCTCGACAAGCGCACGCGCAAGCAGTACCGCAACTGCATCACGACGTGCTTCAACGAGCTGCAGGGCAACCTCGGCGTCTCGCTCACGAAGGGCGAGTTCAAGCGCATTCTCATGAGCGAGATGCGCTTCTACGTCGAGCAAATGAACCCCGGCGACGGCATCGCGCTCAACGAGGCCTTGTGCGAGAACATCTTCATGTTGCTCGTGTGCATTCTCAACAACGTGCCGATCTTCGTCGTCGGCAAGCCGGGCTCGAGCAAGTCGCTCGCCATGGAGCTCATCGCCTCGAACCTCAACGGCAAGACCTCGGCCAATCCGGCCTTCCGCGACCTGCCGGCGATCGAGGTCTTTTCGTTCCAGTGCTCGCCGCTCTCCAACTCGGAAGGCATCGAGCAGACCTTCAGCCACTCGCTGCGCTACCAGAACAGCACCACCAACACGCGCGTCGTCGTGCTGCTCGACGAGGTCGGTCTCGCCGAGCAGAGTCCCAATCTGCCGCTCAAGGTGCTGCACGCGCTGCTCGAGGAGCCCGAGATCGCCGTCGTCGGTATCTCGAACTGGTCGCTCGATCTCGCCAAGATGAACCGCGCCGTGCACGTGTGCCGCCCGGCGCCGAGCATCAAGGACCTCAAGCTGACCGCGAGCGGCATCGTGAGCTCGCAGCACCTCGAGGCCTCGCTGCAGGCCTTGGCCGAGGCGTACTACAACGTCTACGAGCACCAGGAGAAGCGCGACTTCTTTGGTCTGCGCGACTTTTACTCGGTCGTCAAGTACCTGCACCGCGAGCTCGAGCACACGCTCACGCCCGAGTTGCTCTACCGCGCGGTCACCATCAACTTTGGTGGTCGACCGTCCAACATGGACGCCATCCTCAATGCCTTCTTTATGCGTGTCGGTTTGCCGTTGCCGCAACATCGTATCTCGTTCCTGACCACAAAGTCGTCGTCGTCATCGTCGTCGTCGTCCGACATGGCGTCGATGACGAACGACGAGCCGTTCTTGCACGAGATTGCAGTCAACACGACCATGAGCGAGGAGGATGCGTGCATCACGCTGAACCTGATCCGTGCCAATATGCGCGACGAGAACGCGCGTCACATGATGCTGCTGACACGCAACGACGCGGCTCTCAGCATCTTGTTCGAGCAGCAGATCCTCGAGTACCACCAGACCACGGTGCTGTTCGGCAGCGACTTCCCGGACGACAAGTCCGACCTCCATATCTGCCTCAACATCCAGACCATCAAGAGCTGCATGGCCGACGGTCGCACCGTGGTGCTGATCCACTCGGAGAACCTGTACGAGAGTCTGTACGACATGCTCAACCAGCACTACGTCAAGTACGAGGAGCAGCGCTTCGTGCGCATCGCACTCGGCACGCACAGCCGTCTCGTGCCGGTGCACCGCAAGTTCCGCGTACTGGTGATCGTCGAGGCCGAGGCCGCCTACACCAAGCTCGCGCCGCCGTTGTTGAACCGCTTCGAGAAGCAGGTGCTCATGCGCCAGGACCTCCTGAACCCGAAGCAGGCGACGCTCGTGCGCCGTCTCGAGCGCTGGGCCACCGAGTTCATCAACCCCGGCTCGTTGGGACAGCTCAAGCGCAACCAGCAGTACATTGCCACCTCGGCCTTTGTCGGCTTCCACGAGGACACGCTCGCGTCGCTGGTGCTCGCGCTCTCGGACCGCCGCGATCTCTCGTTCGACGAGGACAAGGTCTTCCGCCAGGCCATTCACCGACTGCTGTGGGTCGCGACGCCCGAGAGCGTCGTGCGTGCGAACCGCATGGAGTTCAGCAAGCTCGACGACTGGGAGCGCGTGTACTTTAAGGAGCAGACGCACTCGAACCTCGTCGATCTCATGGAGCTCATCTTTAGTGCGCAGAAGAAGCTTGCCCTCATGGCTCGCGTGGCGCATCTCACCAAGGAGTCCGAGTCGATTGCTGCCGAACTCGTCAAGGTGCAAGCTGCTTCCTCCTCCTCCTCCTCCTCGTCGTCGTCGTCTTCGATGGTGACCGACGGCGAGCACAACGACGAAGCATCGCCACCGCCCGAGATGGCTGAGGGCATTCGAGCCGAGTTGCAGAGCCACCAGATGGAGATCGACGAGCAGGCCAAGGGCCTCAAGGCACAGATCGAGAAGCTCGATGCACAGAGCAAGCAGGCCGATCTCGGCGAGGTGACCGACGAGATTGGCGCTCGCCTGACGGTCATGACCTTCTCGCCCGTGTCGGTCAACGTGCGCTCGATCCTCAAGGAGGTGTCGCGAGAGTTGCAACTCGTGACGCTCAAGTTGCACGAGTTTACGAGCGAGACCGATCTCACCAACGAGATTCAGAACTTCTTCAACAACAACAATGGCGAGGGAGTGTTGGTGTTGCAAGCGGATCCGGTCGCCACCTCGTTCCAGCGCATCCAACATGCTCGCAACATTTGTGAGCGTGAACGAGCAGCGTATGCGTTGCGCAAGCAGCAGCAACAACAGCAGCAACAGCAACATCGCCAACAGCAGCAAGCTGCTGCTGCTGCTGCTGCAAGTGCTGGTGAGCAGCAACTGTCTTCTGCTGCACCACCACAAGCAGAGGCAGAGGCAGAGGTTCAGCAACCTCCTGAACAGTCGTCGTCGTCGTCGTCCTCGTCCTCGGCATCGTCGGCATCGGCAGAACCTGATCTCACCTCTGCTATGGGACTCGCGTATCCCACCGATGACGACTCGCCGACTGGTGACGATCACGCATCGGCGACAACGAACGTCAGCAGCGACGGCGTCGAGTTCGAGAAGCAGAACGACAAGCACATCATCTTGATGGTGCACCTGAGTCGCTCGGCGTCGATCGACTTTACGTTCGACTTTGACTCGCGTTGGCGCTACGTGTTGCTGGACGACATCAAGCCGGTGATCGAGGCGCAGATTCCGAGCACGACCAAGTTGCTCTCCAACACCGAGATGGAGCTGATTCGCAACATGGAGATGAAGCCGACACTGACGCAGCTGTTCCGCAGCTGTCTGGCGCGCTTGATCTACCCGCAGAACCGCACGTCGGCCGACATCCAGGCGCAGATCGAGATGATGCTGCAGCTGTTCGACGACAGCGACTTTATGCAGATCATCGTGCAGCGACTGTACCAGCTGATCTCGATCTCGGTCAGCAACGCCTCGACCAAGGGCGTGTCGTGGCAGCTGAGTGTCGCCAACGCAGCGGGCGAGGTGGCGCTCGCCGGCAACTTCCGCAAGGCGCTCTTCCACCGCCTGGCGGCGAGCATCTCGAGCGTCTTCACGCAGCTGATCTGCTACCTCGAGCGCAACTACCTGTCGCGCCTGTACTGGCGCTGTGCGCGCAGCAGCAGCAGCAGCGGCCTCACGAACAGCAACTCGCTCGTGGCGTCGCTCGAGCCGACGCGCCAGCTCTGGATGGCCATGTTCAAGAACTCGGCCATCTGCAACATCAACGTCGTCGCCGGCGGCAACACCTCGGCGCACTACGACGTGCTGAACGACGGCCGCTCGCGCCTGCTGCAGTCGGCCTTCCCGTTCAGCTTCGTCTTTATCCATGCGCTCGAGGCCATGCGCAGCGAGGCCGAGAAGCTGCCCGGTCGCTTGGCCGACGCGCTACAGCGCCTGACCGAGACCTCGTTCCCGATGCTGCGCGGCGGCGACGGCGACGAGATCTATCGGCTGTCGCGCGCGCAGCTCGAGGACTACATTCACGACTACGTGTACGTCGTGTGCGGCCAGACCAAGGTGAGCGAGCACGCGATGCTCGTCATCTACAAGTCGATTCTGCTCAAGGCACAGGAGCAGCCGCTGAGCTCGATCGCACAGGTGCACGCCGCCCACTGGCTCAACGAACGTCGCTTCTACTACACGTTCTACCTGCTCGATCTGCTCGACGGCGTGTCGGCGCGCTTCCTCGAGAGCGGCGTGCCGCGCCTGGCCGAGAGCGGCTTCTCGCTGTACGACCTCGACTCGGTGCTGGTCGACCTGGTGCTGAGCGAGCTCACGCCGTCGTCGCTGCAGACGCTCGAGACGCCCGAGCAGCGACAGCAGTGGATCCAGCGCGTGAGCGACGCACAGCCGGCGATCGAGTCGCTCATGCGACCGCAGCTCGAGACGCCGTCGCTCGCGTCCGAGGGCACCGAGCGCCGTTGGCACATGTGGCAATCGTTGCGTCTGTTGCGCCTCTTTGTGCGTGACGTCGCCTTCCCGCTGTCGCTCGCCACCGACGACTGCTCGAGTCTCTTTGGCACGCTCACGTCGGTGCCGCACTTTAACGGCCACCGCACCTTCATCGAGCTCTTGAACCAGATGCAGCGGCTGAGCGAGAGCGGTGCTACGCTGATTGAGCCCGACGCCGCCATGCCGGCATCTGTGCTCGGCGTCTCGCTCAGTACCACCGGCAGCAGCACGACGACGGCGTCCGGTCGCAAGTACCGCAAGAGCCGCACGGCGGCCGCGGCCGCAGCGGCCAACGACGGCTCCTACCATCCGAACGTGACGGCCGTCGTCAAGTGCTCGCAGTTCCTCTCGCACTACATCTCGGAGGTGTGCTTCCGCAACGCAGCCGCCGGCGCGCAACTCGAGCCCAAGCTGCTCGAGGACCTGCTGGCGATCCTGGCCGGCAAGCACACGTCGTTCGTGTCGGCGCTCTCGTCGACGGCGCTGCCCGCCGGCGATGCGCGTAAGCCCTCGATGCTGCTGGCGTCGAGTGCGCTCCGCACGCACCTTGCACGCCAGTTGGTGCAGTTGCCGCGCGACAGCAGTGCCTACCAGCTCGGCAAGCAGCACTTTGCCAAGTTGCTCGAGAACGACGACGTCGAGAGCGAGCCGTGCATGTTGTACGTGCAAGCGATCGAGGACGTGTACTGGCGCTCGGCCGAACAGGCAGCCACCGCAGGCTCGTCCGAGAGCGAGCTGGCACTCGAGGCCTTGCAGCACCACGACGACAACGGCAGCGGTGGTGTGACGCTCGCGCGCCTGGCGCAACCAACCACGCCATTGCTCGAGCGTCTCGAGTCGATCGGTCGTGCGCGCTTCGGCATCGCGGTGCTGATGCGTCAGGTGGCGCAGGCATTCGACGAGCGCTCGCGCACGCTTGCGAGCAAGGCTCTCGATGAGACGCTGCTGCACGCCACCAATGCGCTGCTGCAGAGCGACGACGTGGCGGCGGCCGAGGGCGTACGCGTGTACGCACTCAAGATGTTTGCACGCCAGCGCGGCGTCGCTTGCTGCCAGGCGCTGCTGCAGTCGCCGTCGGCGCTCGCCGCCATGCCGTGGCTGCAGCAGTACTGCGCGACACCGAAGGCCGAGCACTTTTTGCGCAAGCGCCATCTGCTGCAGAGCGACCCGTTCCTGCTGCAGGAGGGCTACGACGCGGCGCGCCTCGCCGTGCAGCGTGCGGTCGACGGCAACCTCGCGGCCTTCAAGCAGTACGTGGCGCTGGCGTCGCGCGACGCCGCCGCCAAGCAGCACGCCAAGGGCATCGTGTTCCTGGCGCTGTGGCAGGAGGTCTACATGCTGTACACGGTCGACGGCTTCTCGCCGGCCTCGGCACCCAAGGTCGCGGCGCTGCTGACGTGGGTCGAGAAGACGCTGTGCGGCGATCTCTACACGCGCCAGGAGCTCGCGATCGTGCTGCCGTTCTGCAAGAACCGCTTCCACGCGAGCGTGCTCACGGGCGACATCTCGATCCGCGAGCTCTTTACGCTGTCGTCGGCCTCGAGCTCGAGCCAGCTGCTGCTCGGTACGGTGCTCGCACACCTGGTGGCCGTGTTGCTGTCGTCGCGCTCGCCGGCACCGCTCTTCCTCGCTCGCCTGCTGCTGCAACCGGCCTCGGGCGTCACGACCTTCCTGCCGACGATGCCGGACGACGAGCGCCAGGCCCTGATGGCCGTGCTCGGTGGAGGCTGGTACGAGTGCCCGAACGGCCACACGTACTATGTCGACGCGTGTGGTCGTCCGATGGAGCAGCGACAGTGTGCCACGTGCGGTGAGCTCATCGGTGGAGTGGATCACGTACTCGAGAGCACCAATCGCCAAGCCGAGACCACGCAGGATCGCACGGCGCCGGGTTACGTCGTCGGTTCGGCTGCCACTGCCGCCAATGCTGCCATCAAGGCCATCTCCGACGAGGAGGCTGCGGCGGCGGCGGCGGCGACTACACCTGCTGCCGCTGCCGGTACTGATTCCGGCTTGGCAACCGACGTCGTTGCTGCCGACACTCAAGCCACCGCGCCCAAGCCGGCCACCTCCGAGGACGACAACCAACTGCAGCGGTACTTGAGCGAGCGTGACCTGCCGCCGACCTCGTACCGCGTCATGCGCTTGTTGTTGCACGCCGTGCTCTCGGTCTCGTGCGCCACCGACGGCGTGCTGCAAGCCGAGGTGCAGACGCTGCTGCGTCCACCGCCTCCGGCCGGCGAGACGCGCGACATGTCGACCAACGACGTTGCCGACGTGCCGCTCTTCATCTACAAGCAACTGACGGCCGACTGGCGCGTGCTGCGGCAGCAGACGTCGATCTCGGAGGAGCAGCTGAGCATGCTGCTGCACGTGGTGATTGCGTCGTTCTCGCGCGACGCCGACCGTGGCCAGGCGCACACGCAGCTGGCGATGGCCAACAAGACCGAGCGCCACGAGTGGGAGACGCAGTTCCATGCGCACTACCTGCACGAGACGATGCGCGACGTGCGCTCGGCGCTGCAGCGCCACCTGGCGGCCCTTCCGGGTCAGGACGAGTCGCTCGTGTCGGAGCTGCGCGAGACGCTGACGATCTCGCACGTGGCGGCACCGGTGCGCCTGCAGCAGACGCCGACGCTGTGGCGCTTCCGAGCCGCCGTGGCGCTGAGCCATCTGCGCGACCAGTTCGATCTCGACTCGCACAACAAGGAGCACTTCCCGGTGTTGCATCTCTTCCTGACGCAGGAGGACCAGCTGCGCGCGTTGCGCCACCTGCGCGGCGCCGTCGAGTGGCAGAAGCTGCTGTCGCTGCGCTTCGACCGCCGCGTCGACCGCGACTGGTCGCGCACCACGACGGCCGAGGCCGTGCTGGCCGAGCTGCCGGGCGACGAGCTGCGTCGCTGGGAGGCGGCGTTCCACGGCTTCCGCGAGGCGTGGAACACGGCGTGGCGCTTCGTCGACCGCTACGTGTGCATGGAGATTCCGAGCATCTTCCGCGCCATCGTCATGGAGCCGTCGACGCCGCTGTGCTTCTCGATGCCGGACGAGCGCGACGAGGGCATCTGCCCGCTGTCGCTCGTGCGCTACCTCGTCGATCGACACAACCAATTCCTCGAGCACGTGCTCACGATCCTCAACCGCAAGGCGTCGTCGTCGGCCGCCAAGCTCTCGATGGCCGAGCAGCCGCACGTGCCGACGCACCTCTTGACCGACGAGCACCTGATCAACTACGACGCGCGCGAGCTCGTGCCCTTCCTGCAGTCGCAGGCCGAGCAGTCGTTCGCGTACGGCTCCGGCGAGTCGCTGCGCTACAACCTCGAGCAGATCGAGCAGCACCTCGTCGACACCATCCTCTCGGGCAAGCCGTTCATCGAGCTCGAGGTGCGCAAGTTCTCCTTCACCAACGAGACGCGCATCACCGGCGCCTTGATCAGCCTGCGCGGCAAGATACCGCAGGCCGAGCTGCCGACCGACGTCAAGAAGCAGATCCTCGACGAGCTGCAGCGCATCGGCGGCGTACGCCGCGCCATGGAGGTGCTCGAGGTGTGCATCAGCTTCCTGTCGGCCACCGGCGGCGCGCACGTCAAGACGCTGCCCGGCAACCTGTCGCTGCACAGCTACGTGCGTGACACGCTCGTCATGCCCGACTGCGTCGAGATCACCAGCGGCGCCGTCTCCAAGTACGTGCAGCTGCAGCACATCGTCGCGCTCTGGACCTTCCTCGAGGAGGCGCTCGCCGTCGATCCCTTCCAGGGCGTCGTGCCGTGCTACAAGGCCGACCTGCCCGACAGCGCCAAGGAGGACATTGAGGCCGTCGTGCGCAAGCTCGACCTCGCCTTCCTGCTGCCGCTCTTCAAGGAGTTCATCCTCGCCAACCTCAAGGACGAGAACATGGGCGAGGAGGTCGTGCTCAAGGGCGCTCTCGGCTGCGTCGAGGACGAGAACGGCAACGAGCTCGAGAGCCTCTCGTGGTTCGCACACTTTCCGACCTCCATGAAGCTCAAGCACACAGTGGCAACCTACTTGTTCTTGGCATCGTTGGTCTAACCACCATC
>ERZ778023.2849-NODE-2849-length-19234-cov-5.201418_pt1 | contig 19234 bp, 18 predicted proteins | sample MGYA00375753_ERZ778023 | MGnify/ENA primary metagenome ERZ778023 (study PRJEB29350, sample SAMN05389822) | bioreactor metagenome | isolation source: Ammonium sulfate bioreactor | place: South Africa: University of Cape Town | collected 2014-04-04 ... | reverse complement strand
GGACCTATTCAAACCCGTGGTCGCAACAGAGACTTACTTTGGAGCCATCGGCGAAGCCGCAGCAGCGCCAATTCCGCCCTTGCCGCCTCTGGGACCACCCATCGACGGACCGCCAGGACCGCCGGGGCCACGTCCGCCACCTAACCCACCGGAGTTTCCACCACCGGCGCCAGGCAAGGAGTTATCCCACTTAATATCACCATTCGGAGTTTGCAATTCACCCAAGTTGACTACTTCCGGAGGAGACATAGTGAGCGGCTCTCGCTTCGTCCCGATGCAAACGCCCATGATGATGAGGGCGAGCACGATGGCTACTACGGAAATGATGATGTCGTTCTGGTTCTTCATGGCGCTTTGTTTTCTAGACGCGACTTCTAAGACTATAGGTTACACCCGGTTTGTCTTCAAACATTCAAACCGGGGGGTAACTTTGGCGAATTCTAGTGTCGGAAATGTCGGACGGAGGTCAAAACCATCGCGATGCCGAGTTCGTCGGCGGCGGCAATGACATCGGCATCCTTCTTGCTTCCGCCGGGTTGGACCACAGCAGCGATGCCAGCGGCGGCGGCGGTTTGGATGCTGTCAGGGAATGGGAAGAAGGCGTCACTGGCGAGAACGGCGCCTTGGGCTCCTTCACCGGCTTGCTCAAGGGCGAGGCGGACGGATTGGACGCGGTTCATTTGGCCAGCGCCGACGCCAAGGAGTCGATTTTCCGTACCGACGACGATGGCATTGGACTTCACGTGCGGAATGATGCTCCATTGGAACTTGAGAGCGGCCATCTGCTCGGGAGTGGGAGCTTTCTTTGTCACAACCTTCCATTCAATTCCCGGATCTTCATCGGAATCCTGGATGATGGCGCCACCTCGGATGGTCTTGACCATGAGAGTTGCTTTCTCGGGAGGAAGCGGGGCGGCGAGGAGGCGGACGTCTTGGCCCCAGCCAGATCGGTTCTTGAAGATTTCGACGGCTTCTTCGGTAAAGCTCGTGCCGATGACGACTTCGAGGAAGTTGCCTTTCTCGGTCATGGCGTTGGCGGCGTCGGCGTCGATTTCGGTGTTGAAGGCGGCGATGCCTCCGAAGGCGGAGATGGGGTCGCTTTGGCGGGCGAGGCGGTAGCTATCGCCTAGGGTCTGGCCATGGGCGGCGCCACAGGGGTTGCCGTGTTTGATGATGGCGCAGGCTCCCTTCGGGAGGTCGGCTACCAGTTCCCAGGCGCCGTCGGCGTCGTTGAGATTGTTGTAGCTGAGTTCCTTGCCCCAGAGCTGTTTGGCTTGAGCGATTCCGGGGGCAGCGAGGGGGTCTGCGTAGAGGGCGCCGGTCTGGTGGGGGTTCTCCCCGTAGCGAAACCCCATGATCAAACGGTAACCCATAGAGAGGGTTTCGGAGAGGGGGTTCTCGTTTGCCGCTTCGGTAAGGTAGCGGCTGATCATCGAATCGTAAAAGGCGGTGTGGCGGAAGGCTTTGGCGGCGAGTCGGCGTTTCAGTTCTTGATCGTCTTCCGTCGCCTTTTCGAGAACGGCGGGATAGTCGGCGGGGTCCACGACGACGTAGAGATTCGGGTGGTTTTTGGCGGCGGCGCGGATCATGGCAGGGCCGCCGATGTCGATGGACTCGATGGCCTCGTGGAATTCGTGGGGGCCGGTGACGGTTTTTTCGAAGGCGTAGAGGTTGACGCAGACGACGGTGATCGGTTCGATGCCGGCTTCTGCCATGGCTTGCCGGTGAGAATCGAGTCGAATGTCACCCAAGAGTCCGCCGTGCACGAGGGGATGGAGCGTCTTGAGGCGGCCATCCATCATTTCAGGGAATCCGGTGACTTCGCTCACGTCTTTGACGGTGAGGCCGGCATCCCGAAGCGCCTTGGCGGTTCCGCCGGTGCTGACCAGTTCGAATCCCTTGGCGGCGAGCCCCTTGGCGAAGTCTACGACACCGGATTTATCGGTTACGGAAAGCAGGGCGCGCTTCATCTGCCACCTCCCATTGCGGGGCCGCCGATGGGCGGGGTGGCGCCGGGGTCTCCGGGGCCGAGAGGGGGTTCGACGGGGTCGGCGACATCGACCTTGAGGGTCTTGGATACCGATTTGCCATTGGCGTCAATGGCTTTGATGGTGAACGTGGTGGTCTTATCAATCATGAATTCTTTGCTGCCGGGTGCATTGGGATCGTCCGGTACGGTGGTATCGACGCCGTTGGTGATTTCGACGCGAGCGGCGTTAGAGACCTGCCAACTCACGGTGGCGTATCCGCCGTTCGAGTCGAACTTATTTGGGCTGATGGAGAAGGCGAGGATGACGACTTTCGCCTTGTCAATCACCGTCACCGTGACCTTATCGCGCGCCACCGATTTGTCCTTGCCGGTCGCCACGATTTCATAGGTAAAGGTCCCTTCGGTGGAAGGTTGGACGACCACGGAGTTAAGGCTGAGCGGGAGCTTTTGGCCGGTGGGCTGGAGATACGCTTCCTCAGCATTTTCGACGGTGTAGTTCAGTTCCACCGTTTCCCCGAGGTTGATGCTTCGGCGTTTGGCCTTGATGCTCACAACGGGTTTGGGGACGGGAGGCGGCTCATCCACATGGAGGACCGAGGTTACGCCCTCACTCGGTTTCTGGTCCCGGAAGGCCTGCGCTTCGATGGTGAGATCGCCGGTTCTTGCGGGAACGTAGTCGATGCCCTGATCGGTTCCTGGCCCATCGTAGGCACTTTCTCCGTCCACTTTGATCAACACCCGCGTGGAATTTTGGGTGTGCCACCCGATCTTGACGGATTCGCCACGGTAGACGGAGCTTCGGCTCAGATTGAGGCTAATCGAGGGTGGTTTGGGAAGGAGCGCGAACCAGGCGATCCCGACCAAGAAGACCAGGATCAGCGAGATCAGGGTCGCCGGGGTTAGCAGGGGCCGCTGCTCGATCTGCGCCTGGGACGAGGTCATGACGTTCGGGAGTTCCACGCTGCGCGCGCTGACCGAAAATCCGAAGAGGCGGGAGCTGGACAAAAACGGGGTACTGGAAGGCGCGACTTCCAATTCGACCGACTTTTGCTGACCGGGACTGACGCTGAGCTGTTCATGCTCGAAGTCGTAGGCAAGGGCCTCATCCGGGTCGTTTCCAAACAGTTGGAGGGTGTGATCGGTGTTTCCCAGATTCAGGATGGTGACCGTATAGGTGTTCTGTTTCCTTCCTGGCGAGTAGAAACCCTTTTTCGGGCTGATTTCGGTGGTCAGGTAGTGGAACGGCTTAACCTGGACGACCCCTTGAGCGGTACGGGCGTCGCCTGAGTTGAGCGAGCGCACCTTGACGACAAAGGGGTAATTCCCGGCCAGGCTCTCGCTGGTGCGGGGGACCTTAAAGAAGACCTTTTCCGTGTGAAGTTCGCCTGAATCGACGACGAAGACGGCCTCCGGCACGGCCGTCCATTCGGCATCAATGCCCTCGATTTGGAGCTCATAGCGATCCGTCTCGGTCCCTTTGTTCGAGACTTCGATGGAGAGGGGCACGGTGGCGCCGGCCTCTACCGCGATCAGGTCGGTGGATAGTCGGACGCTGAAGCTCATTACTTGGAATTTTAGCAGACTAGGGGTCTGGCGGGGCGGGCCCGCTCGTTTGCTCCGCTTTGCTTTGCTTGGCCTAGCTTAGCTTTGCAATTGCGCCTTGGCACGACGACTCGGCCCGGGCTACGCGATTACGCGTTATGCCTACCCCCAAATCAACAACAACCTCGCCGTGCGAGGTTGTTGCGACCAGTTGCTAAGATCAGGTGCCCCTAAGAGTGCTTCTCGCCTCATGCGACCGACTTCTATGACTGGAAATTTGTTTGCCCTATCTGTAACTTTCATTCCCTAAGAGTGCTTCTCGCCTCATGCGACCAGGATGTAAGTCGCCGCCGAGTTCGAAATGTTCTGCCTTTCATTCCCTAAGAGTGCTTCTCGCCTCATGCGACGGCCTGGGAGTTGAGATGAACATCGACGAACTACTAGCTTTCATTCCCTAAGAGTGCTTCTCGCCTCATGCGACATAAAACACCGCAAGATCAGCCCCACTTACAGACGTTCTTTCATTCCCTAAGAGTGCTTCTCGCCTCATGCGACCCAGGTTGTTCCCAACGATGTAGCCAGCCTCTCCACTTTCATTCCCTAAGAGTGCTTCTCGCCTCATGCGACGACCAGAGTCGACGAGGGCAACGATCTTCGTTTTGCTTCTTTCATTCCCTAAGAGTGCTTCTCGCCTCATGCGACGTAGCGATCAAAGGTGAGCCCTCGCTGCGTCATAACTTTCATTCCCTAAGAGTGCTTCTCGCCTCATGCTACGCTTGCGTCCAACAACTTAGACACTGAGGTCCAACTTTCATTCCCTAAGAGTGCTTCTCGCCTCATGCGACACAGACTTTTTGCAGGCACGTCCACAGGTCGCAAGTTCTTTCATTCCCTAAGAGTGCTTCTCGCCTCATGCGACTCGGCATCCCCGCTTGATTCTAGCCCGAGTTGTGCGCTTTCATTCCCTAAGAGTGCTTCTCGCCTCATGCGACGGACACCGAGTTCCTTGGCCATGGCCTTGATCGAGCCTTTCATTCCCTAAGAGTGCTTCTCGCCTCATGCGACAGGAAGCGAGACCGGGGGCATAAACGTTTTGCGTGAGGCTTTCATTCCCTAAGAGTGCTTCTCGCCTCATGCGACGCCATAAGCAGTCCAGGGGATGCACCTGGCGGCACAATCTTTCATTCCCTAAGAGTGCTTCTCGCCTCATGCGACCTCGCTCAAGGACCCGGAGCGGGAGCGCTTCCTCCCTTTCATTCCCTAAGAGTGCTTCTCGCCTCATGCGACTTTTCGATATCATCGACGTGACGACTGGACGAAAAGTTCTTTCATTCCCTAAGAGTGCTTCTCGCCTCATGCGACCAACCCAGGAGATCGGCACACGCCCGGACTGGTACAACTTTCATTCCCTAAGAGTGCTTCTCGCCTCATGCGACGTCATGTTCCACCGCTACCACGAAGACGACTTCGCGCTTTCATTCCCTAAGAGTGCTTCTCGCCTCATGCGACTAGAAACAACTGGCGACCAAGCAAGCGTAGGTCTTTCATTCCCTAAGAGTGCTTCTCGCCTCAAGCGACGGATGGAGCTACTTTGGACAGGCCGCATCGCTCTCTTCTTTCATTCCCTAAGAGTGCTTCTCGCCTCATGCGACTACCGACTGTTTTCTTGACTCCACCATCGGTGACCACCTTTCATTCCCTAAGAGTGCTTCTCGCCTCATGCGACCTTGCGAGAGATGGGGCTCTTTACCGCCTCTTCGGGCTTTCATTCCCTAAGAGTGCTTCTCGCCTCATGCGACGCTGGAGTCCGGAGGGGCAACGGGTCGGCGGCTGCTCTTTCATTCCCTAAGAGTGCTTCTCGCCTCATGCGACAATGCTGAAGATGTCGCAAGTCCTGCCTGAATCTGCGAAACACTTTCATTCCCTAAGAGTGCTTCTCGCCTCATGCGACTTTCTCAATTGTCAAGTAATCCTTGACAACTCGATTTCTTTCATTCCCTAAGAGTGCTTCTCGCCTCATGCGACGACCGCCGCGCGTCCATCGTCATGGCATTCTCACCTTTCATTCCCTAAGAGTGCTTCTCGCCTCATGCGACATCAGTCTCAAGAAGCTCTACTGCCGGTTGCTCGTTCTTTCATTCCCTAAGAGTGCTTCTCGCCTCATGCGACGATCCAGTTGTCACAATCCTTGCGAGTGCATTTGATCATCTTTCATTCCCTAAGAGTGCTTCTCGCCTCATGCGACTGATACTGACCTGGAAGCGGCCAAAGCTCAAGAGCTTTCATTCCCTAAGAGTGCTTCTCGCCTCATGCGACACTGCCATTTAAGCAGCGCGACGTTCAGATCTTCCACTTTCATTCCCTAAGAGTGCTTCTCGCCTCATGCGACATGGACACTCCTAAAGAGTGTCCGGGGATCATTGATTCTTTCATTCCCTAAGAGTGCTTCTCGCCTCATGCGACGGGCAAAGCCCAAGGACGATCTCGAACCGATCTCGCTTTCATTCCCTAAGAGTGCTTCTCGCCTCATGCGACGAAGTTTGGACCCCTCGGGCACCGATGGACGATGGAACTTTCATTTCCTAAGAGTGCTTCTCGCCTCATGCGACGTCAGCACCAGAACCGCGTAGTAATAGCGCGAATCTTCTTTCATTCCCTAAGAGTGCTTCTCGCCTCATGCGACGGGCGGCGAAGTACTCGTCTGATGCCTTCTTGAACTTTCATTCCCTAAGAGTGCTTCTCGCCTCATGCGACAATTCCCCGAGCTTCTGAATCCTGAGGAGGAATGGCCTTTCATTCCCTAAGAGTGCTTCTCGCCTCATGCGACTGACCGCCCACAACTCGGGGGCATGGCACGCCAAGAGCGCTTTCATTCCCTAAGAGTGCTTCTCGCCTCATGCGACCGTTCTCATTTGAACTGAGGCGTCATACAAACTCTCGCCCAACTTGTCCCTAACAAGTAGAAGGGCGAATTTTCGAAATCCACAATTAACCTATCAAGGTGCCTTGATGTGCGAAGCCAACAGTTGGTTCGATATTAGGATACAGCATAGAATCAAAGAATTTGACGTTAGGAAAGCTCGAACATCAGGCGAACTGATCTACCTGGGAGCGCTCACGAGGCTCAATTCGCAGAACGATGTAGTTCAGATTCGCACATCTGCCGATGCAATCGGCCATCAACAAGGTTTCGAAGGTCTCACCAAACGTCGTTGCAAAATCGACGAAACTCGCAGTTTTGACACTTGCCCGAGTGCGGGGTGGGCCTGGGAAGTTCATCCGACACCAAGCCTCTTTGAACTTCTTCGATTAAGAAGTCGAGTGACCGCTTGATCTCGGAACTTATCTCAATCTTAAGAACCTCTTCTTCGGGCAGCATCACAATGAATCCGAACGGCACGGCAGTTCCTGTTAGACTCTCCAGCATTCGGGCATAAGCCGCAAGCTGCATGACGTTGTGCTTTTGTTGAACCCGGAACGTTGTCTTGTACTCCACGGGCACAAAGAGAGGATCATCCCAATTCCATTCGTTGGGGCGTAGGCCCGCTTGGGCTTCCTCAAAAGTTACATCGGTTGTCTCGATCAGGCAATCTATTCTTCCGGCAAGCCCAAGCGAATCCGAACGAACTGAAAACTGGAATCTTTTGTCAACGGCGGTGATCCCATACTGCGAAAAACCTCGGCGAGTTTCCAACCTTTGACGCTCTGCCTCTGCATCAATGCCTGCTTTCATAGCTCCGCTTGTTGGGCGGTAATCGCCCATTGAACGGCCATACCAAACGACCCGGGGACAATAGCTCCACTGCCTTAATTCACTGACACTAACAATATCCGCCTGCGCGTAGGGATGAGTTTCATTTACCATTGCTAGGCTTAACTCCCATGTAGTTGCCTATCTGAATCCGAAAGGTCTTTTTCCAATCACGGTCGCAGATAGGAATAAATCGGACTTGACCTGGATGATCACCCATTCGACGACGAATCTGAGCGGCGAGATCAAACGCCAACGTTTGATTCATATCGCCCAGGAAGACGCTGTACTGGACACGTTCGAGTCCTTTATCCAGACAAAAGTCGGCAATCTTCTGCCGAACGCTGTCCTTTTCGATATCGTAACAAACGAGCCACTTCATCTCATTACCACCTTTGTCGAAAAGCACGATATTGGGCGCGACCGAGGAAGTGGCGAGCGGCATCTCTGGCTTGAAGTTGAAGCACACTTCTCAGGCGAATTTTTCGTCCTTGATAGTTAACGCGTGCATCCCACCGCTCGGAAATCGCTTTAAGCAGTCTCTGCTTGGTGGCAAAATCCAGCCATCCGTTCTCCTCTTGACCGATTTTCCAACCCTTAGCCGCAAGACCAAAGACGAGGCGATCCGCGATAATCGGGCGAAACTCTTCCATCAGGTCCAAGACAAACGAAAGTCTTCCGGGCCGGTCAACGTGCAACAATCCGGCGTATGGCTCTAGCCCAGCCAGGACCACGGCGTTCCACACCTCGCCATTGAGTACTCCATAGGCGTAGTTGAGCGCGGCGTTTACGGGGTCTCTCGTGCCTCTTTGCTCCCGCCGAGCGAATCCGGATCTTGTCCCATAGAGGCGCGAGAGGGCGGACCAATAGATACGAGCGCCTTCGGCTTCTAAGGTCATCAACGGCAACCGTGCTGTATTCGCGCACTTTTCAGAGATACAGGAAGCTCTTTTTGAAATCTCATTGATATCATCTGCCGAGGTCTCAAGCAGTTCGTGTTGCGCGGGGTCGCGAGTCTTTCGATTTTTGCCAAAATATCGAAGATTGTCAGCTTGATTCAAGAGCTTCCCGCAGACGACTTCCCGAGCGAACTCAGCGCCTAAATTGGCGTCAAAGGCCTCGAGCTGAGCTCGGCGAATATGGGCGGAGCCGTGAAGCGCGGGGCTACCGAACCTTCCTACGGGACGCCCCCTCCAATCGACAACCGTAACGGGAATACCTCGCTCGCAGCATAAGGCAAGGGCATCGCTCGATACGAGCACTCCCTTTGTCCCCACAAGCAGATGGTCCAGATGGAGGACAGGCACTTCCCGCTTAATATTCTTATCTAGGGCAGAAGGGATGCGAAGTACGAGACGCTCGCTATGCTTGAGGACCTGGCTACCATAACCATCAACAATTTCGTAACGCACAAATTAGGTTAACGTCACCTTTTCTTAATGGAACTCGTGATTCTGCCAGATTGTGAAGGAGGTGGGTGGCTTAGGGATTCCACCCACCAGCACTCTTAGAAGTCCACCGCCTGAAAGAGGCTTGTCATACGGACTTAGGGGCGAACCCCGCAGGGCTATCACTCGTGTCGTATAGACTACAGCGTAGTATCCGTTCCGCATCGAGATGGAACTTAGAAACTATATCACAATCCTTCTCAGCGCGGCACGAGAATTGTCGTTCTCAGCGATAAATTCGTAAACCGGGATCTTGCAACGGATCTCAAAGGTCGGGTTCAACTTGACATGTGCTTCCGCCATCATCGCGGTGGTGAAACCTTTGCCTTTGCCGTCGTTGACTAGTGGCCGAAGGGCAATGTTTAGGGCTCCCACAAAATCAGCATCCAACACAACGCCTTGAGAGAAGGACTTTCCTTTAAATTCCTTTTGATAGGGATCCCAGAAAAGTTCACTTCCCCAACTGAACCTTCTGGGTTGTGCAGGGTCCAAGTCTTCCGGCTGAACCACAAACCGACTTCTTCCGTAGGCCTTTCCTTCTTCATTTCTGAGTTTCATCCATCTGCCCTGCCGATAGATAGTCGAATGACTTTCTATTTCATCGTCCTGCGGACCTTCATATCCCTCGCCAATCTTGCGGCCAATCGCCATGCTTTTATCTTGTTTCTTGGCCTTCTCCACTTCATCGCGCTTGGCCCACCAGCCAAACGGAGAAACTTGACTTGTATAGCGTGCGGCTTCCCAACGAACACCATCCACCCGGTTCGATCGGGAGTTGTAGAAGTAGCCTCTTTTCCGCATCTGATAGATCAATGCCTCTTCCATGGAAGCGAGATGTTTAACTCGGTTATTTCTTTTTAAGTTAAGAGCACCTAACTCAAGGTTCTCCAACACGAAGCAGTAGTTTCCTTCCCCAAATCTCTCGCTGCAATTCTGAACAAGTTTTGCAACAGCCTCAACCGTCTCTGTCTTGCCCAAGCTGCGATCTTTCCTACGAGCTTTGGCAAGCGCAACCACATAGCGGTTCCTTTCTTGGGCACTCTTGGAGAGGTCCCGCATGCGCTGAAAGTACGCGATCTCTTGCCGAATGGCTCGCCACTCCCGCTTTCGACCCGGTAGAGGGATGTCGTCGATTACGGCTTTCTCTTCAGTATCTACAACAACCGCTCGTAGCACGTAGTTGATGCCCCGATCAATGCCGATAAGGTATCGACACTGCGGTTTGCACCAGGGGGCGTTACTGTTCTGTATTGTCTTATTAGAGTCATAGAATTTGAAGACAGGTCGGATGAACAGCCGAGGATGCTTTCCTTCTGGGTCGACGATGACAAACTGCGTTGTGTTATGAATGCATCGCCGTTCCAAAGGGGCCTCGGCCACGTGATTTTCGACGTGTTTCGTATACCATCGAAGAAAGGCATGCTTAAATCGTAGAGGCATCAAGGCACAGTCCTTACCCTCGGACTTGGTCTTGGAAGTAATTTGCCGATCCGAGAGAAGGGAGGTGCCATCTTGATACATATATCGCTGCACGTCAATTTTCGGCATGCCATCTAATGGGATGGCGAGAGCCAAACCGTTCTCCGTTCGGTGACCATCCCAAACGAGGGAAGCCTGCCTTTTCCTGGTAATGGTCCCTTGGAGATACGAGTGGCCAGCCCACCTGCTACGTTCCTGCTCCAACCTTACACGTGGTTTGGCTTGGCCTAGCTCCTTTTGCAGAGCCGTCACTCGGTGGCGTTTCTTGTCGTCAACCTTCGCAATCGTGTATCGATCCTTGTCCTCCAGATCGAGGAACTCAAGCACAGAGTCGACAACTGATTCAAAGTTCGCGGACGGTTTCTCCGATGTCAAATAGGGAAACTGGGGATTCGTGTGTTTTCCTGAATTTGCCGCAGAATGGAATGCTTTTAAGCCACTCCGCAGGCGACGATCCAAAGTGTCTTTATCTACGCCCTTAGGCGCCGAGTCCTTGATCGACTTCGCGATTTGATCCACCCAATTCTTTTGGGCTAGGAGCTTCACCGTCCGCCACGCTTTTTCATCGCGAATGAGTTCCTCATCGCTCAAACTCCCCCAGGGGTCAATATTCTGGAGGAAGCCTCTCATGATTTCCGGCTCTCTTTGCAGCAAAGCTCCTGCTAGCAGGACTTCTCTGGCGGCCTCAATGCTGCCAAACTTGGTCACAGCCCATGTTCGGACAACCGAACGCTCGTCTTTCTGAACGAATCGCATCAACGCCTTTATGACTCGATGGGCATTAAGCATAGGCAGCTCAACTTCGATGAAAGGCGCTGAAGTCCAAAATCTGCCTTCTTGATCCGATTCGGACTTTTGATCCGATTTACCGAATCTATTGATCAATCGTGGGAGATTGATTCCAGGTACGGGCTGGGGAATCACATAGCGACTCTTTTTGGGCCGGGGCCCTTTCTTCTCATCAGGTGGAGACGGTAACTCTGTGGATGGCAAAGAAAGTTCTTTCCTATGTTTCGTCTTACCTGGCTTTGGCACATACGACTCGTGCCCTTCGTTCTGGTAAAGATTTCGGTACAGATCGTTTCGTTCAACTTCAATTTTATGAAGAAGAAAGTGCAGCGATTGAAAGTCACGCCGCCCGCGCTCCGACTCCAGGTGACGACGAATCTTCTCTTCGCGCTGTCGCAACCTTTGAAGTCGCTTCTCTCCAAGTTCGCGCAAGCGAATATCTCTGGGTGACAGAGCGACCGTCGATGTCTTTTTGGGCATGGAGAATGTACTATCACAGAAGGGCCAACGGTGTCAATGCCGGATCAAAGGCACTGAAAAATTGGATCGATGAGCAGTCGATACTATTGCCGAAAGGCTCAGTCTGGGCGCCGATGGTGAAAGAATGGGGGGATGGTTGATGGTGGTGAGGGGGATGGGGGGTTGTTGGTGGTGGATCGGACGATGTCGACGGACATTGGGATTCGCGATCTCTACCTTCGGGTGGACGATTGGCCGGAGGAGACGTTGGCGTTTGGCGAGTCGTTTGAAGCTCCGTTAGAGCCGGGAGAGCACCGCATCAAGGTGACGAATCGGCTTTACTCGCTTACGGAGACCTTCGAGATTGCGGCGGGGGAGACGGTGCGGTTTGAGGCGGGAAACGTTCCGGGGAAGGGGCTGCTGACGGTCCTAATGGCGATTACGGGAAGCGGCGCGTATCGTGTGGCGCTGGTCCGCGATCCGGGTGAGCGGTGACGGAAAAAGGGTTAGCCCCAGATGCGATAGCCCAGCGTGAACAGAGCGCCTTTGATGGTCTTGGTGGTTTGTTCGGTGAGGGTTTGGACGGAGGTCTTTAGGTTGGCGGCGTCATCCGGGGTGATGTCCAGCAACGGGCGGAAATTGTAGAGGACCTGGCCCTTTCCTTCAGTGACCTCGATCATTTGGGGGACCTTGTCAAAGAAGGCGTCTAACTTCTCAGCGGACGCATCGGCCCGGGCCAAGGCGTCTGTCCCGGCAAAGGTATAGAGTTTGTGACCGCTGAACCAGGCTTCGACGGTTCCGGCGTCTCCCGGCTTAATTTGGACTCGGAACGAGGTGGTGACGGCGCTGCGGTGGATGGGCAGATTTCGCTCTTCCATGTCCGCAATCAAGTCTTGGGCGCGTTCCTTGCTGGGCGGGTGAGTGCGGTAGATGCCCCAATCCAGGCTAGGACGGCTCTTTTCGTCGCGGGCCAACCGCTCCATCATGGTGATCATGCCGGTGGGGTCGTACTTGCTTTTGAGCATGTACTGGAACCCGCCGAAGTCGGCGGCTTTTTCCGCGTCCACGCCCCATGTGCTGATCATGCTCTGCGCGCCCAACTGGACGCCCTGCATGACGTTGGTGGCGTCTTTGGAGCGGGTCATGGCGGCGACGATGACGGCCAGGATTTGAGCGATCTGAAGTTTCTCGGATTTGCGCTGAAGAGCCCAGACGTGACGAAACGCGGCGTGGGAAATCTCGTGTCCCATGACCCCGGCCAGTTCATCGTCCGATTCCACGTACTTCACCAAGCCTTCATAGACGTAGATGATGCCGCCAGGAAGGGAGAACGCGTTGACGTCTTCTCCTTCAACGACGCGGAACTCGTAGGGGAACTTGGAAGGACGAGTATCACCCCAGAGCGCTTCGGCCTGGGTGGAATTGGCGATGCCGGACATTTCGGCGCCGATCTTCTGCACCCGCTTGATCATCTCTTCGTTCTTGCTGGCCTTGAGCTGCTTATCAACCTCTTTGGCGTATTCCTTTCCGAGCGCGATGTCTCGATCGAGATCCTTCTGGCGGGTGGGGTCGATCTGAATCTCATCGGCCTTTTTCCAAGCCATGAGGACGAGCTTTTCGACCTGATTTTGGGGAGTGAAATGGTGGCAGTCGCACCCATCGGTATGCCCATGACTCCCGGTGGACGAAGCGAGAACAGCGGTAAGGAGCAGGGCGTTGAACATCGGATGGTTACTTTTATGACGCGCCGAAGCCGATAGGGTTATCTTTCAAAACTATCGGAGACTTCGCACAGGCGATGGTTCTGGCCAAATCGAAAGAGCCAAAGCAAGTTTACATGCAACGCGAGAACGGAATGGTTTCGGCCGCTATCAAGTTTCAACGTCCGAACTTCAAGAATTGTTCTCCGGTACACCTCCCAATGGGGACTTTTTCACGATTTAGACCGTAGGTAGAATCCGAACGATGCCCACGGTAGAGACCACCTGCTTCATCAACGCGCCGCTTTCCAAGGTGTATGAAATAGCCAAGGACAGCCGCTCCTTCCCCGACTTCATGAAGGATGTCAAATCCGTTACGTTGGTGGAATCGGATGGGAATCGGTTCGTGTGCGACTGGGTCGGCGTAGTTCCCACCTTTGGTCTCAAGATTCGTTGGCGGCAAGAAGACCTTTGGGACGATTCCACTTTCACCTGCAACTTTAAGCAGTTAGAGGGAGACTACGACCGAATGGACGGGGTTTGGACCTTTGCCGAGGAAAATGGCGGCACTCGATTCAACCAGTCGCTGGAGTACGAATACAACGTACCAACCCTGGGTCCTTTGGTCAAGAAAGTCATTCACGCCATCGTCGTGAAAAACTTGGAAGGGATCAACGAGGCCTTTACCAAGCGCGCTGAAGGTTAGTCACTCGCCCGTGTCTTTCCAGTGATAGTACATGGCCTGGGTAAAGGCATGGCCGGCATTTTCTTGGGAGAGCATGGGCCACTCCTCGCGCAGAGCGTCGATGGCGTTATTCATCAGGCCCGCTTTGATCTTTCCGGCATAGTCATAGGCGCGTTCCGTTACCATTCGGCATTGGCTAACCAGGGCCTCTCTTTCTTGCGCGGTCATCTCCGGCAGCCGATGGGCGAGCCGCTCATGCACAGGCGCGAGGGCCTGGGCGCCCCATTCTAGGACCACTTCCATGGCCACATTCCATTGTTGGGAAGTCACTCTCTGGTCACTCGCCCGTTTCTCGCCAGTGGTAGTACATGGCTTGGCTTACCGCTCGGCTGGCATTCTCTGAGCTTAGTCCTGGCCACTCCTTTCTCAGCGCCTTGATCACTAAGTGCGTCCCGCCGGACTTTGCCTTGGCCGCGTACTCATAGGCGCGGCTGGTGACTTGCCCGCAAACGCGAATGGCCTCCGCTCGTTCTTTGGGCGACATCCCTGGACAGCGGACGGCGAGCCGCTCGTCATCTGTTTTCATCCGTTCCGGGCCCCACTCCAGGACAGTCTCCATCGCGGAGTTGAATTGGTCAGTGGTCATTGGATGACTTGCAGGGAGCGCAACATCACTTCCACCATGTTCATGGTGCGAACGGTTGCTTCCGGGTCACAGGTGATTCTGATGAGCATGGCGGCGTTCTCCCTTTCCGGGCGGTCCATCACCATAAATATCTGATCGACATAAACGTCTTCAATGGGGATTCCGCGGAAGCCAACCGTCTTCATTCCCGCCAACTCCATGGTGATCCACTTGGCTTCCGGATAAGCTTCGGCAATCTGGGCGATGACCTGCTCGATCATCTGCTCGTCCGAGAATTCACCTCGGTCGTGCAGGTCAAAGTTGATCTGCACGGTGTTCTCTTCGTTGAACACCAAGGTCCGCTGACCATCCTCAAAAATGTGCCAACCCATCGGAATCGTCAGGTAAGCCCAGATGCATCCGCAGGCAAACGTGCCCGAAAGATCCTGGATATCGATTCCCGCCATGTTCGGCACCAATCCGACCCCGTTGTCCCGGAGATTCGCGTTCATCTCCTGGTCTTGCATAAAGCTCTCGGGAGTATTCGCCGAGGCAAAGTCTTTGAACGTGTATTCGAGTTCGGGTGTCTCCGTAGACATGGCAGGGTTACGGTACCCATCGCAATCTTCTATTTTTAAGCTATTGCATTAAAATGCCGACTTTGGACCTTTACCGAGCTTTGCGAATCGCTTCCGTCAGCGCCTTGCCCCACAACTCGTACCCACCCGCAACGGGATGAATGGTGTCGCTGGAGATCAGGTTGTAGTCCAGCGTCCCATCGGCCTTGATAAAGTGGCTTTCTAAGTTCAGGAAGTGCACCCTCTTTCCGTCCGCGAACTTGCCAATCAGCGCATTGACTTGCTGGGCCGCCATGCGTCGGGGTGTTGTCGGTTCGCCACCGGTGCCAAAGAGCCCCATCAAAATGATCTTCGCCCGGGGAGCTTCCTTCTTGATCTGACCTAGAACCGATTGAATGCCTTTGGCAATATCCTCCGGCTTATCGTCGGCCAAGTTGTTCGTGCCGATGTGCAGCACCACGAACTTGGGATCGAGTCCCTTCAGCGCGCCCTCTTGAATTCGCCAAGCCACGTTTTGAACCCGATCTCCGGCAATGCCCATATTCGCTGCATGGAGGGGGGCCAAATACTGCTTCCACGCCGCAGATTGGCCCGCAGAAATGTGACGATGGCCATCGCCAAAGTTCTGGGTAATCGAATCGCCCAGCAGGATCACCTCTGCTTTTTCTTCCCGCGCGAATTGCTCGGCTTGCCGATGCTGTTCGAGCCAAGACAGCCCTTGCCAACCCGCCAGGTTGTAGCGAGACTCCGTGCTTGGGGCCGGGATCAGCGGCGCGGCTGGAGAGCGACGTGTATCGTCCTCATGTTTCTGGACAAACTGCACCAGCGGTGTCGGATCGTCCAGCCCGTGAGGATGATGTTTGCCCCCCGGCTTGTGGATGACCTCCATCGTTCCGCCCAGCGCCTTGTATCGCTTCTCCACAATGCCGGTGTTCTCCGGCATCGGCACCGCCTCGTCCGCATCTCCAACGATGTGGATGATCGGAATTTTTGCTTTCGCCAAGGGCGCTAAGTTATCGATAGGATTGAAGGGAAACTCTAGCGCCGCCTTCTCATCCGGAAATCCGTAGTCGTCGATCAGCTTCTTCCAATCGTCATCGCTCCGCTGACCACCGCGCGCCCCGTAGGGCCAAGTCTTGAAATCGCAAACTGGCGCGTCTCCGTACAACACCGCCACCTTATCGGGGTTTCGAGCCGCAAACTGGTAAGCGTAAAGCCCTCCCCGGCTCAGCCCCTCCAAAATCGCCTTTGGCTTGAACTGATACTTGCCGGTCAACTCCCGGTAGAACTGCCCCAAGTTGTCACACGCGCTCGGGCACCCAAAAGTGTTGCCGACGTTGATGTACGCCAAGAAATAGCCCCTTCCCAGCATCGCCAGATCGAATTCGGGCCGGTGGTCAAAGAACTCCATCCGCCACACCCACGGGTTTCCTTTCGCCGCCTGCTTCGGCTCCACCACCAAAGCGGGTAGCCCGTTCACCGTAAAGTCGTGACGAACGAATCCGTGGTAGTCGGAAGTCTGGCCGGGCCAGACCTGGGCAGCGAGGACGAGGGAGAGAAAGAGCATAGGTAACTACAATCCGAGTTTTGGCCAAAGGCCGTCGATCTTGGTGCGGACGTCATCCGACATCTTGATCAGCTTGGGATAGTGACGATTGAATCCGTTTTCGCCGGGCCATTTGTGCGTGCAGTCGAACCCGATCTTCCCGCCAAACCCCTCTTCAAGGGAGGCGTGGTCCAACTGGTCGACCGGACCCTTGCTCACCAAGGTATCGCGGAGTGGGTCGCAATTTGCGCCCAACCGGAATAACACTTCGTCCACGTTCTGAACGTTGCAGTCCTCGTCGAAGATGAACACCATCTTCGTAAACGCCAATCCACCCAGTCCCCAAATCGCGTTCATCACCTTGTAGGCGTGCCCGGGATACTTCTTCTTTATGCTGACAAACGCGACGTTGTGGAACGTGGCCTCCACCGGCAGATTCATGTCCACAATCTCGGGAACGGTCAACTGAATCATCGGAAGGAAGATCCGCTCCACCGCCTTACCCATCCATCCGTCTTCCATGGGCGGCTGTCCCACGATGGTCGCCGGATAAACCGCTTTCTCTCGCATCGTCACCGCCGTTACGTGGAGGACAGGGAAGTCTTCGGCCAGCGAATAGTAACCGGTGTGGTCGCCGAACGGCCCCTCAAGACGTCGCTCGGAAGGATCGACATAGCCCTCGATCACCATCTCGCAGTCGGCAGGTACCATCACGTCCACCGTCTTCGCCTTCACCATCCGCACGTTTTCGCGTCGAAGGAAGCCCGCAAACAGCATCTCGTCGATTCCCGGCGGCAGGGGAGAGATCGCTGCAAAGTTGTAAACCGGATCACCGCCTAGACAGACGCAGACCTCCAGGTTCTTCCCCTTCTGCCCGGCCTCTTCCATCTGTCGCATGCCTGTCTTGTGCATCTGCCAATGCATGCCGCAAGTGTTCTTATCGTGAAGTTGAACGCGGTACATGCCCACGTTGCGCTTCCCAGAATTAGGATCGTGGGTGAAGACCAGAGGCAGCGTCACAAACGGACCACCGTCTTCCGGCCAGCACGTCAAGATCGGCAGTTTGGTCAAGTCGATCTCGTTGCCCTGCATCACGATCTGTTGACAAAGCCCTTGCCCGACTTCCTTGGGCTCCGTGGTCTTGACCTCTTTCAGCAGATCCATTCCAAACCGAGCCTTATCCAACAGCCCTTTGGGCACGTCCGGTTTGAGAAGTTTGGCAATCCGCTGGGCATGTTCCTCGAAGTCGTCGCAACTCAGCGCCATGGACATCCGCTTGCGGGACCCCATTGTGTTAATCGCCACCGGAAAGTCGTACTTGACCGGCGAAACCGCTTCGGTCTTGTGGATGCTCCCGTGCCCAATCACCGCGCTCAGCGGATCGGGAGTGCCCAATCGATGGGGACGACCGACGACGTTCTCAAAAAGAAGCGCCGGGCCATCTGCCTTCATCACCCGATCGGCCACCTCCGTGATCTCCAAATAGGGACTCAGCGGCTCCTGAATGCGCTTGAGTTCACCTTTGGATTGAAGGACGTCGAGGAAGTGCTGAAAATCGCGGTACGCCATAGAGCCGATAGAGTCTACGCGGTTCGAGCCCTTTTCGACCGCATTCCCGCATCCTTCCGCCATTGGATTCAGTACTAACTTCTGGGATGAGGAAATGTGTCTTTGCTTCATTAGGTATTGCAGTGCTTGCCGTCGGGTGTTCTCGCACAGTGAATCTCAGTGACGACTGGGAAACCGTTAAGAAGGACGCAAGGAGCGCGGGAGTCCCTCTGACGATCTCAGAGTCGCTGAAGGACTTTCCGAAGGTGGCTCAAAAGGACAATGCGGCCGTGGCCTTTAAGAAGGCCATGACCCCCGCGTTGGAACCTCTCGCACCAGGAAAGCTCCTTTTCCAGCAGGGCTATATGCCTGTCGTTGAGCGAGCCCACCAGAACATTTCCTCGTCCCAAGCCAGGTGGTTCATCGCGGGGACTCGCCCCAACTGGACCGCGCTACGGCAAGACTCGAAGACCCTGCGCCCAATCTTGAAGGCGGTCGCTCGAGCGTTGGATCCGCCAAAGTGGGATTTCCATCGAGACTGGGCTCAGGGGCTGGCGCTTCTGTATCCCGACTTGGCGATGTCGAAGAACCTGGCGAAGTGGTATCGAGCCGAAGCCTTGCTCGCCGCTTATGAACACCGAGACCAAGATGCGCTTCAAGCAGTTCAGGCCCCGTATCGACTCGCCGCTCACTTACGAACCGAACCTAGCCTCATCTGCCGCCTCGTGGCGATCGCCATCGACGTGATCAATGACCGAACGGCGCAAGACGTTGCCCGATTACGACCTGGCAAATCGGCGCTCCTGAGTCGCCTTGAAAAACTCGTCAGCGCTTCGAGCCGTTCTGGTGAATGGCAATCGATTTGGGACTTCGAATATGCCTGCATAATCGAGGCCCTCAACCCAGCGTCTCCGGCAAACTTGACCGAGTTTGCCGGAGACGCTCAAAAGGTAACTCCTCCCACGCCTGAACAAATTTCAAAGGGACGCACCGAAACCGTCAAGTTGTTGATCGAAGCGAAGAGGGCAATGAAAGCAAAACCGACGGATGTCAAGGCCATGCTTGCCGTCGTTCCTTTTGACTCAAAGATTCAG
>ERZ778023.2831-NODE-2831-length-19360-cov-5.182751_pt1 | contig 19360 bp, 16 predicted proteins | sample MGYA00375753_ERZ778023 | MGnify/ENA primary metagenome ERZ778023 (study PRJEB29350, sample SAMN05389822) | bioreactor metagenome | isolation source: Ammonium sulfate bioreactor | place: South Africa: University of Cape Town | collected 2014-04-04 ... | reverse complement strand
ACCTAAAATACGATGGGACAAGACGCAACAACGCTCTACTCCGGGACCTTCGAACGTTCCATGGACGCGAAGAAGCGTGTTGCCGTGCCCGCATCGTGGCTTTCCCAGGAAGACGGAGAGCTTTTCCACGTGGTGCCCCATCCCACGGAGGGATATTTGATGGTGATGCCGACGGCGGAATTTGACCGCTGGGAGCAACGCATCCAGGAAACCTCCCTGCCGCCAGCGCAGAAACGCATGGCGATCCGCAAATTTTACAGTGAGGCCCACTCCGTCACGACGGACAAACAAGGGCGCATCCTGCTGAACGAAAAACACTGCGAACGCGCCGGATTGACCGACGAGGTGGTGTTCGTGGGTGGCCGAAGCCGCTTCGAGCTCTGGAGCCGGGCCAGGTACGCGGAGGTGGAAGCCTCCGAGACCCAGGCCTACCAGGAAGTGGCGGCAGCCATCGGACTCTAACCAATTTCCAAGGTGATCCAACTCCTGAAACCAACAGACTGATGACCAAGCGCGGCCGGGTTTACTGCTTCGGATTCTGCTCCACGAAGGGCTCCGACGGAAAGCCACAAGGCCACGCCGCCATCAAGATCCGCCCCCGCAACGCGTATGAAATCGTGGGACTTCGAAGACCAGGCTCTTCTCATTTTGGAAAAACCAACTGACAGCGAAAGTTCCTCCGGAGGCTATCACGTCCCCGTGATGCCCGAAGAGGTCGTCGCCCTGCTGCGTCCGGCCCCGGGCATGCTTTTCCTCGACGGCACAGCCGGAGGAGGAGGGCATACCGAGAAGCTGCTCCTGCATGGCGCGGACGTGATTGCCCTGGACCAGGACTCCGACGCGATCGCGCAATGCCATGACCGGCTGGCGACGTATGGCCGGAGGGTGCAGATCGTGCAGAGCAACTTTCGCAACGCGGGCTCGGTGCTCGACGGACTGGGCATCGACAAGGTGGGCGGCGCGCTGATCGACGTGGGCGTGTCCTCGCACCAGCTCGACACGGCTTCCCGCGGCTTTGCCATGATGAAGGACGGCCCGCTCGACATGCGCATGGATCGCGAGAATCCGCGCACGGCGGCAGATATCGTCAATACCGAAAGCGCGGGCGAACTGGCCCGGATCTTCCGGGAATACGGCGAGGAGCCGCGGGCGATGCACATCGCGGCGAGGCTGGTGACGGCGCGGGAAAAGCGCCCGATCCTGACGACCTTTGACCTGACGGCGGCCATCGCCTCGATCGTCCCGCGCACGGGACCGCGGCACCCTGCGACGCGCATCTTCCAGGCCCTTCGGATCGCCGTGAACGACGAGCTTGGCGTCATCCGCGAGGGCCTCGAAGCGATCTCCCAGCGGCTGGCGCACGGGGCGCGTTTCGCCGTGATCACGTTTCACTCGCTCGAGGATCGCATCGTGAAGAACTACTTCCGCGACAAGAGCACCGAGTGGATCGACCGGCCCGAGTGGCCGGAGCCCCGCCGCAATCCTGAACGAATTTTCCGACTCCTGACACCCCGGCCCATCGACCCGTCGAAGGAAGAGGTGGAAGCCAACCCACGCTCGCGCAGCGCCAAATTGCGCGTTGTCGAGCGTCTCTAACCCTACTGCCTGACCATGAGCACCAATCGCAGAAAAGAAGTGAACCAGATCCAGCTGGGACCGTTGTTCAAATGGCTGACGCTTGCCGTGATGATCGGCGGCTGCGGGCTGCTTTTTGTGTACGTGAAGAACCAGCAGCACACCCTGGGCCAGGAAACCCGCAAAGTGGAGATGCAGATTCGCGAGACGCGCTCGTACAACGAAGTGCTTCTGGCCAAGATTTCCCAGTTGTCCTCCCGACCGGCGCTGCAGCGCAAACTGGAGCAGACCATGGTGGCGCTCGTGCCCATCCAGGATAACTCCATCGCCCGGCTCGTTCCTCCCGCGACAGCCGAAAGCGATGGTTTGCTGCGGACCGCTGCCAACGAGAGGTTTCGCCCGTGAGATGGCTGGCCAGACGTCGAGCCGCTGTAGCCTGTGTCCTGGTCGCCCTGGTCTTCACAGGCTTTTCGGCGCGTCTGATCCACCTCCAGGTGGGGAAGCATGAGGAGTACTCCGCGATCGCAGCCTCGAAGCATAGCTTTCGCCAGATCGTCCCGGCCCGGCGCGGCCTGATCACGGATCGCAACGGAGAAATCCTCGCGGCCAACATGCCCGCACGCCGCGTCATCGCGGACGGCTCCCACATCAAGGACAAGGCCCCGCAGGTGGCGGAGGTCGCCTCACCGTATCTCGGCATCCCGGTCGACGAACTGACCAAGCTCCTGACGACGACGAGCAAGTTCAAGGTCATCATGCCCGAGCTCGATGAGGAGAAGGCTCTCGCGCTCCAGAAGGAGCTCGATAAGAAAGGCCTGCGCGGCCTCTACTTTACCCAGAACAGCATCCGCACCTACCCGAATGGGCCGATCCTGAGCCATGTGCTTGGCTTCATGAGCCGCAAAAACCCGAACGACGAGGTGCTCGTCGGCGTGGACGGCATCGAACGGAGCATGGAGGAGCAACTGCATGGCGAGGATGGATTCCGCCATATCGAGCACGACCGCGCGGGACGCGAGATCGTGGTTTATCGCGGCCAGGAGAAAGCTCCGCGCCACGGCTCAAATGTCGAGCTGACCATCGACATGGCGCTCCAGAGCATCCTCGAGGCGGAACTGGAAAATGCCTACCGCGAGCTGAAACCCGACACGGCCGTCGGCATCATCGCCGATCCCAAGACCGGCGAGATCCTCGCCATGTCCAACCGGCCCACCTTTGATCCCAACAATCTCAACGGGACAAAGCCCGATGAGATGAAAAACCGCGCCATCATTGACATGGTGGAGCCGGGTTCCACCTTCAAGATCGTCGTGTCATCCGGCGCGCTCAGCGAGCACACGATCACGGAAAAAACCCAGATTTTTTGCGAGAACGGACGGTTCCTTTACGGAGGCCGCATCCTGAAAGACCACCACGGATATGGCAGCATGACCGTCGAGCAGATCCTGATCAAATCCTCCAACATCGGGTCGGCCAAGATGGCCCTGATGATGGGCGACGACAAATACTACGAGTACGTGCGGCGGTTCGGCTTCGGTGAACGCACGGGCGTGGCGCTGCCGGGCGAAATCCCGGGACTGGTACATCCCCCGGCCCGCTGGGACAAGCTGACCATCACCCGCATGGCGATGGGACATTCCGTGGCGGTGACGCCGCTCCAGATCGTGATGGGGATGTCGGTCATCGCCAATGGAGGCAAGCTGATGAAGCCGCAGATCGTTCACGCCATCAAGGATGAGGACGGCCAGGAGATCTATCGCTCCCAGCCCGAGGTGGTGCGCGAGGTCATCCCGGAGGCGACAGCCAAGTTTGTCAGCAAGGCGCTCACGGGCGTGTGCGATGACGGGGGCACGGCGACCCTGGCCCGCGTAAACGGCTACAATGTGGCGGGCAAAACCGGCACGGCGGAAAAGGTCAATCCCAAGGGCGGCTACATGGATGGCAAGTATGTGGTGTCCTTCGTCGGGTTCATGCCTGCGGAAGACCCGCGCTTCGTCTGCCTCATCATGATCGACAATGCCAAGCTTTCCTCGGGCCTGAACTATGGCGGCCTCGTAGCCGCTCCGGTTTTCTCCCGGGTCGCGGAGAAGACCGCCCGCTACCTCGACCTCGTCCCGAACGCACCTTCCATGCTGCCTATCGCACTTTCCGAACCTTCCAGCAGAAAGGTCACGCCATGAGCATGCCCTTGTCCCAGCTCCTTTCTGCCGCCGGCCTCCCCCATGCCGTGGCGAGCCCGAACCTGAAGATCGAATCCCTTTGCTATGATTCCCGCAAGGTGAAGCCTGGCGCCCTGTTCTTTGCCCTGAAAGGGGCGAAAGCCGACGGTGGCGCCTTTGTCGCGCAGGCTGCCGAATTGGGGGCGGTTGCGATCGTCTCCGACGCTGCCTCGTCAGCCTGCGCGCTTCCTTTCATCGTGGTGCCTGATCCGCGTGCGACCATGGCGGACCTGGCGGCGGCCTTCTACGGGCGGCCGTCGGATTTCCTCAAGACCATGGGCGTGACCGGCACGAACGGCAAGACGACCACGGCGTTCCTCGTGAAGCACCTGCTCGACGCCGACCAGCGCCGCTGCGGGCTGCTCGGCACCATCAAGTATTCGGTCGGCGACGAGGAGATCGACGCCCCGCGCACGACGCCGGAGTCGATCGACCTGCAGGAACTCCTCGCCCGCATGGTGAACTCGGGCAGCAAGGCCGTGGCGATGGAGGTCTCCAGCCATGCGCTGGTGCAGCACCGCGTGCGCGGCATCGAGTTTGACACGGCTGTCTTCACGAATCTCACGCAGGACCACCTCGACTATCACAAGACGATGGAGAAGTACTTCGACGCGAAGGCGCTTCTCTTCGACGGCCTAGCCAGGCAGACCAAGAAACGCGGCAAGGCGATCATCAACGGCGACGAACGCTACGGCCGCATGCTGGCCGAGCGCACGGCGAAGAAGGGCGTGCAGGTCATCACCTACGGGCAGGGCGTCGGCATGGACTTCCGCGCGACGGACGTGCGCTTCGACGCGACGGGCAGTTCGTTCCATCTGGAGGCGAAGGGCAGGAAATACCTCGTCCGCCTCCCGCTGATCGGGGCCTTCAACATCTACAACACGCTGGCCGCCCTGGCTGCGGCCTCATCGATGGGCATGGAACTGCGCGCCGCCGTTGCCGCGATGGCCAGGGCCCCGCAGGTGCCGGGCCGTCTCGAGCGGGTGCCGGTGAAGCGGAGCTTCCAGGTTTTCGTCGACTATGCACACACCGACGACGCACTGCGCAATGTCCTGCGCACGTTGCGCAACCTGAAGCCCGAGCGTCTCATCACGGTCTTTGGTTGCGGCGGAGACCGCGACCGGGCGAAGCGACCGCTCATGGCGGCGGCCGCCGAGGAGTTCTCCGACTGGACGATCCTCACCTCCGACAACCCTCGCACGGAAGATCCCGAGCGCATCATCGCCGACGTGGCGAAGGGATTCCGGGGGCAGCGCCACGAGCGCATCATCGACCGGGCCGAGGCAATACAAAAGGCCGTCACCCTCGCAGGCCCCGGAGACATCGTGCTCATCGCGGGCAAGGGTCACGAGACCTACCAGGAATTTGCCGACCGCAAGGTGCCCTTTGACGACGTGGCGGTGGCCGCCCGTGCGGTCGAGGCCAAGCGCGTGGAGGTGGAGGAATAACGGATGGACTGGCTCTCTCTTTCGGAAGTCGCCGATATGACCGGGGGTACGCTGACAGGCAGCGGCTCGCGGACGGTGCGGCGTATTTCGAAAGACACCCGCACCCTTGTACCCGGCGACCTGTACCTGGCGCTGCGCGGGGAAGCCCACGACGGCAACTTGTACGCACGCGCGGCCATCGAGAAGGGCGCGGCGGCAGCCATCCTCGACCGGCCTGACGCGGCGGGCGACCTGCCCCAGGATTTTCCCGTCATCATCGTGCCCGATTCCCTCGCGGCCCTGCACCGCATGGCCAGCGCGTGGCGCGACCGGCTCGCCATCAAGGTGGCGTGCATCACAGGCAGCAGCGGCAAGACAAGCACGAAGGAATTCACCGCCGCCGTGCTCTCCGTGCGCTATCGCGTGACGAAGACCGAGGGCAACCTGAATAATCACATCGGCCTGCCGCTTTCCATCCTCGCCGCCTCCTCCGCCGACGACGCAGCGGTGTGGGAGCTCGGCATGAATCACGCGGGAGAAATCGCTCCTCTCGCCGACCTCGCCCGTCCGGATCTCGGCATCATCACCAACATCGGCGTGGCCCATATCGAATACCTCGGCTCCCGCGAAGGCATCGCCGCCGAAAAAGGCGCGCTGCTCGCCGCGCTTGGCCCGAATGGTTCCGCTGTGCTGCCCAATGAAGACGACTTTGCCGACTATCTCGCCACCCGCACCAAGGCCCGCGTGATCCGCGCCGGGCTGGAGGGCGGTCAGGTGATGGCGACAAATATTTCCATGGATGTCGACGGGTGCCGGTTCACGATCTGCGCCGATGGGGAGTTCCTCCCCGCGTACCTGCCCGCCCCCGGCGTGCACATGGTCAAAAACGCGCTGCTCGCCGCGGCGACGGGGCTGGAATTCGGCCTGTCCCTCGAGGAATGCGTCGAGGGGCTCGCCACCGCACGACTCACCGGCGGCCGGCTCACGCGCAAGACGATCCGCGAGGTGACCGTGCTCGACGACACGTACAATGCAAACCCCGACTCGATGAAAGCCGCGTTGGCGACGCTGGCGGCGCTGCCCGGCAAGGGCAAACGGGTCGCCGTACTTGGCCGCATGGGCGAACTCGGGGAACATGCCGAAGAAGGTTATCGAACAGTTGGCACAACGGCGGCAAATACGGTACAAACTCTGATCGCAGTTGGCCCGGAGACTGCTCCCTTGAAAGAGGCCGCCCGCAGTGGCGGCATGAGCGATTTGCACACCGTCGATTCCCCCGAGGAAGCGGCGGCCCTCCTGAAGCAAATCCTCGGCCCGGGTGACATCGTGCTGGTGAAAGGCAGCCGGGCTGCCCGCATGGAGCGCGTCATCCAATCCTTTGAAAACTAATGCTTTCCTATCTTGCCAACCTCAGTGAATGGGCTCTGAAGAGCGGTCACGACAGTGACTTCTTCAAGGCTCTGAACGTGTTTTCCTACATCACGTTCCGCGCCATCTGCGCCGCCGCGACCGCGTTTCTGATCTCGATCATCTGCGGCAACTGGGTGATTCGCAAACTCATCTCGCTCAAATTTGGCCAGCCCGTGCGCAGCAAGGAAGAAGTGCACAAGCTGTACGAACTTCACGGCGCGAAAAAAGGCACCCCGACGATGGGCGGCCTGCTCATCATCGGCTCCATCGTCATCTCGGTGGCGCTGTGGGCCAAGCCGGAGAATCCCTACGTGTGGATCGTGATGTTCAGCACGCTGTTTCTCGGCGCGATCGGTTTTTACGACGATTGGCTGAAGGTGACCAAGAAGAGTTCGGCAGGCATCAGCAGTCGGCAAAAGTTCCTGCTCCAGTGCATCCTGGCGGCCGCGTTTGCGGCGTTCTTCCTTTTCGCCCCCGATCCAAAGGTGCGCGAGATGGCGACGAAGCTTTACATCCCCTTCATGAAGGATCCGCTGATCTTCAGCATTCCGATCCTCATCCCGATCTTCTACCTCCTCGTGATCGTGGGCACGTCGAATGCGGTGAACCTCACCGACGGCCTCGACGGCCTCGCCACGGGCTGCACGGCGACGGTGGCCTCGGCCTACGCTCTGCTCGCCTATCTCGCGGGCAACCTGAAGGCAGCGGAGTATCTCCAGATTCCCTTTGTCTCCTACTCGGGCGAACTCGCCATCGTCTGCGCTGCCCTGCTGGGCGCATGCCTCGGCTTCCTTTGGTGGAACGCGCACCCGGCCAAGATGTTCATGGGCGACACGGGATCGCTGGCGATCGGCGGCATGCTGGGCGCGGTGGCGATCTGCGCCAAACAGGAGTTGCTGCTCGTGATCGTGGGCGGCGTCTTTGTGATCGAGGCGATGTCGGTGATCCTGCAGGTCGCGAGCTTCAAGCTCACGGGCAAGCGGATCATCAAGATGTCGCCCCTGCACCATCATTTTGAACTGAGCGGCTGGAAGGAAAACACGGTGATCGTGCGCTTCTGGATCATGTCCGTGATCTTTGCCCTGCTCGGCCTGGCAACCTTGAAACTCCGATGATCTACTCTGGAAAATCCGCAGTCGTGCTCGGCCTCGGCCATAGCGGCGAGGCAGCGGCGCTCCTCCTCAGCGAGGAAGGCGCGAGCGTGACCGTGTGCGAAAGCCTTGAGACGCCAAGCCTGCGCGAGCGGGCGGCCAAGCTTGAGGCCCAGGGCATCACGGTGCTCTTCGGCGCAGCAGCGGACACGGACCCGACTGTCTACGACGTGTGCATCCTCAGTCCTGGCATCGACCCGGTCGTGCCGCTGGTGCAGAACGTGATCGCCAAGCGCATCCCGATGATCGGCGAGCTGGAGCTGGCCTACGAGGAGTGCATCTGCCCGGTCATCGCCATCACCGGCACGAACGGCAAGACGACGACGACGGAGCTGACCACCGAGATGCTGAAAGGCTGCGGCCTGCGCACGATGTCGAGCGGCAACATCGGCCTGCCCTTCGCCACCGCGGTGAAGCGCAGCCACGAGCTCGACGTGATGGTTCTGGAAGTGAGTTCATTCCAGCTGGAAACGATCAAGGCCTTCCGCCCGCAGGTCTCCGCGTGGCTCAACCTGAGCCCGAACCACCTCGACCGCTATCCCGGCATGACCGAGTATCGCGACGCGAAGCTGCGCATCTTTGAAAACCAGACGGCGGACGATTTTGCCGTGGTCAACGCACGCGACGAACTCCCGGAGATCGCCGCGAAAAAGCTGACCTTCAGCGCGTACACGGACGATGCGGATTTCTCCCTGCGCGACTCGGTGATTTACTTCCGCGGCGAGCCCGTGCTCGACCAGCGCAAGACGAAGCTGCCCGGCATCCACAACGCGGAGAACCTCATGGCCGCGCTGGCGATGGGCCATGCCTTCGGCCTCGACTTTGACAAGATGGCGGCGGCGGTGACCGAGTACACGGCCCCGGCGCATCGGTGCGAGTTTGTGCGCACGCTGAATGGCGTGCGATTCGTGAACGACTCCAAGGCGACCAACCTCGACTCCGTCGAGAAGGCGATCCTCTCGCAGGAGGGTTCGCTCGTGCTGATCGCGGGAGGCAAGGATAAGGGCTTTGAGTTTGACCCCATCGCCCCTCTCATCCGGGAACGGGTGAAGGCGGCGGTGCTGATCGGAGAGATGAAGGAACGCATCGCAAAATCCTGGTCCGGTGTGCCGGTGCAACTGGCCGACACACTTGAGGAAGCCGTCGGGAAGGCGCGCGCGGTCGCGCAGCCCGGCGACACCGTCCTGTTTTCCCCCGGGACATCGTCCTACGACATGTTCCGCAACTACGGCGAACGCGGCAATCGCTTCAAGGAAGCCGTCAAAGCCCTGAACTAAAGAATCACGAACCCAACCGGATAAGCAACGAAGCCATGAAAATGAAAAAAGTCGTGAGAATGCCATTGCGTCGCGCACCTCAGCGCCCCCGCCCGCAGGCGGCCCAGCAGATGCGCGCACGGACGGCGACGGCAGACGAGGTTTACGACGAGGAGTCGGAAGAGGACTACGGCGGCGAAGCCGAGCCGAACATGAAGTTTTCCCACGCCGTGGTCGTCGTCCTCGTGCTGCACATCATCGTGGTGGGAGGCATCTTTGCCTTCAACTCGATCAAGGCCCGGCAGATCGCAGAGGCCAACACGGGAAAATCCGCCCCGGTCACGGCGACGCCCAATACGTCGGCGATCAACAACGAGCCCGAGACCGCCCCGGCCGACGCGCCCGCCAAAGTGGCCGACACTCCGGTGAAGCCGCAGAACCTCGACAGCTGGATCGGTCGCTCGCACACCGTGCAGGCGGGAGAGACGCTCTCGCGCATCGCGATCCAGTACAAGGTCTCGGTCAGCGCAATCGAAAAGGCCAACGACATCACGAGCTACTCGACGCTGGTGGTCGGCCAGGTGCTAAAGATCCCGCCCACTGGCGCGCCCGAGACCAGGCAGACGGCTCCCGCTCCGACCGTGAAGCATGAAGCCGCCCCGGCGAAGCCCGCGGCAGGCACGATCAGCTCCGCGACCCGCCCGGCGGCGGCAACGACCACCACCCCGGCGGTCGCCACATCCTCTCCGGCTGTGACCCGCCCCGAGCCGGAAACCGACACGCCGGGCGCGCATGGCACCGCCTCGGGCGACATCTACACGGTGGCCAAGGGCGACAACCCGTACTCCATCGCGAAAAAACTCCACGTGAGCTACAGCGACCTGCTTTCCGTCAACGACATCAAGGACCCGACGAAAATCCAGATCGGCCAAAAACTGAAGATTCCCGCGAAAAAAAACTAACCGACCCGACCACCGAAACATAACGCCCAGGCCGGCCAGCCCGGCCTGAAGCCGTTTCCCGGATCATGCAGAAAAACGCCATCACCGTCCTCCTGTTCACTGTGGCAGCACTGACAGCCCTCGGGTTTGTCATGCTCTTCAGCACGAGCGCGTTTGCCCAGGAGAGCCACGGCGACATCTACTTCTTCGTGAAGAGGCAGGGATTCTGGCTCGGCATTTCGGTGGCGGCAGCGCTGGTGGGAGCAACGATCGACTATCACTGGTGGCGCAAGCTCTGGCCGTTGTTTTTTGGCGGAGCGTTCGTGCTGCTGCTGCTGTGCTTCGTGCCCGGGATCGGCATGAAGATCAACGGCTCCTACCGCTGGCTCAACCTCGGCATCGCGACGTTTCAGCCCAGCGAACTCGCCAAGCTCGCAGCCATCTTCTTTACCGCATGGTGGTTTGAGAAATACGAGGCTCACGCCGGGGAGTTGCTCAAGGGCATCATCATCCCCTTCTCCATTGTGGCAGTGTTGATGGCTCCGATCTCGCAACAGACCGACCTCGGCTACACCGCGCTGATCGGGGCAACGACGCTGGCGATCATGTTTGTCGGCGGCATCCGCATGCGCTGGGTGGTCCCGGCAGCGATCATCGGAGTGGCGGGCATCCTCTACATCGCGACGCACATCGACGAACGCCACGGCCGACTCATGGCCTTCATGAATCCCGAGAAGTACCAGGCGACCGAGGGTTACCAGCAGTTGCAGGGCCTGATCGCCTTTGGCTCGGGCGGCACGGAGGGACTCGGGCTCGGCGAAGGCCGGCAGAAGATGTCGTATCTGCCCTACGCGCACACGGATTTCATTTTCCCCATGATCGGCGAGGAGCTCGGGCTGAAATTCACGCTCCTGACCGTGTTTGGCTACCTGCTGATGTGCATGTGCGGCGTGACGGTGGCCATGAATGCGAGGGACCGCTTCGGGATGCTGCTGGGATTTGGCTGCATCATGATGATCATTCTCCAGTCCATCGTGAACATCGGGGTGACCACATCCCTGCTGCCCAACAAGGGCATGCCGCTGCCATTCATCAGTTTTGGTGGTTCGAATCTGGCTATCTGTTATTTCATGGTGGGTATCCTGGTGAACATTCACCGCCACGGAAATCCGCTGGTGACGATGGCTTCACCCGTCCTCAATCACGTACGAAATTATTGCCGCCTGTGAGCACACCCTTTCGAGTTGTCATAGCCTGCGGAGGCACCGGAGGACATCTGTTTCCCGGGCTGGCCGTGGCGGAAACCTTGAAGCAGCGCGGACACGAGATCCTCCTCATCGTCTCCGAGAAATCCATCGACAGCATCGCGCTGAAGGCGCACCCGGAGTTCCGGGCCGAGAAGCTGCCGTCCATCGGCATGCCGTCGGTGCTGTCGCCCGCCTTTGTCCGGTTCCTGCGACGGTCCTGGGAGAGCCTCGGCCATTGCCGCGACGTGTACCGGAGGTTTCGCCCCTCGGCGGTGCTGGGCATGGGTGGTTTCACCTCCACGGCTCCGCTGCTGGCAGGCCGGATGCAAAAGCTGCCGACCTTCATCCACGAGTCCAACGCCATCCCCGGCCGGGCCAACAAGCTGGCGGCGAAATTCGTCACCAAGGTGCTGCTCGGCTTCGGCGCGTGCGGACAGTATTTTGAAGGCAAGTCCTACGCGGTCACGGGTACGCCCGTGCGCAAGAATCTCGGCGGGGCCATCCCGCGCGAGGAGGCGCTGGCGGCGCTGAAGCTCGATCCGGCGCGCAGGACGCTGCTCGTCATGGGCGGGAGCCAGGGCGCGGCGGGGCTGAACCAGGCCATCTTCAAATGCGCACCGCTCTGGGTCGACCAGCCGGTGCAGATCATCCACCTCACCGGCGACCGCGACGACCGGCTGGCGGCGGCAAATTACCAGCGCGAGCACCTGCCGCACTACGTGGCCCCCTTCCATCACAAGATGGAGGAGGTGTATTCCGCCGCCGATCTCGTCATCTCGCGGGCTGGGGCATCGAGCCTGAGCGAGCTGTCGCAATTCGGCCTGCCCTCGATCCTCGTCCCCTACCCGTACGCCACCGACGACCACCAGACAGCCAACGCCAATGTCTTCATCGAGGCCGGGGCCGCCGAGCTGGTGCAGGAGGCGAAGATCGCGCCGGACTCCTTCGGCGTGCTGGTGACAAATTTGCTGACCAACGACCGCCGCCGCGAGCAGATGGCTGCCGCGGCCCGGGCCATCCTGCCGCATGATGCGGCGGGCAACGTGGCCGACGAGGGGGAAAAAGCCGTCCGGGAGGCGCAGGCGCAATGAACCTCGCGAGCCTCACGGAATTCCTCACCAGCGGATCACGCCGCGTCCACCTGATCGGGGTGGCCGGGTCCGGCATGAGCGGCATCGCCGCGCTGCTCCTCGCCCTGGGACATCGCGTAAGCGGGTCCGACAAGGTCGATACCATCGAGGTTCAGCGTCTGGTCAAGAAGGGGCTGAATTTCCATACACCTCACCTGTCGGGCGAAGTCAACGGAGCCGAACTGGTCGTGTACTCCTCCGCGATCAAGGCGGGCAACGTGGCCTACGATGAAGCCACCCAGTTGGGCATTCCCATGGTGCGCCGTGCCGACGCGCTGGCCGCGATCATGAACTCCAAGAAGGGCGTGGTCGTGTGCGGCATGCACGGCAAGACCACAACCTCCTCCATGGCCGCGCATGTGCTGCGCTCGTGCGGGCTGAAGCCGTCGCATTATGTCGGCGCGGAGATTCCCATCCTCGGCACAAATGCGCGGTGGGATTCCGAGGGCGAGTACTTCGTGGCCGAAGGCGACGAGAGCGACGGCACGCTGATCAATTACCACCCCGAGCACGCCATCGTGCTCAACATCGAGCCCGAGCACCTGGATTTCTACAAGGATCTCGCGGCGATCGACGCGGTCTACACCAAGCTGGTCACGCAGACGCGCGGCAAGGTGATCTACTGCGGCGACGACGAGGGCGCGACCCGCGTCTGCGCCTCGCATCCCGGCGCGGTGAGCTACGGGCACGACGCGAAGAACCGTTACCGCATCACGGACCTCGTGGTGAAGAACTTCCGCTCGCACTTCACGACCTGGCGCGGCGAAGAAAAGCTGGGCGACGTGACGCTGAACATTCCCGGCGCGCACAACGCGCTCAACGCCCTGGCCGCGATCGCGCTGGCCACGGAGATCGGGCAGCCGTTCGACCGTATTGCCTCCGCCCTCGAGACCTTCCGCGGAGCGCGCCGCCGGTTCGAGATCCGGCACGAGTCGCCCCGCAACCTCGTGGTGGACGACTACGGGCATCATCCCACGGAAATCGCCGCCACCATCGCGACCGCGCGCACGGGTGACTGGAAGCGCGTGCTCGTGATGTTCCAGCCGCATCGCTACACGCGCACGCTGGCGCTGAAGGAGGAGTTTGGCCGCGCCTTCGGGCTGGCCGACCATGTGTTCGTCGCGAATGTGTACCCGGCGAGCGAGAAGCCGATTCCCGGCGTGTCGGGCCAGACCATCGTGGACGCGGTGCTCGCCAACGGGCATCCCTCGGCGTTCCACGAGGAGGACATCACAAAGATCCACCAGTTGGCCGGGGCGAGAATCCAGGATGGCGACATCATTCTCAGCCTGGGAGCAGGCAATATTCACGAGGCGGGCGCCCGTCTGGTGAAGGACCTGGAAACCCGCGATGCGCTCAGCACGGTGATGGGGCCGGGCACGATCAAGCTTTACGAACCGCTTTCGCGGCACACGACGATGCGCGTGGGCGGACCGGCGCAGTTTTGGGTGGAACCGGAGACCGAGGAAGGTTTCGCCGACCTTGTGAGCTATTGCGACGATCACGACATCCCTTTCATGGTGATGGGGCGGGGGTCCAACCTGCTCGTGCGCGACGGCGGCATTCCGGGCGTGGTGGCCCAGCTTTCCAAGGGAGACTTTGCCCGGTACGAGGTCAACGGCGTGGAGATCACGGCGGGCGTGGGGCTCAAGCTCAAGCAGCTCACCGCGGTGGCGCAGAATGCGGGCATCGGCGGCTTTGAGTGGATGGAGGGCATCCCCGGCAACCTCGGCGGCAGCCTGCGCATGAATGCGGGCGCAATGGGGTCGCAGACTTTTGAGCAGGTGGTGCGCGTGCGCTACTGCGACACGGATGGCAACATCTTCACCCGCACCCCGGCCGAGATGGAGGTGCACTACCGCGACGTGCCCACGCTGCGACAGAACTATGCGCTCTCCGCCACGCTGCGCGGATACCCCGCCAGCGCCGAGGACATCGCGGCAAAGATCGCCGAGTCCACGCAAAAGCGCAAAACCTCGCAGCCCATCGCGGCCAGCGCGGGATGCATCTTCAAAAACCCGGCCGCCATCCCGGCGGGCAAGCTGGTCGACGAACTGGGATTCAAAAATTTCGCCGTGGGCCGTGCGCGGGTTTCCGAGGTGCATGGCAATTTTATCGTCAACGATGGCGGGGCGACGGCGGAGGAGATCCTCACGCTGATCGGAGAAATCAAAGCCGCGGCCGCGCGAGAGCGCGGGATCGAGTTGGAAACCGAAGTACAGATCGTAGGAGTCGACGCATAAAATGAGCAGTGGAATTTTGAACGACAAGGTGGTGGCGGTGCTGATGGGAGGACCGGGCGCAGAGCGCGAGGTCTCGCTCCGATCGGGTGCAGCCGTGGCCCGCGCGCTGGGCTCGCTCGGCGCGAAGGTGGTCGAGATCGACGTGACGGGACCGGACTTCCCCCTGCCCACAGACGTTCACCTCGCCTACAACATGATCCACGGCACCTTCGGCGAGGACGGCCAGCTCCAGGCGATCCTCGATGCCAAGGGCGTCCCGTACACGGGCGAGGGCGCGCGAGGCAGCCGGCTCGCCTTTGACAAGATCGAGAGCAAGCGGAAATTCGACGAAGCAGGCGTGCCGACGGCGGCCTTTGAAGTGATCGAGCGCGGTGTACAGCCCGGTCTCACCGCTCCGTACGTCATCAAGGCGCCGCGCCAGGGGTCCAGCGTGGGCGTGCATATCATTCATGACACGGCTCATGTACCCGCGGCGCTGGAGGATTGTTTCCAGTTCGGCAACGAGGTGCTGGTGGAGGATTTTGTCAAAGGCCGGGAACTGACGATCGGCATCCTCGGCGGCAAGGCTCTGCCCGTGATCGAGATCGTACCCAACGAAGGCTTTTACGACTACGCGCACAAGTACACCAAGGGAGCTTCGTCGTATTTTGTACCCGCTGACATCGGCGAGGAAAACACCCGTCGGGTGCAGGAGGCCGCGGAGGCCGCGCACGCAGCGTTGGGACTGGAAATTTATTCGCGAGTGGATATCCTGCTGGCTTCCGACGGCAGCTTGAGCGTGCTGGAGATCAACACGATCCCGGGCATGACGGAAACCAGCCTGCTGCCCAAGGCCGCGGCGGTGGTCGGACTCGACTTCGCCGCTCTCTGCGAACGCATTGCCGAACTCTCCCTGGCCCGACACAACCGATGATCCAACGCCGCTCCACCGCACGTCCCGCCAATCGCCGCTCGAGGCATGCCTCGCCGCGCGCGCATCTGCTCGACGTGCAGATCCGCACCTCCACGGCGCGGCGGCAGCGGAATGAGAAGGTGGGCCGGTGGGTGTTCAACATTCTGCTCATCGGTTCCGTCTCTGTGGCGGCTGTGCTCGGGCTCAAGACCGGGCTCGACAAGTTCTTCTTCCAAAACGCGGACTACACGCTCAAGCGGATCAGCCTCGATCTCGACAACATCCTCACCCGCGAGGAAGTGCTGCAGGAAACCGGGCTAAGCGAGGGGGAGAATATCTTCTCCGTCGATCTGGCCAAGGTGGAGGCCAAGCTCCAGGCGATCCCGCAGGTGGCGAGCGTCCATGTCGAGCGCGAACTGCCCGACCACATCTCGGTGACCATGACGGCTCGCGATCCGGTAGCCTGGGTGGCCGCGCCGGGCGAGACGGGCGATGTGACCGCGTCGGAAAAGTCGATGCTGGTCGACGCGACAGGCTTCCTCATGCGCCCGCGCCACATCCAGCCCGAATATTATCACCTCCCCGTGATCTACGGAGTAAAGAGCGACGACGTGCAGGATGGCGAACTGCTGGCCAATGAAGACCTGCGCGTGGCGCTCAACCTCATCCAGACCGTGTACTCGCGCCCCGAGTCGCTGCTGCGCATCCGCACGCTCGATATTTCCAAGGGGTACAGCATCACGGTCGTGAACGACCAGAACGCACACATCATATTTGCCGCGTCCAACTTCGACGAGCAGCTCGCCCATTTGCAGAAGCTGCTCCAGCATTGCGAGGAAACGGGACGCACCCTGGAGAAAGTGAATTTAATGGTTAAGCGGAATACCCCTGTAACCTTCGTCGTCGCCTCGGCCCCGCCCGAGGTCACGCAGAAATCGCAACCCATCGGAAGCTCGCCGAGAACCCGGAGAAACTAAATGGCACGATCGGACATCCTCGTCGGTGTGGAGGTGGGAACCTCCAAGGTGTGCGCGGTCGTCGGAGAGACGGGTCGCGAAGGAACGCTGCGCATCCTCGGTGTAGGCTCAGCCCCATCGCGCGGTGTGCGCAAGGGAGAGATCGTGGACATCGCCATCGCCACAGAGTGCGTGCACGACGCCCTGGCCGATGCCGAGACAAACAGCGACGCCGAGATCGGCAGCGTGTCGGTCGCGGTGACAGGCAGCCACATCCGGAGCTTTAACAGCCGCGGTGCGGTCCTCATCCCATCGGAGCGCTTTGAAATCGACGATGAGGATGTCTCCGAGGTCGCGGTGAAGGCGCGCGAGGTCAACATCCCGACGGAAAACGCCTTTTTGCATTCCATCATCCAGCATTACTACGTGGACGGCCAGGACGGGGTACTCAATCCCCTGGGCATGGTCGGTCGCAGGCTGGAGGCGGATTACCACATCATCCACGGCGTGAAGACGCGCCTGCAAAACACCCTGCGCTGCATCCGCGAAAACGGTGTGCAGCTCGACGAGGTGGTGGTGAACTCGCTGGCCTCCGCGCAGGCTGTGCTCGACCAGCACCAGAAGGACCTCGGCGCGGTCGCGATCGACATGGGCGGCGGGGTGACGGATTACATCGTCTACGAAAACGGCGCGGTGCGGCATAGCGGCGTGCTGGCCGTGGGCGGCGACCATATCAGCAACGATATCTCGCTGGGGCTGCGCATTCCCCTCACCCGCGCGGAGAAGCTGAAGGTCGAGGAAGGCTCCACCGTGCTCGGCCAGGGAACGCCGGGCGAAATGATCGTGCTGAAGAACGACGCGGGATTCTCCGGCAAGGAAGTCGAGCGTGAGATGCTCAACACGATCATCCATGCCCGCGTACGCGAGATGTTTGAGCTGATCCGCAAGGGGATCGAGAGCGAAATCCCGCTCCATCTGCTCGGCGCGGGCGTGGTGCTGACGGGCGGCTGCAGCCTGATCAAAGGCGTCAAGGATGTGGCGGAGTCGGTCTTCGACCTGCCGGTGAGCCTCGCGCGCGAGGCGGGGGTATCGGGGCCGAAGTCGGTGCTCAACAACCCGCAGTACTCAACGGCGATCGGCTTGATCAAGTTTACCCAGGCTTTACGGGCGGAAGAGGAAGACCCCGGTCTTTTCGGCTCGGTGCTCCAGAAAATCGGGGGAATCTTCCGCAGAAAGGGCTAAATCTCCATGATTTCCTATCCACGATCCGAAGCCGGGGAACCGGCGAGTGTCCAGGCCCTTGTGCTTGGACTGGGCAATGCCGGTGTGCATCTCGTGGATCGCCTGACGATGTCGGGCATCGCGGACGCGGATTTTGTCGCCCTCAACACGGACGCGCAGTCGCTGGCCTCGTCGATCACGCAGACCAAGATCGCGCTGGGCCAGAAGGTGACACGCGGGCTCGGCACCGGAGGAGACCCCGAGGTTGGCTACGAGGCGGCGCAGGAGTCGCTAGGAGAGATTCGCTCCGCGCTCGAGGGCGCGCAGGTCGTGTTCCTCTGCACGGGACTCGGCGGCGGCACTGGATCGGGCGTGGCCCCGGTGATCGCGGAATCGGCCCGCGAAGCGGGAGCGATTGTCATTTCCATCGTCACCTCGCCATTTTCCTTCGAGGGCAAGCGGCGCAGCGCCCAGGCACGTGAAGGCCTGGCGGGCGTGGCGGAGTTTTCCCACGCGGTGCTGCACTTCGAAAATGACCGCATGTCGGAGCTGGCTTCACCGCGGGCGGGCATCGAGGAGACATTTTCCATTTCTGACAACTTCCTCGGCTCTGCCGTGATCGCACTGCTCGACATCCTGCGAGGCGGCGCACCGCTGCCCGTGGGGCTGGCCGACGTGCTCTCCGTACTCGGGGGAGGATCCGCTGCGGCGCTCTTCGGACGCGGTGAGGCGACTGGCGACAACCGCGCCCACGAGGCCCTCGAGCGTGCGCTGAAAAGCCCGCTGCTCGACCGCGGCCGCCTGCTGGCCGAGAGCCACGCCATCATCTCCCATATCTCCGGCCCGTCGTCGCTCTCATTCGCGGAGGTCGCCGCCATCATGCGCGAACTCGGCAAGCATATCACCGACTCAGCCCAGCTTTTCCTCGGGGTCACCACCCTGCGGGATACGAACTCACCCGTAACGGTGACGCTCGTGGGCAATTATGCCGCCGGTGATCATGAGGCGCCGCCTGTGGCCGAGCATCATGCGGTCGAGCGTCCCGCTCCGCGCCAGCGCCCGACCTTTGCCGCCCCGACGCCTCAACATGAAGAAGCGGAACCCGCTCCGCGCCAGCGTCATGCCCCTGCGCCCGTCGCGGAGGAGCCCGCCCCGCTGTTTTCCGAACCCGCAGAGGAACCCTCTGCGGAAGCCCCAGAAGCCGTGCCAGCGCCCGCCCCGCCTCAGGCAGCCCGTCCCGCGCCCGCCCGGGAGCATCGTGCGCCCGCCGCAGCCAAGCAGCAGCCGCAACCGGCGGCTCCTCCAGCCGCGCCCAAGGTGAAGCAGGAGACGCTGCAATTTGAGTCCGTCGCACGCGGTCGGTTCGAGAAAAGCGAGCCGACGATCGTGGAGGGCGAGGATCTCGACGTGCCCACCTTCCTCCGCATGCGCGGGAAGCCTCGCTAAGAGCCCAGGCAAGGACCACCCGCATTTCCTGGCGCGACGAAGCAACGCCGATGGCTCCGGGCGCGCTATTTTCCGCGCGCTCCCGCCCTTCCGCCGACCTGCTTCCGAGCAACCTGACGCGGCCGAAAAATCGGCGAGAATATCTCCTTTTCCAGTTTGACAATGCGAGTCGGCAGGAGCAGTTTGCCCGCAACCCACGTGAAATCCATGCTCAGAAGCGCTATGCTCTGCCTGGTTGCGCCTACC
>ERZ778023.2827-NODE-2827-length-19377-cov-59.715661_pt1 | contig 19377 bp, 18 predicted proteins | sample MGYA00375753_ERZ778023 | MGnify/ENA primary metagenome ERZ778023 (study PRJEB29350, sample SAMN05389822) | bioreactor metagenome | isolation source: Ammonium sulfate bioreactor | place: South Africa: University of Cape Town | collected 2014-04-04 ... | reverse complement strand
TGCTATTTACTCCAATCGTTCGGAAATTATCGTGTAGACACAACATCATCTTTATGTTGGTTCAAATCAATTTTCATTAGAATTCATTCGTAATTTAACAAATGTGACTTATCAAGGGTTATGGTTGAATGTAACCTTTCATCCTCTTTTAACTAATGTTAAATTTCTTAAATTAATCTCAATAAGTAGTTCATCATGGATTGCATGGAGAATATTTATTATTTCTAATGTTTAAAAAGTAACACAACGAAAATAAAATATGAGTTATGAATTTTGATCTGCAGCCAGTCTTAAATAAGGTCCTCGATAAGTAAATAAAGATGCGGCACTAACCAAAAAACAAACAAACATAAAAATACTTGCAGGTGTAAAAACTTGTCCCGGTTGATAGGTTGAAGCTAACGAAATTAAATATTGAATAATAAAAATAAAAATTCCTCCAAGAATATTTCCAATACACATTAATAAACCAGTTGACCATTCGGGTCGAATTGGATATGTACATTCAACAGCACATTCGAATGTCACTGGAAGTAATGGTAACAAAAAGAAACCCATCAAACCAATTGATACACCTAATGGATAACGTTCATTCGGACGAAGAATTATTATAAAATAAATAGCTGATAGACAAGCTCCCAATAATAAACTTTTCAAGAGAATTCGATATTGATGTGTTTTATCCATGATAATTCCAGCGATGAATGCATTGAATAGACCAGCAAGAATAATAGCAGCACCAAACAAACCAGCATCATCACTACTATACCCACTTGGTGCAATTAATTGAGCTAATAATGTTGTTAATGCATTGAATATTGCTAAACCAATACTAAAACCAATTAACAATGTTAAATAATGAATATTTGTTATTAATTTAATAAAATCTTCTTTCATATTTATTTGTTGATGATGTTCTTCACTTGTCGATGGTGGAGTTGGAGGATCCGAACGAAAGAATAAAATAATAAGAATAGTTGTTAATAGAGTAAATCCACTTTCACTTCCATAAAGAATATTAAAATCAGTTGTTGTTGTTTCATTTCCACTGATAATTAACGAAGGAACTAATGTTCCAACTGCTAAACCTATTCAATTCAATTCAATTCAAAACAAACAATTGACATGTGTATTCGAGGAATTTTACCTAGAGGATTAGCCATCGAAGCAATCGATGTTGCAACATCACGTTGAGATGGATCGAACCAACGTGCAGAAAATAAGGCAGCTGAATTCAAAAAGAATGGTGCACCAATGGCAGGAAATATTTGTCCAATTAATAATGATGCATAAGCATAACGCGTCTCAGGATTGATTAACGAACAAAATCTTATGAAAATACCTAAATTAGATATCGAACCAATAATCATTATCAAACGTAATGAGAATTTTCTTGATAAATAAATCGATAAACCTGTACCAACAGGATACAAAAATAAGAAGACAATAGCTAAAGTATTGACTTCAGTTAATGATATTGAATAGAACAATGTCGTTTGAGAAACTATCGGTGCAAATGTTGCACTTGTTAATGCATTAGCAAATGTTGCTAAAACATAGATTAACAATTGAATCCAACGAATTCCATAAACACGATGAATATGATGAACATCGTTCTCTTCTTTTCCCAATAGTGATGTTCTTTCATTGTCATCTTGATTTAACATTGTTTTTATCTCAACAAACCTTCGTTTTTGTTTTTATTTTATAATCTTTTTCTTGTTTGTTCAAGATAAAGAAATATTCTTTTATCAAAATTAACAACAACAACAAGACAAAGAGATTCATTCGACAATATTGAGATTGGATTCAGTTTGTTGAACAAGATTTGTAACACTATCTGAATACCATTGAACATCATTTGCTATAATTAATCCTTCATGTAAAGCAAAACAACATCTTAATAGATCACAAATCGATTCAATTGCTCGTTGATAATCATATTTATAGATTAAATATTTCCAAAGAATTTCAATGTATCGATTTTGAATTTCAACGATTTGTCGAATATTGGAGAGATTCGTTGTTGTTGTTGTTGACAGATGTGAATACATCGTCATGCTGGTTGTTGAAAATGAAACAATGGAAAGAAAAATTTTAATGACAAGAATATCTGGATGAATTCGTTGTGAAATATATTTAGTCATTTGTGTTGCTTGTTTTGATGAAATGAACTCGAGAGTCTCATAATATGTCGATGAATCCATAATTCCAATTTGTTTCGTGATAAATGTTGTTGATAAACTTGAAATATATCCACATGTATTAGAAACTAACAATGAACGATCTTCATTCGATAGATTTCGAAAATCTTGATTCTTTTCGTATAATGTTTGCGAACAATTCATTAATCGTTGAAGTATTTCGATTATTGACAAACTTTTAAATCGCATTTTAATAGGTAAATTTGTTTGTTGATTTAAATAAATTTGACAAACATGTAATCCACTGTATTCATTGTAACAATTCGAGATATTCGAAATCAAAGTCCATTCATTTGTGGTCAATGTTGATTTGTCATTTTCGAGTAGATTTTTCGTTTGAAATTTCGTGATTTTATTTGAATACGATCGAAACATGTTGGTATCCATTCCAACATCAAAACATTTCTTTAATCGACAAGAACAACAACTATGACGATTTGTTTTATCGATTTGACAATGACCATCGAAACGACATCCAAATTCCGTCTAAACATTTTTCATCAAATCAAAATCAAAATCAAAATCAAATCGAATCAAAAACAAACTTTTTCTTTGAGAGCATTTCTTTGAAAAAAGACTTTACACGGTTTACAAACGATGACACCATAATAACAATAAAATGCTTTCATTCCACAAACTTTACATTCACTTTCAGTAACATTTTTTTGACGTTCAACTTTCTCTGGTAAACAATTCATTTCTCTGTCAACTGACAACACAATGAACTAAACAAGGACGAACATGACAAATACGTCTTTTCTCTTCTTTTTATTATCTTTTTTTTCTCTCGTTTTCAAGTGTATGTCATTAGAAAAAGGTCAAACGAGAAAACTTTGTCTTTTAATTATAATCGAAAAAGATGATTATTTGCGAAGAGACGGATTGAATCGAAACGAACGTTTGGGAATAAATGTCGAAAGAAAAACAACGAGAGAAACAATTGAAACTTGAACACCAACTGTATAAATCAAAGCTGGACGAATCGTTTGTTTAGAATTGAAAACATGATCAATATATTTGCCAAGTAAAGGATTGAGAATAGCATAAATAATGATATAAGTCGAATAGAGAAATGACATGACTGAACTCAACGAAGAAACTTCGTTATCTTTGAGATTCGGTTGACTTAATGAAGATTGAATAAATGCATTCAATGAAACATCATCGCCAGCTCCACCAAAGCCAAACGGAAAAAAGAGAAGAGCGAAAAGCCAAGCGTGTTTCATTGTTGCAAATTCAATAGTAAAAAATGGAATATACCAACAGATTAATAATAATAAACAATCGATTCGTAACCAAACCATTGGACTTCGAATCTTTTTCGTTAAGAAAAACACAGCTAATGCTCCACATAATTCTCCAAAATTGGAACCACCAACAATTATTTGTGACCATTCAGAATTTTGTAAATATCGTTTAGCTATTTGTGGTGCAATTCCATTTTCAAGATATCGATGAATGTAAAGAGTTAATGAATAACATGGAAATAACCAAACATATTTACGATGAAGAAATATTAATTTTCCTCCAAGATAAACTGATTTACCAAATAAATAAAAACCTTTCCAAAGTGATTTCAAACAATTGCTTTTCTTCTTCTTCTTCTTCGTCGTCGTCGTCGTTGTCGTGTTATTTGAATAACTTTTCTTGCCCAAGGAATTTATGAAAAAACAAACAATCGATGATAAAGTAAAGAGAATTGGCGTGATGAGAAAAGCATAATTATTTCCAAGACGTGGAATTAAAACGAGACCAGTAAGAAGAGCTCCACTGACACCAGCTATTTCATAGAAAACATGAACAATTCCATCCATTCGTTGTAATTTCTCTTCATTTGTTCCAACAATATCTCTTGGAATGATTCGTCGAATTAATTCGACCATTCCATAAGCAATTCCTGTGAGACAATATATTGGAATCAATAGATTCGTTGGATAATTTCCATAATATCGATAATCATGTTCGTACATTGGAATGAAATTCGATGGTCGAATTCGACCACCCGTTGCTGCATCGACAATCATTAGAATTGCTGTTAACAATGAAAAGACAAACAATGATACAGATAGAACACTTTTCGTTGGCCATCGTTTTATTAATGGTGCGATGAGAATCGAACCAACACATTGACAAAATTGATTTAATCCAATCATTAAACCGATTTGTTCGAATGTTTTCGGTTGATATCCATGATGAAATGCATCACGATCATAACGATTCGTTGCTAAACTCACTATTGAACCATTAAATGCTTCTAAACCAAATTTGTAGAACATTATTCCAATGATATAAATCAACAGATTGCGTTTCTCTTTCTTTGAATATAAATTCCAAAGATTCGTCTTTCTTTTTTTCTTCGATTCATATCGAAACGGTTTCGGTTGTTCTAATTTCCATTTTCGAACTGGTCTTTCAACAATATTCTTCTTCTTCTTCTCAATAATAAAATACTCGTCAATCCACGGATTTCGACGTTGTTCACGATTCATTCATTCGATTTATGATTATTATTGTACAACACTCAACTACGGTCAAACATATCAAATACAACATTTTTTTTTCTTTCTTTCTTTCCTTTTTGACCGAATAATGTACACTTTTCTTCTTTTTTTTTTCTCTTTTTTTTTTATTGCAAAGTTAAAATCGATCGACAGTTGGAAAGAAATTTTTTGAGTCTTTTTTTTTCTGTCGAATAAATCGAATCCAAATTTGAACTAAATGAATCGACATGACAACACATAACGATAAAACAATTATCCATGCCTAGAGAAAATGACAATTATTTCATTTGAAATGAACTAAATGTTTGTCACTTTACTCGCCAAGCTTTGTGAATATCTTCAGTTAATTTTGTTAAACCAAGTTGAACGAATGTAATTGCACCAACAATTGTCCACATTATACCTGTTAAACGACCGATATACATCGATGGAAAAAATGTTGAAATCACCGATTGACAACCAGCAACAATTGTTGAACGAGATAGAATATTTAAGATTAAAATTGGAATCAACAAATTCGAAGATAAAAACATACAAAGAATACAAAGAATCACATTCAATAGCCACGATACACTTTCAACTAAACAAATATTTAAGAATTTACGTTGTTGACTTCGATCAGCATGATAACCAAGCAAATAACCATTCAATGGACAAATCAAAAGAGCAGAGATTGACGATAAATTATACGCAAATGTATATCGATTCAATAATTGTTCATTGGAATTAGTTAAATAGGTGACATACGGATTCCAATAGACCGACAGACAAACTGTTGGAAGTAATAAAATACTGAGAAAGAGAACGACTAATACATACAATGGATTTAACACAGTTTTCAAGAAACTTTTTTGATTTTCTTCATTCGATTCCAATTGAATATCGAATTGATAAGGTAAATTCAACCATTTGAAATTCCAATCCAAACAAAGAAACGAACTGACAAACATGACAAATCCAAATGATAACCAAATGTACGACAGTTGACTTAATGTTAATCGGTTGTTATCGATTAACATTTGAAAGATTGAAAACCACATTGTTGCTGAAAGGCCAGCACCTGCAAATAACGAAGAAACAAACGCTCGATTCTTTGCAAAATAATTCGATGATGTATAAGTTGTCAACAGAACGGTGATTCCACTTAACGATGAAAATACACAATGAATATATAATAAATAACTTCGTTTACTCGTTAACAATGACAATGATAACCAACCAACGATATGAAATATTCTTTCAAATGAAAATCAGAAATTATTTTCAAAAAATGAAACAAATATTTATTCAATTTACATCGAAACTAATTTCACTGTTCGACAACCGAATTTATCAATGAAAAATCCAATAAAAAAAGCTGGTAAATCGAAAAAAGCGATTCCTAATGTCATTGCATTCTAAATATAAGAGAGAACGAATGTTCATTGGTTCGATGATTTGTTTTGAATTTACTTGATAGTGTTTGATCTGTTGTGATGAATCAGCATAAATCTTGTTCTTAGCTAAAATTTGAAAAAGAGCAGGGAAACCAAAAATAGTTCCACCTAATAAATTCATTTCAATCAAAAGAAGAACAACTCCGAACCATTTTCTTCGTTGGCTCATTTCAATATGTCATTCAATTATTTTCTTCTTTGCTAATCTTTTTTTTTTCTTCTTTCAAGACAAACACAACTGACATTTTCACATTGCTTTTTCTATTTGCTTTGTATTCTTCTTCTGTCGTTTGACATATCTTTTCTTTCTCTTCTTACTTAACAAATATTCCATTTCAATTTCAATTCAATTTGCAAATCAAATCACGTTCTTCATTTTTGGGGCGATTCATCATGACTGAGTATTACTAAGTAAACGATCAATTGACGTCATAGTTATGCTTCATTTATTTTTGTTTTGCACAGCCAATCACTCATATAAATATCGTTGATATATTTGTATTGATATTTATTTTCTCTTACATTCGATTAATAAAAACAATGTACGGTGGATTCGGTGGATATGGAAATAATCCTTTTGCTGGAGGATTTAGTGAATTAGCATCTGATTTTGCTATTAATCAATTTGTTCCCGGTGGATTAAATAGTAATATTTCGTTTTTTTTTTCATCGATTTCAATTGATTTGACTTGTTTTTTAGGTCCAATGGGAATGTTTGTTGATAACATGATCGGTGGAAATCCAAATGGTGGATTTGGTGGTGGTTTTGGTGGTGGTTTCGGTGGAGGTTATGGTGGAGGTTATGGTAGATACGGTGGAGGTTATGGATACTATTAAATGTACTTTTTTGTTTCAATAAAGAAAAAAAACAACAACGATAAGATATCAGGTTTTTATCATCCAAAAAGTTCGTGCAACTATCATTGTACTGTACCATCGTGTAGAGCACAGTTCTTGATCTTGAGGACGTGTTTTGTATTTTCTTATCTATTCTGATCACAGATTCTACCGGAGCATTTATTTGAAGAAAAAAGAAAACGAACACAATTTTAAATCAATGAATTTAAATAGTTGATCCAACCACCGAATTGAGATATTTCTTGTGCATTTTCAACGGCATAAGATTCAACGAGAAATCCTTTGACAATTGAATTATCTTGTAAATAAATATTTCCAATGCAAAGAGGAGAAGAAATCAATTGAATGAATGATCCGATTTCACTTGATGGTAAACACCAAATTTCAACTTCAATTGAATGACCTTTTTCGTTATCCGATGAATAGATTAAACCAGGTTTCAATATTTCATTTGAATTCAAAACAAAAAGACGATAACAATCTTTTGTTTGTGTCTTTCGAACGAATCTTCCATTGCGTTGAGTTAATTGATAATTCAATGGTTGATTCGAGAGATGTGCACCGACAACAGCAACAAGACTATTTCCACAATCTAATGTTGATAATTGAGGTGTTGACACGACTAAACGATTCGAATTCGAAATAAATCGAGCTAATAATCGATGAATTCGATCGGCAAGAGTGAACAGAGCATTGTCAGTAAATGCATGACTTAAAATTGTAATTGAAAATGGTAAATGATCATCAGTTCGAATGGCAACTGGAATCGATATGCCGCAAAGATCAAGTAAATTAACAAAATTTGTATAATAACCAAGATTTCGATTTAATTCTATTGGATTGTCGAGAATATCTTGAATTTTATAGATTGTTGGAGCTGTTGGAACAATAATCAAATCAAATTGTTTCCATAATTCATTGATTTGTTTCTTCAACAGTTCTAATTCATAGATCGATTGGAATAATTGTGTTGCTGAATAATTCTTTGCTTTAGAAATGATTGAACGAACAGTTGGATCAACATTGTCAAGATCATTGTTATTTTCATCAATAAATTGTCCAACGGAGACATATCGTTCATTGACCCAAGGACCTTCATATAACAATTGAGCTATTCGAGTGAACACACTGAAATCAAACGGAATCGATTGACCACCAAGATGAGTTTCAATCGAATGAATTGAATTGACAAATAATTGTTTATTCAATTGATCATTGAAAAATAGAAGAGTTTCTTCGTTGGCAATTCCAAAACGAAATGTTGACGTTTCAATCCAAGGACACGAACGGATTTGAAATGATCGGGAATAATTATCTTTCGCATCAAATTGACAAACAATTGAACCAACGAGTTGAGCATCTCGAATTGTTTCACTAAAAATTGAAACACAGTCCAAAGATCGACATGCTGCAACGACACCTCGCGCACTCAATAAACCTCTCGTTGGTTTATATCCAATAATATGGTTACACATGGCTGGCACACGACCTGATCCAGCTGTATCAGTACCCAATGCAAATGAAACGTAACCTTGAGCAACACTCACCGATGAGCCAGAACTCGATCCACCCGACATATATTCTCGATTGAAAACACTCGAACAAATTCCATACGGAGTTCGTGTTCCAACTAAACCTGTTGCAAATTGATCTAAATTCGTTTTACCAATGAGAATCGCTCCAGCTTCTTCTAATCGATCGACAACGAATGCATTTTCTTCACATTTCTCTTTGCTAAATCGTGGACAAGCACATGTCGTATGAAAATGTTTGACATCGATATTATCTTTGACTGCATAAGGAATTCCCCATAATGGACTTCGATTGATTTTATCGATCCTAAGCAATTGTTCAACACGTTCGAGTGATTTCGAACGTGGATTTATTGAAATCCAAATTGGTTTTAAACCTTCGTTTTCGATTCGATCATAAATTTCATTGATTATTTTCAATAAATTATTTTCATCAATCGAATAGAAATCGTGTAAACTATCGATATTCACCATATTCTCTCTCTTTTTTTTCTTCTTTTGTTTTCATTCAAAAATAAACGCTCAGCTATTTATCTCGTTGATAAACGATCATGTAATCTTTTGTTTATTTCTAATTATGATAAAAATAGACGTAAGACTAATCATCGATCATGCATTGACTATATGATGGAGGTCAATGTCATCTTCTATAAATGGTGAAACACGAAGGCCATTTGATTGTATAACAAAAAAGAAAATAAAAATGATTCGAAGTGTTTTAATTGCAAATCGTGGTGAAATTGCTGTTCGTGTTGCTCGAACATTACGATCAATGAATATACGAAGTGTTGCAATTTACAGTTCAGTCGATGCGAATTCATTACACGTGAGTCAATGCGATCATGCAGTCGAACTCAAACGAGATTGTCAACAAGCTGAATTATATTTGCAAAGTGATTTGATAATTTCAATTGCCAAAGAAGAACATGTCGATGCGATCTTTCCTGGATATGGATTTCTGTCTGAAAATGCTCAATTTGCAATTGATTGTGAAAAAGCAGGTCTCATTTTTATTGGTCCAACGAGTGAACACATTCGTTTATTTGGTTTAAAACATTTGGCTTATGAAATAGCTGAACAAGCTCATTTACCTTTGTTAGAACATTCGAAACTGTTAAATGATCTTGAACATGCTCAACAGGAAGCTGAACGAATTGGTTTTCCATTGATGTTAAAATGTTCAGCTGGTTCAGGTGGAAATGGAATTCAAATCTGTCGAAATCAACAAGAACTCAACGAGAATTTCGAGAAAATCGAACGATCATCATTGAAATTCTATAAGAATCAATCGATTTATCTCGAACGTTGGATTGAACATGGTAAACATATTGAAATTCAAATCTTTGGCGATGGACAAGGTCATGTCATTTGTTTAAACGAACGAGATTGTTCAATTCAACGACGAAATCAAAAGATTCTCGAAGAAACACCTGCCATTCATATTGATCAACATATCAAACAACAAATCTTTCAATCAGCATTAGATTTAACTAAATCAGTTCAATATCAATCAGCGGGCACTGTCGAATTTATTTTCGATCTCGATACAAATAAATATTATTTTCTTGAAGTTAATTCACGATTACAAGTTGAACATACGATTACAGAACAAGTGTTTAACATTGATTTAGTTCAATGGATGATCGAATTAGCCAATGGTCAACCACCTCAACAACAAATCTATCAACCATTTGGTCATGCCATTCAACTTCGAATATGTTCCGAAGAACCTTTACAAGATTTTAAACCATCATCAGGCATTTTATATGATGTTCATTTTCCAGACAATGTTCGTATCGATACATTTATTCAAAATCAAACTCAAATAACGCCTTTCTATGATTCTCTTCTTGCTAAAGTCATTGTTCATGCGCCAACAAGACGACAAACTATTGATTTACTTGCACAAACATTAGCACAAATTCGAATCTTGGGAATCAATACAAATCTCGAATTTTTTAAGAATTTAATTCAACGAGAAGATTTCATTGAATCAAAGATTTCATTGAATTATCTGTCCAATGATAGTTTATATGAATATCAAGCTTTCGAAATCATCGAATCAGGAACATTTACAACTATTCAAGATTATCCCGGACGAATTGGCTATTGGGATATTGGTGTACCACCATCGGGTCCCATCGATGATTATGCTTTTAGAATGGCTAATCGATTAGTTGCAAATTCATCAGTGGCAGCTGCCATTGAAGCAACATTGATTGGACCAACAATACGATTTCATTGTTCAACATCGATTGCTTTGACTGGAGCAACGACCGATGCAACTTTAAATCAACAATCGATTCAATTTTGGACAATGATTCAAGTTCAACGAGGAGATCTTCTTCAATTAGGTCAAGTCAAACAAGGATGTCGAACTTATTTAGCTATTCGAGGTGGAATTCGAATTCATGATTATCTTCGAAGTAAATCAACATTTGTTCTTGGAAAATTCGGTGGTTATGCAGGACGAACATTAATCAATGGTGATGTTCTCTATATTGATCAACAACTGGCAATACCAACAAATCCAATTGACAATCAACTCATTCCAATCTATCCAACTCAATGTTGGCAAGTTGCTGTTCTCTATGGTCCACATGGAGCACCGGACTTCTTTCAAATGGAATATATTCATACATTCTTTCAAACAAAATGGAAAGTTCATCATAATTCCAATCGACTCGGTGTTCGTCTCATTGGACCAAAACCATTGTGGACACGTACCAATGGTGGACAAGCTGGTCTACATCCATCCAATATTCATGATTGTGAATATGCCATTGGAAGTATTAATTTTACGGGAGATTCGCCCGTTATTTTAACTCATGATGGACCTAGTTTGGGTGGTTTTGTTTGTCCAGTAACGATTGTTCAAGGTGATCTTTGGAAAATTGGACAAGTCAAACCCAATGATTTCATTCAATTCTATCCAATTGATTTTCAACAAGCTGTTCAATTACAAATCAATATCAATCAACAAATCGAAACATTAAAACCTTGTCCAACCGAATTAATAGCTCAACCGATTGATTCATTAAAATGTATTTTATATCAATTGAATCAAGACAATCATCGTCCATTGGTTGTCTATCGACAAGCAGGTGATCGTTATATTCTCATTGAATATGGTCAAATGATTTTAGATTTTAATTATCGATTTCGTATTCATTTTCTTATTGATTTTCTAAAAAAACAAAATCAACTCATTGGAATTGAACAATATTCACCTGGAGTTCGGTCATTACAAATCAAATATAATCCATTATTTATCAATCAAAAACAATTATTAACTATTTTAATTACAGCTGAACAACAATTGGATATTCAAACACAGAATTATTCGATTCCAACGAGAATTATTCATTTACCTTTAGCTTTCGAAGATTCTCAAACGACTCAAGCTGTTCAACGATATCAACAAACAGTTCGACACCAAGCACCATGGTTACCCAATAATGTTGATTTCATTCAACGAATCAATGGACTTTCATCACGACAACAAGTTCAACAAATCATTTTCGATGCATCGTATTTAGTCTTAGGACTTGGTGATGTTTATCTTGGTGCACCATGTGCTGTTCCAATCGATCCACGACATCGACTCAATACATCGAAATATAATCCTGCACGAACATTTACACCCGAAGGAACTGTTGGTATTGGTGGTGTTTACATGTGTATCTATGGAATGGATTCACCTGGTGGCTATCAACTTCTCGGCAAAACTTTACCCATTTGGAATACTTTTGTTAACAATCGCAATTTTCAAAACAAACAACCGTGGCTTTTAAGATTCTTTGATCAAATTAAATTCTATCCTGTTGATGAACAACAATTACATCAACAACGACAATTATTTGCTCAAGACAAATTTCATATTCACATCGAAGATCATCTTCAATTCGATTTAAAACAATATCAACAATTTCTCAATGAAAATCAACAAGATATTCAACGTTTTCAAATTCAACAAGAACAAGCTTTTCAACGAGAAGTTTCACTTTGGCAAAAACAACAACAACAACAACAACTTGACGAAGAACTTGAACTCCCATCTAATCATCAAGAATTCGATGGACTTCATACTGTCAAAGCTGATATTTGTGGTTCCATTTGGAAGATTCTCATCGAACAAGATCAACATGTTCAACAACATACACCAATCATCATTCTTGAAGCAATGAAAATGGAAATTATCATTCGAGCACCGATTCAAGGACAAATCAAACATATTCTTTGTCGACAAGGACAACTCGTTCAAATTCAACAAACTCTTTGTGCAATTCTATCTACGTGATTTATTTACTTTCTTTTCAAAATAATAAAAATATGTTCATTTAACCAACATTTGCCATTGTTCCTGTATTTGTATTGAATTCCAATGTTAGTGTTGGACTTGTTTGAGTTGTTGAACCAACAGGAACAACATTTTGATTGTAAGAATACTGCATTACAGGACCACTACTACTACTTTGAACACCGATAGTTGCTGATGCACCACCATCTAAAGCTTGAAAATAAAAGAAACGAACGACACCGAGATTATTTTCATAGAATACTATTTGAAAACGATAATAACGTGTCGACGAACTATAATGTGCTGTATAAAATTCGAAGACTAGAGCACGATTTGGATATGTGCCCGTTGTTCCATAATAAACTGTTTGTGATGTTCCACTATAAATATATAAATCATCCCAAAAACCCATTGCTGTTGCACCAGCAAAACTCGTCGTTGGTAAAGCTGTATTCGAATAAGCGCCACTACAACCACCAAGACAAATACATCCATTACTTTGAATTCTTGGTGTCGATGTTGTTGTACTATAGAGTCTGATGGGAAATGGTGTTGTGACTTGAACAGAAGTATCATCCACAGATGTTGTACCACCCCAACCAGGAACAGCAACACCACCAGTCAGTTGTACTGCTGGTGCACCACTACAAGCTCCATTTGAACAACTTGTATAACTTGATGCACAAACACGATTAATTAAACCACAATTATTAAAATCAATTAGAAGATTAACACACGATCCCGATGGATGACGAACATATCCAGTTGGACATGGAGCACTTGTTGTCGTTGTTGTTCGACTTGTGGTTGTTGTTGTTGTTGTACGAGTCGTTGTCGTTGTTGTTCGAGTTGTTGTTGTTGAAGTTGTTGTTGTTGAAGTTGTTGTCGTTGTTGTTGTTGTCGACGTAGTTGTTGTTGATGTTGTTGTTGTCGTTGTTGTTTTTGTTGTTGTTGTCGACGTCGTTGTCGTTGATGTTGATGTTGTTGTAGTTGAACTTGTTGTTGATGTTGTTCGTGTTGTCGTTGTCGACGTTGTTGTCGTACTTGTACTCGTCGTTGTTGAACTTGTTGTTGTACTTGAAGTTGTTGTCGATGTAGTTGTCGTCGTACTTGTCGTTGTTGTTGTCGATGTTGTTGTTGTCGTTGATGTTGTTGTTGTTGTTGACGATGTTGTTGTCGTACTTGTCGTTGTTGTTGTCGAAGTTGTTGTTGTTGTCGATGTTGTTGTTGTCGTTGACGATGTTGTTGTTGATGATGTTGTTGTCGATGTTGATGTTGTCGTTGTCGAAGTGGTAGTTGTTGTTGATGTTGTTGTTGTCGATGTAGTTGTTGTTGTTGTAGTCGTTGTAGTTGTCGATGTTGTCGTTGTTGTTGACGATGTTGTTGTTGTCGTTGATGTTGTTGTTGTTGTTGATGTTGTCGTTGTAGTTGACGTGGTAGTAGTCGATGTTGTAGTTGTCGATGTAGTTGTCGTTGTCGATGTTGTTGTTGTTGATGTTGTCGATGTTGTCGATGTTGAAGTTGTTGAAGTTGATGTTGTTGATGTTGTTGTTGTTACAGTTGTTGTTGTTTCTTTCTGTGTTCCAAAGTAAACACCTGTTCCAATGGCACCACCAGCAACAATGGTTGCAATAGCTGCAATAGCAAATATTTTAGCCCATGGTGGTACTGTAGTTGCACTAAAAAGAAACAAATATGAAAATGAGAAGAGTAGTAATAGAGATAATTATATGTACGTCGTAGTCGTTGTTTGTGCAGCTGGTATTGATTCCAATTGAATGGTTACATTTCTTGGCGATGTTGAATTTGTAAGAGCTTGATTATTTGGTGTTGCTTTCTGATTAAAAAATCGTTTGGAATTTTTTTCTAATGAAGCAATCGGTGTCTAAATAAGAAATTCTAGAATTGAGAGAAAAAAAAAAGAAAAGTGGTTGAATGAACCTGTTCGACATGAGGAAGATCTAATGGTGCAATATATCTTGCAATAGCTTCAACCATATTCGTATGTAAATAAAATCAATGATTTTCACTTGAGCTTTTATAGTTCACACTCGCGAGAAAAACAAGTTCGTACTTTATTGACAATAAAAGGATATTTTTGAGAGAAAAAAAATGAACTAAATCAATTTGTACAAATATATTGAGTATGCATTCCTTTTAGTTGTTTAGTTACCTTTGTTTCATCGTGTCCGAACAAATCAACAAAAAAAAACGCCTCTATTGTGAAATTTTTTATCCCGTGATTGTAACTCAATATTTTGTCTTTTCACTCGAGAGAATTTTAAAAGAAATTCGTGCACAAAAAAAAAATAGGACAGAAGAATGGGACGGAAAATATATTCAAATTGTTATTGATTTAACCAGAACTTGTCACTGTTCCAGTATTTGTATTGAATTCTAATGTTAATGTTGGAATTCCTTGAGTTGTTGAACCAATAGGAACAACATTTTGATTGTAAGAATATCGGATTACAGGACCACTACTACTACTTTGAACACCAATAGTTGCTGATACACCACCATCTGATGCTTGAAAATAATAGTAACGAACGACACCGAGATTATTTTCATAGAATACTATTTGAAAACGATAATAACGTGTCGACGAACTATAATGTGCTGTATAAAATTCGAAGACTAGAGCACGATTTGGATATGTGCCCGTTGTTCCATAATAAACTGTTTGTGATGTTCCACTATAAATATATAAATCATCCCAAAAACCCATTGCTGTTGCACCAGCAAAACTCGTCGTTGGTAAAGCTGTATTCGAATAAGCGCCACTACAACCACCAAGACAAATACATCCATTACTTTGAATTCTTGGTGTCGATGTTGTTGTACTATAGAGTCTGATGGGAAATGGTGTTGTGACTTGAACAGAAGTATCATCCACAGATGTTGTACCACCCCAACCAGGAACAGCAACACCACCAGTCAGTTGTACTGCTGGTGCACCACTACAAGCTCCATTTGAACAACTTGTATAACTTGATGCACAAACACGATTAATTAAACCACAATTATTAAAATCAATTAGAAGATTAACACACGATCCCGATGGATGACGAACATATCCAGTTGGACATGGAGCACTTGTTGTCGTTGTTGTTCGACTTGTGGTTGTTGTTGTTGTTGTACGAGTCGTTGTCGTTGTTGTTCGAGTCGTTGTTGTTGAAGTTGTTGTTGTTGATGTTGTTGTCGTTGTTGTTGTTCGAGTTGTTGTTGTTGTTGATGTTGTACGAGTGGTTGTTGTCGATGTTGTTGTTGTTGTCGACGTGGTTGTTGTCGATGATGTTGTTGTCGTTGTTGATGTCGTTGTTGTCGACGTTGTTGTTGTTGTTCGTGTTGTTGTCGTACTTGTAGTCGTTGTTGTTGATGTTGTCGTCGTCGACGATGTTGTTGTCGTAGTTGATGTTGTTGTTGTCGTTGAGGTTGTTGTTGTTGTTGATGTTGTTGTTGTACTGGTAGTTGTTGTAGTTGTCGTCGAAGTTGTCGTTGTTGTTGATGTTGTGGTTGTCGATGTCGTTGTTGTTGTTGACGTTGTTGTTGTTGTCGAAGTTGTTGTTGTCGAAGTGGTAGTTGTTGTTGATGTTGTTGTTGTCGATGTAGTCGTTGTTGTTGACGATGTTGTAGTTGTCGATGTTGTTGTTGTTGTTGACGATGTTGTTGTTGATGTTGTCGAAGTTGTTGTTGTCGAAGTGGTTGATGTTGATGTTGTTGTCGTACTTGTAGTTGTCGTTGTCGATGTTGTTGTTGTTGATGTTGTCGATGTTGTCGATGTTGAAGTTGTTGAAGTTGATGTTGTTGATGTTGTTGTTGTTACAGTTGTTGTTGTTTCTTTCTGTGTTCCAAAGTAAACACCTGTTCCAATAGCACCACCAGCAACGATTGTTGCAATGGCAGCAATAGCAAATATTTTGATCCATGGTGGTACTGTAGTTACTCTAAAATGAAACAAATATGAAAATGATAAGAGTAGTAAGATGAAATATGTACGTTGATGCCGCTGTTTGTGCAGATGGTACTGATTCCAATTGAATATTAACATTTCTTGGTGATGTTGTATTGGATAGAGCTTGATTATTCGATGTTGTTTTCTGATTAACAAATCGTTTTCCTTGTTTTTGTAAAGAATTATAAGGAAGCTAAGAAGAAGAACAAAGAAAATGAATAAATAATGGATAATGAAATGAATTTGAAAACCTGTTCAATTTCTGGAAGATCCAGAAAAGGAATTTGTTTTGCAACAGCTTCAACCATATCGAAATGTATGTTACTAAGAAATGAATTGTTTTTTTGAATTGTCTCAATGAATATAAATAGTGAAGATAGTGAAAAGAGAACACTATGGTCAATTAATTCCATTTTATAAATGTGAAACACAAGTGATGATTGTTCTTTGTTAAAATCTGGGTGTTTTTTTTTCAATACTTTGATTGAGTTTCAATAGAAACTTTTTTGTTTTGTTAAATGTATTCTTTCAAATTTTAAACAAAGGACAAACTGTGAGAACAAAATTGAAAATAAAGAAAACGCCCAAAAAAAAAAAGAAGAAATGAAAATGATTTTTGTTTTCTGTTTTCTATCCTGCAGCAGAAGTCATTGTATTTGATGTTGTATCAAATGTTAATATTAATGTTGCTGTTGATGTAGTCGAACTTCCCGTTGGTACAGCAGTTGCAGAATTATATGCATATTGTTTATATACTGTATAACCAGTGTCTATTATTCAAATATACAAAATACAGAATCTTTACTTTTTTTTTTGTCTCTCTTTCAAAATAACTTACTTTGCACACCGATTGTCGCTGATGCACCACCATCTGATGCTTGATAATAATAATATCGAACTATATTCGGCGAATTTTCATAGAATATTATTTGAAAATGATAATATTGTGTTGGAACACCATAATGAGCTGTGTAAAATTCAAAGACTAACGCACGATTTGGATATGTGCCCGTTGTTCCATAATAAACTGTTTGTGATGTTCCACTATAAATATACAAATCATCCCAATATCCAAATGCTGTTGCACCAGAAAAACTCGACGAAGGTAAAGCTGTATTCGAATACGCACTATTACAACCACCAAGACAAATACATCCATTACTTTGAATCGATGGTGTTGATGTTGTTGTTCCATATAATGATATAGCAAATGGTGTTGTGATTTGAACATAAGTATCATCCACAGATGTTGTTCCACCCCAACCAGCAACAGATACACCACCCGCTAATTGTACAGCTGGTGCACCACTACAAGCTCCATTTGAACAACTTGTATAACTTGATGCACAAACATAACCAATTGAACCACAATTATTGAAATCAATCAAAAGATTAACACATGAACCCGATGACAATCGAATATATCCTGTTGGACATGGAGCAGTTGCTACAAAACAATCACATACATCAACCATTCATTTATTCACAATCAAAATAGACTTACTTGTTGTTTCTGTTGTGGTTGTTGTTGTTCGAGTCGTCGTTGTTGTTGATGTTGTCGTTGTTGACGTTGTTGTTGTTGTACGAGTGGTTGTAGTTGATGTTGTTGTCGTTGTCGACGTCGTTGTAGTTGATGATGAAGTTGTTGATGTGCTTGTCGTTGTTGTTCGAGTAGTTGTTGTTGAACTTGTAGTTGTAGTCGATGTTGTTGTTGTCGTACTCGTAGTGGTTGTTGTTGAAGTAGTAGTTGTTGTTGTACGTGTCGTTGTTGTACTGGTCGTTGTCGTTGTTGTCGTTGTTGTTGTACTTGTACTTGTTGTTGTGCTCGTTGAAGTTGTTGTCGATGTCGTTGTTGTCGTAGAAGTTGTTGTTGTTGAAGTTGTTGATGTCGTTGTTGATGTTGTTGTTGTTGTACTCGATGTTGTTGTTGTTGATGTTGTCGTTGTTGTCGTTGATGTTGTTGTTGTTGTCGAAGTAGTCGTTGTTGATGATGTAGTTGTCGTTGTCGATGTTGTTGTTGTTGTACTCGACGTTGTTGTAGTTGATGTTGTCGTTGTTGTCGTTGTTGTTGTTGTCGAAGTAGTTGTCGTAGAAGTTGTTGTTGTTGATGATGTAGTTGTCGTTGTCGATGTTGTTGTTGTTGTACTCGACGTTGTTGTTGTTGATGTTGTCGTTGTTGTCGTTGATGTTGTGGTTGTTGTCGTTGAAGTTGTGGTTGTTGTCGAAGTAGTAGTTGTTGATGTTGTTGTTGTCGTTGTTGATGTTGTTGTGGTAGTCGAAGTTGTTGTCGTGGATGTTGTTGTAGTTGTTGATGTTGTTGTTGAAGTAGTAGTGGTTGTAGTTGTTGTTGACGTTGTCGTTGTTGACGTTGTTGTTGTTGTCGAAGTAGTTGTTGTCGATGTTGTTGATGTTGATGTCGTTGATGTTGTTGTTGTAACTGTTGTTGTTGTTGTTTGTTCTAGAAAAATAAGAAAAAATAAATGAAATTGTAGGAATAGAAATGAATTTCCTATTTATTCCAAAATAGAGTCCAGTTCCAATGGCACCAGCAGCTATAACTGTGAGAGTAATTGCAATAGCAAGTATTTTTG
>ERZ778023.2826-NODE-2826-length-19381-cov-54.905464_pt1 | contig 19381 bp, 31 predicted proteins | sample MGYA00375753_ERZ778023 | MGnify/ENA primary metagenome ERZ778023 (study PRJEB29350, sample SAMN05389822) | bioreactor metagenome | isolation source: Ammonium sulfate bioreactor | place: South Africa: University of Cape Town | collected 2014-04-04 ... | reverse complement strand
CATCTGCACAAGCTCGATTAAATCAACATACTCATATGATTTATTATAGTTCACAGTTGATCGAAACTGACCAAAAATTTCGTATGTTTGATTGCTTGGAAATTGTAATTATTATCTTTTTTGATGAAAATAGGTAATGAAGAATTAACAATCTCTGAGGAGGTGAGAACAAGTGAAACTATAACTCGAATGAAGGATGTGATTAGTGCTCAAAAGCCACCGGTTTCGCTTGTTGTTACTGGAGATGACCTAAGTAAGATGATATTTTTTGTTACAATGCTAAATCAATCATTTTCTACTATACGATATTATAGATACTATAATGAGATATAAAGGAAAAGACTTCATTGAGATGGCATCACAATGTCAATCGGTTATATTTTGTCGGGTATCAGCAACACAAAAACGTGAACTGGTAAGTGTTGCTAAGACAGTATTCAAACATCGAATATTGGCTATTGGCGATGGTGCAAATGATGTTGGAATGATTCGCGAATCACATTGTGGTGTTGCTGTATATGGTCGAGAAGGATCACAAGCAGTTGCTGCTGGTGATTTTGCTGTTGATCGATTCGATTGTCTTCGTCGTTTGTTATTAGTTCATGGTGCTTGGTGTTTTACTCGAACAGCTGAATTAATTTTGTATACATTCATGCATAATTGTGCATACGTATTTGTGATATTTTTTCATCAATTTTTCAATGGATTTTCTGGTGCAGTTACTCTTCATTCATTATGTAAGTCATATCAGTGTTGATATAATGAATAGAAATAAGTTTTATATCGATTCTAGATTTAACTCTATACTCAAGTTTGTTTACTGTGCTTCCTCAAGTAAAATTCTACGATTGCGAAAAAAAATTCGATTGAAATATTTTTAATATTTTAGTGTGCTGCCGCACTATTCGATCAACATGTTCCAGCCGAACGTGCTTTACATGAACCTCAATTATATCAATATACTCTTCATGCCAAATGCTATCGTATGTGGTCATATTGGATAAATATCTTGGACGCTATCTGGCAAAGTGCGGTGATATTCTTTCTCGCTTATTTCGCCTATCAAGATGTGCATTATATGGATGTTTCATCATTTGGTTTTTCGATTGCAGCGAGTATGATCATTACATCATTGATACATGTTCTTCTGCAAACATCAAGAGTTGATTTATCCATGATAAGTTCAATCGCGTTTAGTTTACTTGTTTTTCTTGGTTTTACATTAATCTTTGATGTTACATGCGTCAATTGTATTGCAGGCGAAAGTCCATATCAAGTCTCGTATCAAACACTTCGACAAGGTCGATTTTGGTTTACAACTATATTAACCATTGTAACAGCAATGTTTCCACGTTTTGCTGTCAAATGCGTTTATAATTCAGTTCGAAATCCGCTGATGTAAAACAAACGATAGATCATCGAAAATCTGCATGTGATAATATCCGGTGTTCCGTGAAAATTCAAGATAAAAATCAATTCCAACGGATAACTAGTCTGATTCATTCATTTTTCTCATTGAACTGACAACTAATAAAGATGTAATATAACGTATATTTTTATTCACTCAATGTGAACATTGCACAATAAATAATATTAATTTTTTTCTCCTTGTTGTTTCATTGACAAGAAAGTTTTTTTGTTTATTCTGGCGCCATCTTTTCGAAAGAAAAAAAACCTTTTTGGATTTGGTTTGAATCATATAAATTTCCATCGAATGAAAATCTTTCGTCGATAAATAAAGTCATTTCTACTATTTCTAGTTCGTAGTAGAAGTCCTTCGTCCATTTTGAATTTCATTTGTTTTTCTTGCGTAAGATTTCGTTGAAATACTTAACTTGACATTTATTTAGATTGATATACATCCGAATGCTTGATAAAAATGGCAAGCAAAACAAAGAAAACACCTTTACCCAAGTAATTTCGCGTTTCTATTTATTGAATATAAAACGTAGGAAAACAATTATTGATTCTATTTATTAGAAATTCCAATATCGCTAATAACATCGACGATGATGACGATGATAGCGGACTAATTCAACAAACAACGTCATTCAAAGCAAAATTCGCTTTTCTACCATCAGACGAAGAAAATAATATCGAAGAAGATGATGATGATAATGATAATGACAATGAATCAGCTCCGGCTAAAACAACAACAACAACATCGTCATCATCGAAAAAGAAAGCACCGAAAAAGAAAAATCAATCATCAAAAGCTAAGAAAGAAGATGAAGATATTGATTCTTTATTAGCTGCAATTGAATCAACAAGTGTATCGACAAAGAAAGGAAGTAAAAAGAATAAACAACAAGCGACAACAACAGCTGCTAATAATGGTGATGGCAATTTTGAAGACGGTGAAGGACAAGATTTAGAAGATATTTTAAAAGAAATCGACGAGAAATTCGATGAAGATGATCGAAAAAAACAAGCGAAAAAAGAGAAAAAGAAAAAGAAGAAAGAAGAAAGTAAAGAAGCAGCTAAAGAAGCAGCATCAACCGTAAGAATTATCTTATTTAAATTGATTGACTTCGAAAATGTTTCGATTTTTCTTTTCAATAGAACGAACCTGTTGAACAAAAAGCAGCCGAAAATCAAGTCGACGAAGCCAAACCTTCAACAGTTGAAGATGCTCCAGCGGCTGCTGCTGCAGATGATAAGAAAAGTTCAAAAAATAAGAAAAAAGCAGCCGAAAAGAAGTCGAAAGGTGGTGTCGATTCGAAAACTGTACGTTTATTTTGATATATATTTGTCTTTCGATTGATTTTGTTTGTTGATGCAAAATTTAGTTAAGTTTAATGAAAGAATTTCAACGACAACAAGAAGAAGCGAAATTAAAAGCTATACGTGATGAAGAAGAACGACAACGTTTGGAAGAATTATTAGACAAACAACGTGAAGAACAAGAACGTTTGGAAAAAGAACGTCGAGAGAAAAAGAAACAAAAAGAAAAAGATCGTATTCAACGAAAGAAAGATGAAGGATCGTATTTAACGAAAGAACAACGAGAAAAACTTGAACGAGCTAGAATTCAATTAGAAGCTGCTGGTGTACAAGTACCGGCTCGAAATACAGCCGCGACAAGCGCAGAACAACCAGTGAAAAAACGAGTTCTCTATGATGATAAACGAAAGAAAAATCAAACAAATGCTAAACAAACGAATAATGCTGATACAACAAATCAAAGCGCACAAACAGCTGTTACACCTGTTGAGACCGAAAAGAAATTGGCTGTTAAAGAAGAAGATAATTTGAAAGAAGATTGGGAACAAGACTCGGAAGAAGAAACAATTGACCAATCAAAAGAATCTCAAACGCCGACTGTTGAAGTTAAACGAGAGGTATCCGTTCAATCATCAGCAACAACAAGTACAGCAGCTGCACAAGCTGCAAATGAAAGTTCCGACGAGGGATCATCAGACGAAGAAACCTCATCGGACGATAGTGATGAAACTAGTTCATCGAGTGATGACGATGACAATGATCAATTATCGCCAATGGAACGTGTACGAAATCGATTGCAACGACGTCATCTAACATGTGAAAGTCGTCGTTCGACCGAAGTTCTTCGTGCGCCTGTTATTTGCGTTTTGGGTCATGTCGATACTGGTAAAACGAAAATCTTGGACAATCTTCGTCGAACACACGTTCAAGATTCGGAAGCCGGTGGTATTACTCAGCAAATCGGTGCAACCAACGTGCCATTAGAAACTATTCGTGAACGAACAAAAATGTGCCGAAAATTAGTAACACGCGAAGGAGATTTTATTGTTCCTGGTCTTCTAATTATCGACACACCTGGTCACGAATCGTTTAAAAATCTACGTTCACGTGGTTCATCACTTTGTGATTTAGCCATTCTTGTTGTCGATTTAATGCACGGTTTAGAACCGCAAACACTCGAATCACTTCAATTACTACGCGAAAGAAAAACACCATTTATTATCGCATTGAATAAAGTTCGAAATCAAAATCATTAAAACGATATCATTCGATTCGTTGTATATTTAGATCGATCGATTGTATAATTGGAAAGGTGATAACAAGAAAAATGTCGAACTCGTCTTGCAAGAACAAGGACAAAATACGAAAAATGAATTTGAAAAAAAATGCAATGATACTATTGTTCAATTTGCTGAACAAGTCAATCAGATATATTCAACAATAAAAATGAAAACTTTTGTTTTTTTTTGCTTTTCCATAGGGCTTAAACGTTGCACTCTATTATAAAAATCCGAATCCCGATGAATACTATTCCATGGTTCCAACATCTGCTCACACAGGTGACGGCATGGGTTCATTAATTGCAATGATTATTGAAAAATGTCAAACATCATTAGCTAAACGTTTATCCTACACCGATGAATTACAAGCAACTGTGATGGAAGTATGTTTCGAGATAAAACAATGAGATTCTGATCTTTATTTTGAATGATTAATTAGGTCAAAGCTATTGGTGGTCTTGGTACAACAATTGATGTTGTTCTCGTCAACGGTCATTTACGACTTAGTGATACGATTATTGTTGCTGGTCAAGAAGGACCAATTGTAACACAAGTCAGAGGTTTACTTATGCCTGAACCAAATCGTGAATTACGTGTTCGAGTAGAAAATCAAATAGTTTTGTTGTTTTTCTTTGTTTTCTATTTTTCAATTTCAATTTAAGAATCAATATCAAAATTACAAACAAGTCAAAGCAGCTCGTGGTATCAAAATTGCTGCTAAAGATTTAGAAAAATCCATGGCCGGTTTACCATTATTTGTCGGTCGAAACGATGATGAAGTTGAATACTTTAAAAATGAAATTCAAAACATTCTTAAATCAGCTCTCAGCTCAATCAAATTAAAAGAAAATGGTGTCTATGTTCAAGCATCGACATTAGGTTCTCTCGAAGCTCTTCTAGAATTTTTGAAAACATCAAATATTCCTGTAAGAAACAAATTATATCCGTATGCAAAATTCAATGTTTGCTTTTAGTATGCTGGTATTAATATTGGACCTGTTCATCGAAAAGATATTATCCGAGCATCGACACAACTCGAACGAGATCCACAGTAATAATAATGAACCGTTGTCAATGATTTACCTTTTCTTTTCTTTTTTTTAAAGATGGGCTGTTGTATTAGCATTTGATGTTCGAATTGAAAGAGATGCTCAAGAACATGCCGATAGTGTTGGTTAGTAGTTTATTCAATGAATTGATGTTTTCTTTTAATGAATATGACCAATGAAATGTTTCGTAGGCGTGAAAATCTTTCAAGCTGATATCATCTATCATCTATTCGACATGTTTATTGCGCATCGTGAACGTCTGAAAAAAGAAAATCAAGAAAAAAATCGTCATCTCGCCGTATTTCCATGCAAATTACGTGTTCTACCGCAATATATCTTCAATTCTCGAGATCCCATTATTTGTGGTGTTATTGTCGAAGATGGTTTCGTTAAATTAGGCACACCCATATGTGTCCCATCGAAAGAAGTATGCGTTTTTCTATTTGAATGTTCGTATTTATATTTATTATTATTCTTAGTTTGTTGACTTGGGTCGTATTGTTAGTATCGAAATGAATCATAAACCAATGGAAGTCGCACGAAAAGGCGCCGAAGTTTGCATTAAAATCGAGCCTGTTGGTGGTGAAGCACCGCGAATGTTCGGTCGTCATTTCGATGAAACTGATCTATTGATGAGCAAAGTAAAGATTCGACAATGATCGAAAGGAAAACTTCGATTTCATCGGTTTCTTTGTCTAGATTTCTCGTGATTCAATCGACGTTGTTAAAGATCATTTCCGTGACGATATGCAAAAATCCGATTGGCAATTGATGATTGAATTAAAAAAGATATTTAACATTCTTTAAAAAAGAGAAAGAAAGAAAGAAATAAAATTTTCTACACAGTGACATACAAAAAAAATGAAAACAAGAATTTCAAATCTAAGCAAAAATCATTTTATCTTTTCTTTTTCTGTTCGATTCATTGTTGTCGTTGTTGATTTCAATATCATATTATCCAAAAAAAGAAACGTCAGCTCTCGTTAAAACGATAGCAGATGGTTTTAATTAATAAACGTGAGAGTCATTTTGAAATTCGAGAGAGGAAATGAGTTCCCATCTGAATAAATATATATATAAGTATGCATGCAGTACTTCTGATGACATCTGTTCCAACGAATCAGATTGCTTCGCTAGTCTCACCATTAATAATTACTAGATTGTATCAGTTCAGTTCTTTTCTTTTCTTTTTCTCGTTCTCAACGTACTTTTTATTTAAAAGAAAAGTGCATGTCACAAATTCCGAAATATATCTGCCGAATTAACAGTGACAACGTGAATTTAATTAATAATTTATTAGTAAAAGAAAATTTCCATGAACAAGATTCGCCGCTAACTTTACTGAAAAGTAATTTGGACTCTCAAATTGAAGTTAATCTCTCTCAATCATATGATCATCCATCGATAATCTGCTGTTGCTCAACTATACCAGTAACACTACCACAATTATTATCGTTTCTTGATTCGAATTCAACGAATTCAATTCAACTTATACTTTTTGTTGGAACAAATGAATCTATCGATTGGAATCCACTAATCAATATGATCTCAGCTTTTAATTTGTCATTAAATATCGTCAATGACGAATATCAATTTAGTAGTAAACTAACCGATATTATTATTAATTTAGCAAAACAAAATTTTGCTCGAAAATCTTTGTCAACTGTGAACAATCATGAACCTACTGGAGTTGAAAAACAGGTAAAATTTCATTCATAATCAATTTCAAGTATGGTTTTTTTTCTTCGTTGTGTATTTAGAACGAAAATATCTTTTATTCGGTATCGAAAATATCGCGAGAAAAACGAGCGATTGCCTTGGGACAACGTGGTGCGTTTCGCGGCTCAACTGTTTGGTTAACAGGTAAACATATTTGTATATGTAAGCTTTTTTTTTCTTTCATTAAACTTGTATGATTATTTTCAAGGACTGTCTGGTGCAGGAAAATCAACGATTGCGTAAGTACGCGAATAATCAATAACCAATGTGACGCTTTTTGTTTGTTCAGTTTTGCTCTCGAAGAATATATTGTCAGTAAAGGTTTGCCAGCTTATTGTCTCGATGGAGATAATATTCGTTGTGGATTAAATAAAAATCTCGGATTTTCGGACACGGATCGTGTCGAGAATATTCGACGTATTGCTGAAGTTGCCAAATTATTTGCTGATGCAGGCTTAATGTGTATTGTTTCGTTTATTAGTCCATTTGAAGAAGTACCTTTTTTTTTGTTTTTGAATTATCAACAAAAATGAATATGAAATCTTCATTTAGGATCGTATAAATGCGAGAAAACTGCATGAAGATGCTCAAATACCGTTTGTTGAAGTTTTTATTAGCACACCTTTGTCTGTTTGCGAATCACGAGATTGCAAAGGTTTATATGAAAAAGCACGAAAAGGTCTATTGAAAGGTTTTACGGGCATTGACTCACCTTATGAAGCACCTGAAAGTCCTGATGTGAATGTTGATACAAGTGTTTTGTCTACTGATCAATCAGTTGAAAAAATCATTCAGAAATTAGCTGAACATGTAAATTATTATTTCGTTTTTTTTAGCCATATCTTTTTAACATTATACTATTCTTTAAGAATGTTCTTTCGTCGACATTAATTCTATCAGTTCGTGAACTTTTCATGAATGAACATGTCAAACAAAAAGCAATAGAAGACTATCCTAATTTAAATCGATTGGAAATTACTACAGTAAATTAATGAAATGGAAAATAAAAGTTCGATTAACAGTCTCTTCCAAATTTAGTTAGATCTTCAATGGGTTCAAGTGCTAAGCGAAGGTTGGGCAACACCTCTTTCTGGTTTTATGCGTGAAACTGAATATCTACAATGTTTGCATTTTGGCTGTCTCATGAAAGGTAATTTCGATGGAATTGTTTGCTCTTTGTCTAGTGCAAAATTGTTAGGTCATATTGAAAATCAAACTATTCCAATTGTCTTGCCATGTACAACTGATGAAAAAGAACGTTTAAAATCGTCGTCGACAATTGCATTATGTTATCAAAATCGATTCATAGCACTTTTGAAAAGTCCAGAATTTTATTCACATAGAAAAGAAGAACGATGTGCACGAATTTTCGGTACCACAGATATTGGACATCCACATATTAAAGTAAACCGATTTGAAATAAAGAAAAACATCATTTCGAATGAATAAACTTGTTAGATGATTTATGAAAGTGGTGATTGGTTGGTTGGCGGTGATTTGGAAGTAGTCGAAAGAATTCGTTGGAATGACGGTTTAGATGAATTTCGTTTGACACCAAATGAATTACGAAAACGTTTTCGTCAAATGAAAGTAAGTCGAAATAGCCTTCAATCGAATTTATTCTATGATAATTCGAAATTAGGCTGATGCCGTTTTTGCTTTTCAACTCCGTAATCCTATTCATAATGGACATTCACTTTTAATGCAAACAACACGTCAATTATTAATCGATCGTGGTTTTAAAAATCCTGTTCTTCTTCTTCATCCACTAGGTAATTCGATTTCATTATAGACAACAGCAAAAAAAAATTCATTTGATTCAAGGTGGTTGGACGAAAGAAGACGATGTTCCATTGCCTGTTCGTATGGCTCAACATCAAGCATTCCTAACTGAAGATATCGATGATCGACTCGATCGTTCTCGAACCGTTCTCGCTATATTTCCATCACCGATGAGCTACGCTGGTCCAACTGAAGTGCAATGGCATGCTAAAGCTCGTATGTGTACTGGTACAACATTCTATATTGTTGGTCGTGATCCAGCCGGTTTACCTCATCCATCGGATAAATCAAAGGACCTCTATGATCCAACACATGGTTCGAGAGTTTTGACTATGGCACCTGGACTTAATCAATTGCAAATTTTGCCATTTAAAGTTGCTGCTTATAATAAAACCTCGAAATCCATGGCGTTTTATGATCCAAATCATCATGACGAATTCGATTTTATCTCCGGTACAAGAATGAGAAAAATCGCACGAAGTGGTGAACAACCACCCGATGGTTTCATGGTTCCTGCTGGTTGGAAAGTTCTTGCCAATTATTATCAATCATTAGGATCCACAGATGTATCTGATACAAAATAAGAAATTCATGATTTTCATTTAACTGCCCACCGGATAGATACTGCTTTTTGATTGATAATAACCAACTATTGTGAACATTTATTTTATGAATAAAAATAATATATAGATCGTATTAGTCTTAATCATAGCGATTTCGTTTTTCTTTGTATTAAAGATAGACCACTATGTCATCCTGGTTCGATAAACTACCACGTTCGCAATATTCATCTCTAAAGCGTATTCAAACAAATGAATCGTGGTTTCAAGTCTATGAAATTCGTCAAGGAATATTCGCTATCTACGAACCATATCAGTACGAAGAAGTTATTTCCTATTTAATTCTCGGTTCAAATAAAACTCTTCTAATCGATACAGGAATGGGCATAGGTAATATTGAACATATTGTTCATGAACTCTCATCAAATCCTTTGATTGTTATTAATACACATACACATCATGATCATATCGGTGATAATTGGCGTTTTCAACAGTCATTAATCGGTATTCAATGTGATTTTTCAAAGAAAAATTATCAGGATCTTCTTCTTGACACTCAAGATGAAGTCAAAGATGGTGCAATTCGAGATGAATTTTTGCCGAATACATTCGATCGAAAATCCTATTCAATCAAACCGTTTACATTCAGCAACTATGTCGCTGATGGCGATATAATTCATCTTGGAAATGGACATGATATTGAAATCATATTCACTCCAGGTCATACGCCAGATTCCATATCATTCATTGATAAAACACATCGATTACTATTCGTTGGTGATACATTTTATCAAGGACCTGTTTATCTCTATCGTCCAGAGACTAATCTCAACGATTATATTCAGTCATTAGAAAAACTAGTCAATATCATTCATATGTATCAAATCGAACTTATTCTTCCAGGTCATAATATTCCCAATGTCAATCCTCATTTATTAATATCAGCTTACGATGCAATACGAAAAGTTCAGCTGGGCGAAATCATTGGTCAAAAAACTGATGAGAATTTAGTTGAATATAAATTCGATGACTTTTCGTTTGTTCTTTCTTAGTTTTTATTTTATTTAATACGCGCAGAAATGAGTAAAAAGAATCATTTCTGTTCAAATACCACCAACCAACAAGAAAAGAAAAACAAGTACAACAGGGTTTTACAAATCAGGAAAAGAGAAGAAAACGAAACAATTGAGGGTTGATTCTTGTTGAAATTGACATTGTTAATAAAAAGCAGAGAGAAGAAAAAAAGAGACAAAATTCATTTCTCCACCACAACAGTAAATCATGTATTGAAAATAATAGCGAAAGAAAAACGAACGAAATTCGCTGTTGCGTGTAAGTACGTAGTCTACGAATGAAAATTATTGCATGGATCAATCGTACGAGAAGAAGAAAAAAAATAGAATATGTATAAATATATATATATATATATGTATGTTTACGTATGTCAAATCAAACCACATACACAACGACAACAACAAAAGAAAAAATACTAAAATTTGAGGGAAAAAGAGAACGCTGTTTTTTTTGTGTTTGCCAAGGATATATTGCACTCATGTGAAAATCAGAAAAAAAAGAGAATAAAATAAAAAGAAAATTTGATTAGTTTTTTTTGTTAAATTCTTAGTGCATTTTTCTTTTGTCATCACGATTTCTTTGAAGTAAATGGCCATGACCATTCGGCTTTTTCTTTTTGTTTTATCATCATTCTATGCGAGAGACTAGCGAGTTCATCAGCACGATCAGTCATTTGTTTTGAAGCGAGTTCAACTTCACTTAATTTTTGACCACGTTCAATTAATTTCTAAAAATAATCAAACAATTTATGGAAAGCAATCGAGTCTATCTAACCATTCGCGTATCATGTATAGCACTCGTTGCGGAATTAGCTTTTCCACGTAATTGATCCATATTAACATTGGCATCTTCGCGTTTGATAACGCCAGCTGGAGCTTTGCCAGCGGCTTCACCGACTAGAAGAAGGAAAAAACAATAAAATTCACTAAATGAAAAAAAGTTTACATAGTTGATCGGAATCGATCATTGAATTTGAGGCAAATAATTTCGCAAAGAAATTCTGTTTTGGTGCTTCAGGCATTGATACCGATGGACTGTATAATTCGCATAACATTTCGCTAATTTGTTCTCTTGAAAAGAAAAATAAGAAAACAATTGGCAATAAAAACAGCCCAATATCCTCGGTCGAACGTACTTCACATCTGAAGATATCGTCATTTTCTGTATTTCAGTTGGTGAACACATGTATAATGCATGTCCTCGATCAGTAAACGTAAATGACAGACCGATCATTGTTCGATAAGAATCGATAGCTGAATCGAGTGTTGTATTGAAAAGTTCGCGTAGACTCGGTAGACTATAAACAAGTATACGACCAGCCGAGAGATAACAAGCCAAACAAGCCGAATCTATATTTGAAGAGATAGATTGAAGTCAAGATTTTTACACATTTGTTGTCTTTCGACTCACTAGCTATTTTAACAACAGATGCTCGAACAATATTCGATGCCGATGTGCCAAGCGAATCCGATATTTTTTGTTTTGATATACAAACTTGCGATGGTAATGAAATGACCTTTAATGTTTGAGAGAGAGAAAAAAAACAAGCAAATGAAATATTTTTTTGCAATAGTAGAAAATATTGTTACCCGAGCTTCTTTTGAAGAACAAAAAACAGCAAATTGAATGTTATTCGATGGAGGAGGCGAACTTGCCAATGGCAAAGACATAGCACCACCAGATAAATTTAAATCTTGAGTACCATCATTGATTCGATTATTTTTCGATTCTAAAATGAATTTTAAAAGTTATGCATCGATATTTTCAAAGAGTATCTCGACTTTTTGTATCCCATTTTTCACTCGGTGATGGTATAATCATGGCTTTTTGATCGAGAAAAGCTATGTGTTGAATTCTTCCACTCAATCGAAATAGTGTTCCACTTGGTACAACTGAAATCAATAGAAATTATTCGAAAAACAATACGTCAATTTAGTCAATTCTTACCACTGATATTTCGTGGTTCGTAAATGATATTTAAATTAACAACTAGAACCGAACCTGTGCTCGTACCAATCCAAACACTCGGTGAAATTGTAAAATCTTGAAAAATCAATCGAAAATTTATTGATTCGTGAGTTTTTTTTTCTCCATTTTCAGACAAACCATTTTTGTATGTGAATGATTCGGAAAATTGTATTTCACACACAGATTCATTCGTTATTATATTATCCAGACTAGATGTACTTGACGAACGTGGAAGATCAATAACCAGAGGTTTATCTAAACAGATATGATGCGAATAATTGACGATTGATTTTCATTATCGTTTTCGGACGACATGCAATCACAATGAAAGCGAAGCATACACAAATCACGATTAGTTTCACGAACATTGAATGAATAGAAAGCTTAGTAGTTAGTATATTTTCGTTTTCGGTAGACATTTTATGTGATATTAACATCGAACTTACAAAGTCCCGAGTTAATATCAGTTGATAAATGTTGGGTTCGTTTTTCATTGAAACTCGAAGAAGTAGGAGGAGATGAGGATAGCTAGAAGAAGATAGATGTATATCATATCATATCATATCACATTGTGATTATTCAATCATTCCCGTGCAGTTAATAAACAAAAAACTTCATTCATCGAGACACAAAACAGCGTTCGTTTTATTTTCTTTTCGCACCCGAATTACTATGAACGGTAACCGTTCTCGTATGATATGTCGTATAACTTGTTGATAGTCCTTGTTGTTGTTGTTGATGATAGATATTATCATTGAAACTATCCGAAAGATTATTTGGAAAATAATTATTGAAATCATTCGCTGGAAAATTGATTATGCGTTGTTCATTGGGTATTGTTCGTTGAATAGTAACAGTTGTTATTGTCTGTTTGGGAAATGTTCGGTGAATTTCTTCAGTAATTTGATTAATATCGCTTTCATTATTTGTCGTACGTGTCAAATGTTTTCGTATCGTACGAATTGTTTTCGATAACATTGGATTCGATGATTTCTCATCGGATAGATTCGAATCGATATCAAACGATCGTCTTTGAATCATTTGATTATAGGAATCAAATGGTTGTAGATGTGTCGATGAGAAATTCTCAGTCGGATTATTCAAAGAAAAAATATTCGTCATTGGACCTGTATGAGGTGCTAATGATCGGTGCTAACATATACAGATAGAATAATGTTAAATTTATGAGAAACAATGAGCGAAAAAGATCGAAGTCAAAACATTGACAAGTATCGAATTACCTGATAGTCATAACTGAATACATTTGAATCATCGTTATTGAAATCATTCGATTGTCCACGACGTCTAGGAGAGAGAGGTGCTCGTTGAAATGGATCCGCCGTTCCATAGAGATCTCCTGTAGCCATGTTCATAAGAATAAATTGACTTAAATAATCGATAACTACAAGACCGTTTTCTAAGCCGAAAATTAATCTAGACAAAATTCATATTTTTTTTTGCAAAGAAGAGAAAATTGTCGTCATACAATCCATATTTGGAATTAATTGCTATATCAGTTAAAAGAGGAATTTTATCATTTGGCAACCATGATAATAAACAAACAAGTTCAGGTTGATAGCCAGGCATTCGTCGATAGCCTCGTTTAGCTCGAAATAAACTTTTAAATTCCTATATAAAAAAATTAATTTGTTGTTGTTGTTTTTTGTATAAATAAAACTCGATTTGAACTAACTTTTCTCTCTAAATTTTGTCTCATTTGCAATTCATTTGCATTGATATTTGTCTCATCACGATCATTGGAAATATTCCGATGAAATATCGGTATTTCTAAACAAGCTAAATCGCCTAGACCTTCATCAGCTTTTTCTAATTCCGAGCCAGTCAACTTAAATAAAGTCACATGTCCACCACGGCCAGCAGCTGCTAAATATTTGCCTTCACAACAGATTTTTATTGAATAGATACTATAAAGATTATCTTCGCTTGAGAATATTTGTTGTTCATCATTTGTATTGCTATTTGAGCGTGTTGATTTCGTATCGAATTTGAGAAGTGAATTGCAATCTTTCGGTTGGGCGAGAGTTGAGCTTGTCGATTGAACACGATCGAATAAACGATTCGTACGAAGTTTGTACAGAAAAACAAGATTACAACCGGATGCATCCCAAAATTTAATCGTACCATCAGCATGTCTATTCGAATAGAATATTTGTCAAATGAGACAAATTTTTCGTTGAATCTTTACCCAGTAATAATAAGTTCGTTATAACCGAATATAGTTGCGCCAGATCGACCGCCCGAGACAGGATTTTCCTTGAAATAGAAAAATGATTCATTTAAAAACAAAAATTCTTGCTTATTTTCGTTTGCATTCAACCTGTTGACTGTAGGTACGTTTCGATGTTTGTTTCGATTGTAGACGAAGAAGATTTTGATAGAAATTCATATTCGGTTCTGTTATATAATCACAATAAGTTATTGGTGACTCATGTAGATCTAATGTATGAAGACTTTCGAATAGAGGATAACTAAATGCAGACAATGAAGAAGAAAAAACTCGTAATTGAAGTCAATTTAATTACTTTTCAGTTTTTAAATCAATAACAACAAGATCGTCTTCTAATAGAACAACAACTGCTGATGGATCGGGTATATCTAAAAAAAAAATATAGAAGATTGTTTATTGACGAGAAAATGTCTTTGTGCAATTGAATTAACCAGCTATATGAGGTGACGGTGAAATGACATGAAAATCGACAATTGAATTATCCATTTGCAAAACTTTGGCTGTCTGACCACGAAGTATGGTGAAATAGAATGACGAAGGTTTCGATGACATTTGTTCATTTTGATTCGGCATTCCACCATCGAAGATAATAAACGGATCACCACTGAAACACATTTGAAAAAAATCGTTCCGTTTTTCATTTGCATCTTACGTGCTTTTAACTGCGGTCCAAAGAACTTTATTAATGGCACCAAATCGATGTACTTCATCTTTACAAATACGTGCTACACCGAATATCACGATCGAAATTCAATTAAAATCAAACAAAAAATGATCAATCTACCTTGTGGATAATTAACGCTGACAGGTTTATCAACGGCTCGTAGATTCCAAACAGACAACGAACCATCACAATGTGAACACATAAATTGTCGACCTTCATAATGCCAGCAGATCGATGTTAAACCCTACACAAAATCAATCTCAATCATTTTGTTAATTTATGTCGAACGTTCTACTTGTGTTAGACTATAAACATTTTCCGATATTTTCTGTTGCAAATTCCAACAAACAACATGTCCGGTTGAAGGTGTATTGGGTGCAGATAAATGTGTACTGAATCCAATGTATAACTAAATTAAAAGTCAAACAAATTGAATTAGTATTCATTCGAATATCTATCAAAGAAACATCTCATCGAATCACGTTGCCGGATATGTTGAAAAAACGGTTTAATCAAATTATAAACTCTTACTCGCGCTGGATCATCAGGATTTTGACATAAATCAACAACAGCGCCGGGATGAGTGTTTTTACCCCTATTCATAGAAAAAAAAAGAACACAAACGTTGAGCATTATAATTGAAGGATATCCTCTAATTAGAACTCATTTTAGTCACATACATGCCAATTGCATTATTCCACATAATTTTATATGATGACAGTGTAAATGTATCGAGATTAACAACATAAACATTTCCACTATATGTACCGACTAAAAGCCATTTTGAATTGAATGCCAATGGAAGTAAACAACGACTGATTCTGAATGTGAAATGAAAAAGATTCGAAATCGGTTTATGTTTTCATTCGTTCGTTCGTTCGTTCATTTACTTTTCTTTGACAAATCGAATTGTATTGGCAATGACCGGTTTCTTTTGACGTAGAGTCCATAAATGAATCGAATTATCTCGACATGCACTAATTAATGCGCCCTAAATCAATCCAATTTTGCAAATGAACAAAAAAAACTTGACAAATGCAAACGAACTTCATTAATACGGAAAGCTAATTGAAAAATTTCGACTTCATTCGGATGTTGCAATGAACATTCAACAAAAGCGCCACCATAACTAAAAATTTCATTTATTTTTCGAATAATCAGAAAAGCCAAAATGCTTTACATTTTTATAATGCCATGTCTTGTTCCAATAGCAAGTATTTTTTGTACAGGATCATAGGCTAACGTTGTCGGATGAAATGGAAAACCATATCTTACAATCTATGATAGGAAAAAAAACACACGCAATTCAATTATATTGTTGTTGTTGTTGTTGTTGTTGCTTTTGATGCTGATAAACTTACCTCAGTCAATGCAAAATCTTCTTTTTTCGATGTTTCAGTTATTTCGATTTCATTGATCTTTTTCGAATCACCCATTCGAAATGGTAGTTTAATTCGACTTGCCATTAGAGTCCGTTCGTTTTCCGAATATATCAATCAATCAATAGATAAATAAAAGATTTTACATCTAGAAAAAAACAACAATAATAGAAAACCGTCATCGAACTCGACATAGGAGAAAAACTCGAATGTGTTAATACATTTTTTCCTATTCAATCTGTCATCTCTTATCCGAACTGATTACTCGATGACAAATAAATAATAAATAAATAATAAATAATAATTAGCAAGTTGTTCTGTTTTCTGAACTAATAAGAAGAAAGAACTCGATAGAGTGCGTCAGTTGTTGGAAAACAAAAACAAAATGAATTTTCCCAAGTTTTCCCAAAAAGAAGAAAATTTTTCAAAACGTTTTTTTTTTTGTAAAGAAATTTCGATGTGTCTCAAAAAAGAAAAATGAAATTTTGTACTGAAAATGGCACACATATATTCTCTTGACTTAATTGAATTGTGTATTTGTCTTGCCGAACGTTCTTTCGATCGCAGATCTACGGCCACGTAATCATCGTTGGTTTTTGTTATTTTGATATTAATAAAAAAAAAAACAACGCCTTTGTAATTTTCAACCGATCTCGTTCTCAAACATGTGTTTTTTTCTCGATCGAATGAGAAACGAGAGAAAAAAAGACGAACTAGAAGAGAAGAAAAAAACATTTTTTCCCTATCAGAGAACAAATCGAGATTTCCATTAGAGAAAAAAGCACAAGAAAAGAATCTTCCAGATAGACACACACACATATATATATATATATATAGTTTTTTTCTGTTTCTGTTTATTTCCAATACAAAGAAAAACAATGAATAAATAGATTGATATATACGCAGATATAAATATAGATTTTTTTTCATGTATTTAAGACTTTTCTTTTTGAAATTGTTGCCTCGACAACTAAATAACAGAGTTTCTGTTGATATACAGCTTGAATCAAGTCAACCAATGGCTGTCAAATTTGTTGAAAAACCGACCGATGAAATTTACTCGAACTGTAATATGTCACGGCAATTGAAAAGATATGAGTATCAACTGAAACGACATTTGCTCTATTAAGTGACATTAAAAGTATATAGATATATAATCAGCAAGCTAAGCTGACAAATTTAGTTAATCAAATTGTCCGTATTTTTGTCTTGATATTTTACGGCTACGACGGTACTCAAAGCCTAGTAGTTCTTTCAAACGTTATTCAATACTCTTGATGTATGTTGATGAATGATATATGTGTAATAGAATTATATCTGTCTCGGTTTATTTCGAGTGGAAAAAGGATAACACAAAAAAATAAATAGATTATTTGTCTATGTACATTTAACATCTTTTTTTAATTGATGAGATTTTTTTCGTTGATTTCGAACGTTTCACTTGACTTTCAGTTGACCAACGAAGTTCATTAGAAAAAGCGGCCTAAATAATAAAATAAACAACTAATTCAACTGAATAAAATAATTCACTTTGACTTACAGCTTGCGCCCAACCAGCTAAAGGCGTCCAAAGTTGTTGAAAAAATGACGAGATTTCACCGTAATGTTTTGCTGTTAATTGTGTCTTTTGATTTTGTCCATAGTGTGTTATAGCTATCGAATGAATATGTGTATCAACTGGAACGATCTCTTGTTTGTCAAGTGACATTAGTAGTACACAATCGGCAACCTGAAAATGATTGACATGAATTTCATTTTAGACAATTTCATTCTTCTTCAAATACTTTTCGACCAACACCCACGATTTTTAATAACTCACTACGAGCATGTTCAACTGAAGCTGATTTTAATTGTTGAAAATATTTCGGATCGTTAATAGTATATTTAAGATATTGAATCGCTTTATGAATATATCGTGCTCGATAGCCAAAACCCAATTCTCTCAAGTGCTGTTCAAGATTCGATTTATCAAGATCATCTAAATATTCAAATATTTCGTTCTTTTTATTATTATTTACGATTTAGTTTTTCATTATTGAACCTATTGTCGGAAATTGATGATAGATAATTTCATTGAAACACCCGATTTCTTTGCCATACTGTTCGCAAAGTGATTTGATCATTTTTGTTATTCGTTGTACATTATTATTACTCGAACAAATAAATGAAAGAAGATTTTCAAGAGGATCTTGTGCAAGAACACGAATGCCAAGCGGGATTCTATTATTTGCAAAACGTTGATCAGATTTTGACCATTGTGAGATTAAATCAGTTAATTTAATTGATAATTGAAAATAATTCGATAAGATCGATGAAGCTTCTTCTTGTCGATTGATGGACGTATTAGAGCTATTTGTATAGAATTTATATTCAATATTGTCATTCTCGCGTTTTAAATGAATAATATAACGATCGAGAACACCAACAAATTCATTTGGCATTTGTTCGAACCATCTATGAATTCGAAGAAAGCCTTTTTTTTTGTTTTGAAGTTGATATTAATCTACCGAAATGATTGTCCACCAAGTAAAGTTTGTTTTAAATTGAGTTCCGAACGAAGAATTTCGATGGATCCTGATGAATAAACAATTAAATTCTCGGATAATGTTGTTGATGATGGTGGTGGTGAAGAAGAACAAGAGCTCGTCATTTCTATGAAAATGAATAAATCCAATTGATTCTCTTTTTCATCTCTCTTTGGTTTTGTGAATCTGCCAAGATAAAGTTTGTTTTTTATTATTCATTGAATAAGAACTTTTACTTTATATACGTATATATATACACACAAACATTGATAAGAAGTAACCGTAACCAGAGAAAAAAGAAAGAATGAATGAATGCATCGTTGATTTACAATAATAACAACAAGAAGAATGAACGAATAGAATCATCAATTTTAGCAGAAATGAACTCGACTGATTTTGAGAAGAGAAA
>ERZ778023.2801-NODE-2801-length-19606-cov-53.877602_pt1 | contig 19606 bp, 18 predicted proteins | sample MGYA00375753_ERZ778023 | MGnify/ENA primary metagenome ERZ778023 (study PRJEB29350, sample SAMN05389822) | bioreactor metagenome | isolation source: Ammonium sulfate bioreactor | place: South Africa: University of Cape Town | collected 2014-04-04 ... | reverse complement strand
TTCTAAATGAAATGGGCAATTGCCCATTTGCCTCCCCCTTGATTGCGCCACTGGTAACATCAACTAATGCATTCTCATTAGTTATCATAACTTCATCTTCGCATTCTTATGTTCTTTTCTTTTAAGCTATTTCAGACTTTATTCACATTTACGTCTGTTATTCCAAGTTGAATAGAATAATCAGCCTCGTTTACAACAGACCTGTAGCACCAATTTCAAATTAATTATTAAAGGAATTGATATAATGAGTACTTATTTAACAGTCCTATCTACGATATTTAAGTACTTAGCTGAATGTGGAGATAATTCTATCGTAATGCAAATGAAAGTGGATCAAGATTCCCTAACTGTTATATTTACAGCATATGAAAAGCGATCATGGCTATCACGTATGATTGGTGATTTCTTCTTCGGTACACGTAACGATAAACCTTGGTCAACTTACACTTCTTCTTGTGAAACTAGTAAATCATCTCATGTTGACGAAAAACCGGAAAAAATAACCAAGTTTGAAATAATAACAGTTAAATTCTCTAGGGAAGCTCAAAATGGTTATAATCGTTTGGTTGATCAGTTTTTTAAGGAATCAGATAATGTTGATCAAAAGAAATTGTTGGACTTTTTATCACATTTATGCAATCCAAATGCTTCTACGTTAGTTAAAACTACATTGGAAATTTCACCTAAAGGTAATGAGTTCATTGGTCACACTGACCGACTTGCTCCAGATGATTACTATGGCTATGGGCAGCGGTCTCATTATTATACAAATTATGAGATTGTTTTAGAAATTACTGAGTAAAGGACGACATCACTTTCGTATATCGTTTCATTATTACCGGCAACGACATTCGTTCGTTTTCTTTTCTTCTCATTCTCTCTCCTTACTATTTAAATGTGCATTTTCGTGTAAACAAGATAGTTAGCTATTTTCTTTTGAAATAAACAATCGATTTGTGAACTATCCATAGAGATGCAACATTAGTGCATTGGCCAATTTTCTCGTAGCAGAAAATACAGTGTTATACACTCGGGCTTCAAAGGAAAATATTTGAAATGCAATTTGCGGATCGTACTCGTTTGAACCAAAACATAGATTACGAATCTAACTATTCATGTTACGCTTTCTTCTCTTCGTTTTCGAAATTGTTCTTCAATTCAAAATATAAATGGGACTATTTATTCAGGACAAATGAATTCTTCATTCAACTGTACTCTTTGGAGTTTATTTAATCAAACAAATGATTGACTCTTCAGAATAAATACAAAGGATAATTTCACTTTAACAAATCAATTATTTCTAAATAATCCAATAATTAAACTTTGAAAATTTGAGGTTTTTTATTTATTTGAAAGTGAAATAAGTGTATGCATACGACAGTTCAAGTTCAACAGTTTGTGTAAACTTAAACTGAACGGTTGATTGAACTCTTGAAGTCCATTGTATTATTACCAAGTTTGAATTTTTTTCTTAATCAGAATACATTTTAATCCTTATGCGTTGAGTTTCGCCTCTAGTTTCATTAATATCTAGGATTTTCGAGTCGACTTTTTATCTAATCCGTTAGTCATCTAACAACGCACATATAATATGTATATAATTTTGGAAAATTCATCGTTAGCAACATTTTCTTTTTCTTGGGATGAGGATGAAAGTGTTTTGAGTGCTCAGTAAATTAGATTTCTTTCAGAAAAGGGTCTGTGAATCCTTCGGATGAGCGCTACTTATCACTTTACCCTTCGTCGGTGTTGAGGGGTCCAAGTGGATCCATTTTGCAATTTTTCATGTATTGCTACATTAACATTTGCTGTCTGGGATCAGTCCTTTTGTGTAATCTCTAGTCTTCAATAGATGTACAATATTATTAGAAACAATGAATAGCTCTAATAGGGAAAAATTACAGCTGTGGATCCACATGGACCCCTCAACACCGACGAAGGGTTTATAGAGCTTTCATAAATTGGAGTATACGATCTAACCATTCATCCTTTTCTCTTTCTCTATACGATGATGAACACAATGGATATGGTTAATATATACATGTAGTCTTATTCTTTTGTTTGTTTGATGCTTCCAAGCATTTTAACCGATTTTTTTTCTACAAATTTCAATTGCTTTTCTATTCATTCTGAAAATTTTGTTATTCGTAGATAGTTCAAATTGTTTATTTGCATGATGGAAAACTCTAATGTGAATACGAGTGAGTTAAATGATTGAATTAGTTAACTAGATCATATGAGAGATTATTTAGTTGATATTGACAAATTTTTACATGATAAGTATCTGAAAGTATGCAATTGGAATTTAGTAAAGATTTTGTTTTTTTTATTTGAAATACAAAACTAATCGTTGAAAGCTATTTAGACTCCACCAGCTTCTTATTGGACAACTACAAATTCAGTCAAATTAGCACGACCGTAAACAGTCGTAATTTATCGTAAATGGCCCGTTTGGTATGCACCGTATTACGGTCCTATTGGACCGTACGTAGACGATCGGATATGAAATTTAAATAATTGATATTTAATTTATATGATCGTATTGATCGCCCTGAGGTGGTTATCGAATTATCGAGCCGTATTTATTTTTGATATACAACTTTAACAAAAATATGTGGTCGATAATTAAAAATCAATCATCTACTTCATCTGAACAGCTCATATGAATGAAATTTTTGCTCGATTTAATCCAATTCGTAATACTGAACAAAGCAAAGATGAATTGATAGCTTACATTCGTCGAATTCAACATTAATTCTTTATGCTTTATTTATATTTATATTTTACTTTATCTGTTGATCATCATTCTTGGATGAAAAGCTTATTCTTAACTGATTCATTATTTGACAAACGATCACAACGAAATCAAATTTTATTCTTGCATTTCGTTAGATCGCAAAGAAAATCCACCAGCAACGTCTGCACTTGAAGGAGCGCTTATAACTGCTGCAAAAATCATTTCAAAAGTTTCAGTTAAAAAAGAAGAGCCAGCATTGCCAGATTTCATTTGTACATCGATAATGTCGAAGAAAAATGCTGAAACAATTGTAAATGATGTTCGAGTTGTTCTTGACAATGAAGCTGATGTATTTGTTGTGTTTTGTTTTGCTTTTTATTCATCTAGAAAAACAAATTGAGAAAAAGGAAATTCTTTAACTTATGTATGTGTTTTCTTTTGTTATTATATGTATAAAATAAAACAAAAAATGATTGCAGTTAAGCACGAACAAATACAACGCGAGAATATATATCAATCCTAATGTCGTAATATGATCAAATATGTGCTGATATTCATACACAAAACGATCGTTGAGTGTCGTCAACGAGAAATCGATAAGATAAATTCTGTATAATATGATTGATCGTTAGTAGATTGATTAGACACAACAGCCGAATACTTTATCAATATGACTGATCACTTTTATTCACTCTGCGCTTTTTCATTATTTCGTTTTTTTTTGTTCTTTCTTTTCGAGAATAATGACTAAATATCTATTTATGTTTACATGACATAGTCGATGTATTCTTATCAAGATATTATAATCTTTCAAAAAAAAATTTTCATCGTGTTGTAAATAATCATTTGACTCAGTCACTAGTTTATATACATAACAAAAGGATAGAACGATATTCGTCTTTTATTCGCAGCTGTCACACGTCGCCTTGACGTTATTACAAAAGAAAGAATACGCGTCCTAACCATTTGATTATCTAACAATGAGTGGTGCTAGTAAACCGCCAGCAACTAACACGAGAAATGCTCGTGCTCATTATAAAGTAACAAGAACAGTAACAGGATCCGACGGACAAACACATACAGAAACAATTGAAATGCATGATGATGACGCGGTCAAGGTAAGTTTGATGTTTAATAACAGACGTATCGAAAGTAAACATATCTATGCATTCGTTTAACTTGTAGTTCATGCGAGATTTACGTGCAAGTCGTAGTAATGTACCAGATTTAGATCGATTTGGATTTCGTCCATTATCAAATCCATCGAGTTTTCCGCAAATTAAACGACGAAGTCAATCATCGAAACCAACACCGACGACGACAACAACAACAACAGCAGCAGCAAGTGATACTTCGAAACATGCAGCTGTTGAACAAGATAACAATGCATTTTTTCGAGAATCACTACAAGTTCATAATGATCTACGAAAACGACATGGTGTCGCACCTTTAACATTAAACAACGAACTCTGTAAATTAGCTCAACAATGGGGTAAATAGAAAACTCTTCAGTTCATAAGTTGTTGTTTTTTTTCTCGTTTATAGCAAATCATTTAGCAGCAACAGGAACACTTGTACATAGTAAAACTAAATATCGAAATACCAACGTTGGCGAAAATCTTCGTTGTCAATCATGGCCAATGACCGGTGTGTCTCATTCGACATTCATTCGATTCGACTGTTGTTTTTTTTTCTAGGCAAAGAAATGACTGAATCATGGTATAACGAATACAAAAAATACGATTATCGCAGTCGATCTTATCAACCGGGTACTGGTCATTTTACTCAAGTTATTTGGAAAGGTTCACAAGAAGTTGGTTTTGCACAAGCCAAAGGAACTTCAATGAATTTCGCTGTTGCTATGTACTATCCGCCGGGAAATTACGTTGGTCAATTCGATCAAAATGTTTTTCCACCACGTTAAACAATTTCAAATTAGCATTCAGAGACTTTTGAAGAAGGATTTTCATTGTACATTTTTCTTTCATAATTTCTGTTTTGTTTTTTTCGAATATCAAACAAAAAAAATTTAAGCACACATCTAATAACAGCAAAAAAAACACATGAACAGTACGAGTAGTATCAATCAATAGTAATAAGTAGCAATTAATAATAATAATAATAATAATAGTAATGAAAAAGAAAACAAAAAAAATTCGAAATTCGATTAATGTTCGAATAAGTAAATCGAAACAAAAGAAGGCAACGCTGTACAAAAGAAAAATTAGCACACATATATGTATATTCATTGTAGATTTTTCGAAAACAATTTTCATCACAAAATTAAACATAGAAAAAGTCGAAATTCACAAACAAAGAAAAGAAAAGACAAGCATCTAATTATCATATTACATATGTATACAATCTGTTGTGTTTGTTTTGTGATTTGATGAGGAACGTAATCGATGCTGACCAGCAGCATTCAATTGAGAATAATTTACTGTTCATAGAAGTAAGAAAAAATAATCAGGACGGAGAAAACAGAAAAAAAGAAATGCCTTGTCTCGAAGATTATCATTCGATTGACTTGTTTGTTTGTCTTATTTTCCTCCACTTCCTCCGAATAATCTTCGTTCTTTCAATTTCGTCATACTTGATGAACGTAAACGATTTCCACTATGAATCGCATGTTGAAACGTCGAGGGTGGAAGCGGCTGTTGGGCAAGAAGTCGTTCACGTATACGATCAAGTTCAGCGTGTTTTAATTCTTTCAATTTCGCTTTTAAATGATCGCGATCTTTACTAGATTTTATTCCCATAGCCTAGAAGAATAGAAACTCATGTGTCGAATGCGTTTCGAAATAGAAACACATACTTTCATTTTTGCACTATCGAGTAAAAGAAGTTTTTCTCCATCGATATTTCGATTGAGAAACATCGGAATAAATGATGTCATTTCATAAGCTGTTAACCATTGTATGCATTGATCTGACGTCCAATCTTTTACTTCAATGAACTACAAAATAAGAAATATTATTTTCCGTTTTTTCTTTCTTTGTTTGTTTCTTATTTTACCTCCTCGGTAACCACATTATTATTATTACTGTTAGCTGCTGGTTCTAAAAACAAGCCAAAATCTTTGATTATTATTCATTTTTTGTCTTTTCGTAGTTCTACTTGAAGTTTGATTATCGATTTCTTCAGTTTGCTGATTAGTTCCCTCATCAATCAACGTATTCGACGAACGTTTCGTTGGTAACTGTCGTTGTCGTGTTTTTGCAATCTGACTTTTATCCATTTGAATACTATGGTTTAATAAAGGACTTCGATCGACTTCGAAATCGGATTGATTTGCTGGTTTAGCATTCGAAATTTTCTCGATTGCTGCCGATGGCAATCGTACGGACGATGTGACAGGCGTATTTCGACTTGGCGGACGTTCAGGAGATAATAAATGTTGGCCGGAACTAGTACGCGATCGCATTGGAATACGTTCAGGAATATCCGGTGGACGTATTGACTCGTGTTCGTTGTTGTTGGATATTTTCGATGAATTTGCAATTGTTTTTTCGAGTTCATCGATCTGGAAAAGACGAAGATGATGAATTCGATTTGAAAAGGAACTTTTGTTCGACAGACTTTTTTCGTTAGTTCAAAGATTCGTTTGTGTTGTTGGTCATTTTTTTCCGTTTGTTGAATTTGTTGTTCACGTAAATCATTTTCTCTAGAAAATTCAAAGAACAATCGTGTGTCAATTAAAAAGTCATAATCTATCCAACAAACCGATCTTGTAGTTCTTTAATCATTTTTTTGGCTTTCAGATATTTTTCTTCGATATGTTCAAACTCTTGTTTGGTTTGTTCGTACATTTTCTACAGAAATGAAAAATATTTCGATAAATCAATCAGAAAGAATCCGATTTTCTTTACTTGAAAATAATCCTTTTCTTTTTCTGCATTCGTTAGAGTTTTTTCGAGCGTTTCGTAACGTTGTTTAAGCATTTCAAATTCGTACGCATTCACTGATTCATCTTTCACTTGTTTATTTTCATTCATCGACCAAATTTGCTAAACAATCAAATCCCGTAATCAACAAACCGATAATCTCCCCCTCGTTGTCCTACTTCGTAGTTCTTTTCATGAGTTTTCGCTAGATCTTGATGATGATTGTTGATTGGAATGATTCCTTCGTCATATTTCGGTGGTTCATTTAATTCTAAATTTTCGAAACCATCATCATGATCGTGAATATGCCGTTGGTTGAATGCATCGTGATGATGTTGCAAGGCACGAGCCATTTCGTTACGTTCTTGATCCATCTGTACGGATTGTTGAATAAGCCGAAGGATCTCTGAACTTTCGACATCTTTTTCTCGGCCAATGACGAATCTAATCGAGCGAAACGAGTTGTACTATCAACTGAAAAGTAAATTCAACGTACTTGACTAAACCTGATGTTGCCTTGAGAATATTTGTTGCGTACGTATGCGTAACACCGACGAGTGATTGACCGTCAACTTCGATGATTTGATCGCCAATTTGAATTCTAGAAATTCTTTTTCAAATAATCGACAAATGTCAATGATAACATACCGTCCATCCTGAGCGATTACACCTTGAGGATTGAGAGATTTAACGAAAATACCAAGTTTCTCTAAACCGCTATCAGCACCGACGCCCATACCCAGGACACTAGGAAAATCAATGATTTGAACTTGATGATCATCATAAAATCAAGATGAAATACCTAATGCCGAGACCGTCGGGACCTTTTTCGATTTCAACAGTAAAAACATGCATTTTTTCAATACGTTTTTCTAATTCATATTCAGCTGATGCAGAAAACGGATCGATATCGTCATTTCTTCGATTATATTCACTTGGTGAATATGTTGGATAAACCTTAACACGACATATTTTATTATTCGAAAAAAAAACAACAGTTTATCGATTTATTTACTCGTATGGGTGCATTACTAAATTTAACTCGTCTTGTTCCATTGGGTGATAATGTTAGATCATCTTGTTCGTCATATTTTACGTCGGGTAGACCTGGTTTTTCGTAGAAAATTGGCGATGATGATCGACTTGTTTCTTGTTGAAGATCTGAAATAAATATTATTCCGAATTCTTCCTTCTGAACAAAAAAAACAAAAGATCATTTACCATTTGCCATTGGATTTTCAATCCATTTCGGTTCATCTTCGATGATTTTTTCGCTAGTTTCTGATTCGACCTGCTGTTGATGATGATTATCATCATCTGTTGAATTCAGTTTTTCGATTTCGTTTTCTTGAAATGATAACTTCGGTGTTGAACGATCGATATTTGCTGGTTTAATAAAAACTGTATTGAGATGATCCATACGTTTTAAAATATTCGTTGGTAAAATCGATGCAACAATTCGATCCGCTATTTCTTCGTTCGTCGGTTTCGAAACATGATGAGTCAATTCCTGATCATCACGTTGCTGCTTTTTCATTTGTTCAATGGCATCAGCAGGAAAATCATAATGTTGTTGTTGTTGTTGTTGGTCATTACTGACATGTTTTCGATTAATCATCGCATAAGGAACTTCCTCATCCGAGATCAAAGGAGCTGGTGGTGGCTGTGGAGGTGTTCGATGAACTGGAATCGATGTAAACGATCGATCAGAATGTGTCGGTGAAGATGATGCCGATGCACCACCACCACCACCACCAAGATATTGTATAGAGATTTCGCGAAGATGACCCGAATGCTCCATTGTTTGTTGTTGTTGTTGATGATGATCAATAATAAGATCAGGAATATGTTCTGGATTGACTTTTGTAATTAAAATCTTTTGTTCGTCATGCATGAAGTCAGGTTGATATGTTTCATTTGATTTCGATGGTTTCGTTGAGGGAACGAGACTTGTTCGTGTGGCTTCTTCTTCTAAGATTTGAAACATTTCTTTAGCTTTACGAAAACGTACTGTATGATCGTCATTCGATGTCGGATTATTAATGAGTGCTTGTCCAGATGACGAAGGCTGATTATCTGTCATTGTTAATGATGACATTCCATTACGCATTGTACTTATTGTTGATGAATTATTTTCAAGTAGACGTGGATTCGATAAACTACGGCTACGTTCAATTATTGTCGATGATGATGTTGTGACTAATGGCAATGTTAATGTCGGAGGTGATAAAGAACTTTCATCAGCACCATCGGCTATGCCACGTGTTGGCGAAGCAAAACCGTCGTTCTGATGATGATTTGAATAACGTGAACGATGTTCACCTGATTTTAAATCATTTACTGTTAACGCATATTGAGTAAAGACACTACGTAATCGACTGACATGGCCAATGTATTTATTCGAATTATTATTATTATTGTTAATCGTATTGTTTTGATGATTCGTTGTCGATGTATGTGTTGTCGAATTATTTGATGAATCCGTATTTGTTGAATCAACAATTAGACTTGAGGCGGATTCGGCATGAGTAAAAAGAGAAGGTACAGCTGGTTGGATAAGGATGTCCGCCATTTGTTCTTTTCTTTCTATCTGTTATCTCAATTGTCTGCGTTTTACTTGTTAAATTGTACTTCCATGTCGAGTTACTAATGCTTGCCGCCTGTCGTTGTATTTCTTTCGTTTAGTAACTAACAATCGTCCCACCTATCAATCAAGAACTAGTAGACTCGTATTCTTTGTTCCAAAAACGATTGTTCATACCAATAAGAATTCATGAAGGTTAATCGATTCATTAGATGTGTTCTGGTAATAAAATGATACGATGCCGATAGGAATTTTGTTACTTCTTTTCTTTTTTTTCACAACAGAAATTCAAGAGAAAATGAATATCTAAAAAGCAAAAAAAAACGAGGAGTGAGAGAGTAAAAAAAGACCTATCGATTACAACCGAAATAAAATAAGAGGAAAAAAGGTCAACTAGAAAGAAAGAGATACTTATCGGAAGATAAATGAGGTATAAACTATGAACATCCTCCCCCTCGTGCATACGTACGTATTGTACGTACACACAAACATCAAATAAACGAACGAATACCGACTAGTGGACTTGTATTTCTTTTCTTTAGTACATATTTACAAACGAGGGACAAAGAACAAATGTTCAAGGACGATCAATGGCAATGATCAGAAAAGAAGAGAAAGTGAATAAAAAAAAACGCCAATCGTATTCATAGTACTTGGAAGTCAGTTGACAAATGTATAAAACGAAAAAGTACAACTCGATATCCATTACATCGATGATATATTACAGATGGTATATATGCAGTTTGAAATTCGAATATAAAAAAAGAGAATAATCGACAATGAACGGACATCCGTCTGACCACAATTTGATCGATCGAATCGCCGTCAGCGACGAGTAAGAGGGAGGAGGTATTATAGAAGAGAAGAGAGAAGAGAAGGAGAAGAAGAAGAAGAAAAAAAGAAAACGTAAATATGATTAACAATTTGTTGAAGACAAACGCCAATCGCTAAAAGTTTCCTCTCTTTCTGTTCTGTTCAGTTCAGATTCATACGACCTCTACCTTCTCAAATTAATCCGTTAGTTTAATTCAATTCATCAATATTGATTAGTCGATCATTTGTATGATTCATTACTATGATTACAATAAGATCAAAAAATAGTAGTAACATAATAGTATCAGGTTAACCCGAAAACAATTGTCGTCTATGTCAAGATAGGCCACTCGTAGACCTTCATCTATCGATCGTTTGTCATGAGTATCTTTTAATAGATCCCCATGTGAATTGAAAATAGAGAAGAACAGTTTGTTACTTTATCTTATCTCAAGTAAAATAATTATACTGATGGTTGCTATTTATAGATTAATTTTTTTAAAAACAAAGCATCGAATTGCAAATATTAAAAGTACATATATGTCAAAGAATGACTTGCACTGATGGTTATATTGATATTTTTATTTTCGAGATCATTTTTTTTAACAAACAGAGAAATTGTAATTATATCAATACAGAAATAGCAAAAAAAAAAGAAAAATCTCAAATAATCATAAGTAATAAGAATTGATAAATGTCACGCGATGTTTTATTGCGACGATTTTTCTGTTTCTCGTCGTCAAATAAAGGAATTTCATAGACATTGTAGCAAGAAAAACCCGGACGAGAGCGAAGCAAAAAAACAACCAGCGACGAAGAAGAGGAAGAGGAATATATATATATAACTTGGATCATATCTCATCCTGCTTTTTTACATGTCAATGTATACTCATCAAGTTCGTTCTTCATAGACGATTTCTACATGTCGAAAACAAGAAGAAAAAATACTCTATCAACGACAATAGTCTGCATCAGGAGCTATTTTTAGTTCGACAAGATTATTCTCTCGTTTATTTTTTTTTGCTATTTCTTTTTCGCATTTTCTTCTTCGTTTTTATTTGCTTCACTATATACATGCATATACGTATGTTCGTGTCAGGATATATATAACAGCAGGTCGTTTTTCTATTCTAACGCCTCTTATTCTTTTTGTTGTTTTTTTTACTATCAACCTACTTTTTTTTTTACATATGAGTCGTTCCGTCATTTAATTCCGTATCTCAAATAGATTTTGATTGTAAGCTCATGCAAATGCACTTATTCTTGTTGTTGTTTTTTCTCTCTAATCATATCAGTAAACATAAGTCACGCACATACTTTGATAATTTCGTATTTTATTAGATATGATTTTCAACGGACTTTACTTTTTGTCCTCACACGAACAACAAGAACCACTGATTAGATTTTTAAGTACATCGTCAATTTTGGATGAAGGATCTAGGCAAAAACTCGTTGTTTGTCTTTATCATAGAATTAACACAAAATATGTGATATCACTCAGGATAATTTGAGAGTGTATATTTAGCGAATACGAAAACAATTTGATTATATCTTTTTTTTTTCGAGTTAAGGATAAAAAGAGGCCAATGCGGACGTCCAATGTTCTTTAAAAATTCACCTGTAGCAAACGAGGACTTAATTTGAGGAATGTTTGGTCACACCACTTCGAACATTCTTCAAACGCATAACGAACAGACATTCTTTGTTTCTTTTTTACATATACGTGCATTTATATATAGAGATAGATAGATAGATGCAGAAATGAAATGAAAGGAAAATAGAATTCTTAATAAGATTCTATTCAAAAGCGTGAGGAATAATGCATTTGTTTCGCCAAACAACTAACAGAGTAAGAAAACAAAGTACCCATCCTCCAAAATAGTAGCCTTATTTATAGAAAAAAAGAGAAAAACAACGAATTGTTTTTTTCCTCTTTCGCTAACTATGTCCGCACTCATGTGCTGACGATTTATCATACCAAAAATTTATTTATAAAACCATATCACCGATAGCATCATAGACATTCTGACAGCGGAGTTATTAGCATGTAAATAGAACAAGGACATAAAAAGAGAAAATATATGAGAATGATTATGTAACACATGTCTAAGCAATATTTTGTATTTTCATTTTTCTATTTTTAATCAATAAGCAACAGTATGCGATTGTTTTTCTCTTTTTTTTTCCTCTCTCTCTCTTTCTCTTTCTCTTGTGTCTATGATTATTTTGTTCTCTAGTACTCATTTATTCATTCTATATTCGTCTTTTCTCATTTTCTTTCCTTTTTTTTATTCTATCGATTTACATAAGAAAAAAAAAGCGACGAGAAAAACAAGGCGAAGACAGACGAAGAAGAAGAAGAAGAAAAAGAAAAGGTATATAAATAAAAATATACGTTGTTCTCGTTTTTTGTTATATTAAAAAACTAAATAGAGAGAGAAAGAAGGAGACAAGCACAAATATTATTGACGATATATGATGTCTTAAAATAGAATGTAATTCGTTCGTTCGTTCGTTCGTATAAACAGACATGCGCTTTTCTTTTTTTCATTAGACGAACAAATTCATTTAAAAACAACTCGAAAAGGACTCATGCTTTTGTTGTTGTTGATGGTCGACTAGTGGTAAGAAATTAAAAATATGAGCGAGCATCTGTGAGAAAGAGAACTGTCATTATAAATAAAAAAAAAGAACGAAGAAAAAAAGAAAAGAAGAAGAAGAAGAAGGAATAGAATGATGTGCACCCGGTATATTTTTTTACATTTATTTTTTTTTCTGCTGTTGACGAACAGTGGACGGAAAGAAATAGTATGTGTGTGATGTATGTTGTTGAAAAAAAAACAAGAACTTTCTTCGTCTTCTTTTTTTTCACTTTTAACTACTATGACTAAAAAGAATAAAGACAAGAATCATTTCAATATCTGTGAGGTTAGATACGTGTTTGTTATCAATAAATAGTAGATGACCTATTTTTACACATATATATATATATATATATATTTGTCAGTGAGATAGACAGTTGTTTTTCTTTTTCGGTTGAACTAAATTATAGCTGATAGGCTTTTTGTCATGCTTCGATCTATTTTTGTTTTTTCTTCTCATTCATTTCACATCGTCTAGGAAAGGAGGAAAAAAAGAAAAACGAGACAGACATATTTGCATAAAAATGACGAAGAAAGAAGAAGAAGAAGAAAAATCTTGAAGCCAAACCATCGCTTAGTCTGAGATAAAGCAATCCAAGAATAGAACGTGTAAACGAGTTTATTATTTTTTTTCTTTTTTCCTTACTCATTTCTTCTTCTTCTTCTTTATCATAAACTATGTTGTTTTTCTGTTGAATTTGAAATCATAACAGATAATAGTTCGTTCATTTATTTCAGACAAATCTATTCCATACGAAACACTATAGACTATGGTTGATCTTTGTCGACCTTCAACATTACCAGCCAATGGTTCTATTGTCTCATCGAATGGTGATAATGATAGTCACAATGGAAATGCGAACTTTTTTCCTTCGCTATTCGTGAGTATTGACATTTCGATTGAAGGAAAAATGCACTCATTTAATATGTTTTTTTTTTAAATAGTTTCCTTATTCCCATTTAATCGATTCTGATAGGCAAGAAAGTGTAACAGCAGCTATAGCAGCAGCTGTTATGGCATCGTCATCGAATGAACGAAGACGTTTAGAAGAAGAGAAAATACGTGTTCATACAAAAGATAAAAAAGATCAAAGTAATATCGATTCAACGAAAAACTATCGAACTAATTTCGATTGTTTTTTTTTCAGGCGCAAACGCGTCAGCTGAAGTCAAAATTCATTTAAAAAGTTTTCTACGTCGAAAATTACAAAAAGAAGGCAAATTAGAGTAAAGATATTGATTTTCATAGATCACAATTTTTCTAATGAACTTTTTTCTTCTTCTTCAATTAGAAATGAAGAATCAATTGAAATGTTAAGACGTTTTCAATCTGAGCCTGTACTTCCAAATCCTCATCTCGAATCAAATAATTTCAAAATTAAATCCGATCTACGTCAAAGTATTCTTCATCGTCATCGACATGTTACACCGATGTCAGATAATAAACGTCATCCGATGCGATCAGCCACTCTTGCTCAAAAACAACAACAACAACAGCAACAGCAACAACCGCCACTACCACCACATACAAGTATATTTTTTGTTTTTATGAATACATGAGAACAGGAAAAATTGCTCGTTTCATATTCCTAAAGGATTTCCAATTGAATAGAGAACAATGAGGAGATGTTGTCAGACACTTGGAAAAGAGAAAGAAAGAAAACTAATTTCATTCTGTTTTGTTTTTAATTGCTTCTTCAGTTTTGCCAATGCCAATGATGTCATTTGATTCCTCATCGACTCAAATTCCTCCACCTGAACAATTGTGGTTCGATTTAAATGATTTACAACGAAAACTCTACAGTTGTTATTCAACCGGTTCGTTAACTGGAACAACGAGTTTTCAACGTGCACATCACAATCTCACACATGATAAATCACATCGTACAAATATACTCGGTCCAAAACATTTCATTGTCGAAGAAGAAAACGAAGCTTTATTAGCTAAAGAATTACAAGAAGCCAAAATTCAAAGTGCTCATAATAGTCATAGTTCAATGCATAGTAGTCAACCACATATACCGAATTTTCCATCTGATGATCTTTCAATTAAAAATTCAAATGTAAAATCATAGCAACTAGTTGCTCGTTTTGTTTTGTTAATTTAAAATTTTGAATTTATATATTTAGATCATAGTCGATCGTTCAGCTTTACATTCCAAATCTCTCTCATCTTTATCAGTTATAGCATCAACAAATAATAAAAAATTACAAAAAAGTCTTTCGACTAATGTGCAAATGCGTTTTACAACTGGCATTGCCTATGATGATGAAACATTAAAACATGAATGTTATTGCAAACGTTCAGATCTTCATCTCGAAAATCCCGAACGTTTAGTTGTCATTTATGAAAGTTTGAAAAAAGCAAATCTACTAGATGATTGTGAAATCATACGTAGTTATTGTGCAACAATTGATATGTTAACTGAATGTCATGCGTATGTCACAAAAGATATCTTAGAAATTATATTTAACTTTTGTTGTTTGCATTCGTATTTTAGTCCCACACATGTTTATCTATTCGGTTGTGATCAACGACAACGTACACAACAATCACCAGCTCTACTAACACAACGAATAAATTCTCTTTTACCGTTGCCATGCGGAGGCTTTGGTATGAATGATGATGTCGATACTATTTGGAATGATATGTATACAGCACGTGCCTGTCGATTAGCTATTGGAAATACGATTGAATTGTCGAAATATGTTCTCGATGGGAAATTAAAAAATGGCTTTGCCATTGTTCGACCACCGGGTCATCACGCATCGAATAAACCATTAGGTTTTTGTTATTTCAATACGATTGCAATTGCAGCTAAATATTTGAAAAAACATCGAAATCTCGGACGTATAGCTATCGTCGATTGGGACATTCATCATGGTAATGGTACACAAGATTTAACCTATGATGATCCGAATATTCTCTATATATCATTGCATCGATACGATAATGGAACATATTTTCCTGGTGGAGGACGAATTGAAGAAGTAGGAATAAACGATTGAATCGAGAGAGTCAGTAGCAGTTTATTTGCTGTTTAGTGTGGACGTGATAGTGGTCTGGGTAAAAATGTGAATATTGCCTTTTCCGGTGAACCACAATCAACAATGACTGATGTCGAATATATAGCTGCATTTCGGTAGAGAACGACGAATGATTTAGTCAATTGAAGAAAAATCTCTTTTTTTGCGTTTCAGTTGTATAGTCATGCCAATTTTAGAACAATTTCAACCGGAATTAATTCTTGTTTCAAGTGGATTCGATGCTTGTATTGGACATATACATCCATTGGGCGGTTATGAACTAACACCCACATGTAACACTTATGTTTTAAACTTTACTCTCGAATGTTGTTTTTCATCGTTTTTAGGTTTTGCTTATATGACAAATCAATTAATGAAATTAGCCGATGGCAAAGTCGTTCTAGTTCTAGAAGGTGGCTACGAGTTCAACGCACTAGCTGAATGTGGAAAAGCGTGCGTTAATGCTTTACTCGGCCGAGATGTAAAAAGAAAAATTTTATTTTAATTACTAATCTATGTTCTTCTCTTTTTTTTTCTAGGTACACTCGTTTAGTAAAGAAACCCTAGAAACTAAGCCAAATTTATATGCAGTACATAGTCTAAACCGTGTCATTGATGTTCAACGTATGTTTTTGCGTGACTTTTGATTTTCAATATCGATCGAATTGAATCATTTTTGTAGGTGAATTTTGGCCAATACTTGAGAAATATAAACATTTACTACCGATGTCTCATGAACAAGCAATTGTATCGTATCACAAACTTTAAAATTATCAAACTTTTGAATTTTTCTCTCTTTCCTTCCTTTCTAATTGCGTGTTTTTATTAAAATTCTCATGTTTTTACCGGTACAATTTGTGACATTCTACGTTTTCATTTTATTTTTCTCTTCTATATATATATATATATATATATACATACTGTTGTTTGTTTTGTTTTCATAGATGTGTATCAAAGCAAAAACATTTCCTTTTTTTCTCTCTCTTTTCGAATAGCTGCTAAGCAGTTTAATCTAACCTTTTTCTTCTTCTTATAGTACAAATGAAAAAAGAAAATAAAGAAAAGAAATACTTTTTTTTTGTCTTCATTGTCAACTTTCGCTGATATATCTGAACGTATTTTATTTTCTGTCGCTCAATTTTGTAATTTTGTTCTTTCTGCGTGTATATTTGCCTTTTCAATTGCACTTGAATATGGAGAAGAGAAAAAAAAAGAAATAAATATATATATATATATATATACATAATTTAAATGATGAAATTATATTTATTTGTCAAGTATCGAAAAATTTAATAGGGGCAGTTTATTTTTTTGCTTTTTTTTCTAAATATAGATCAAAACAAGCTTGTTGTTGACCATGTTTCACTATTTGAGTCAGTGTTGTGCCCTAATGGAACATGTAATTGCGTGTATGATATTCGTGCGAAAAAGCGACTCAGAAAATGGAGCCGAATACATTTTTAATTTGTTCTTTATAACCTTCGTTTGTTTTTGTCTTGTTGAATAAAATTGATGTTAGTTACACAGCAAGATATTAATAACTTTCAATCCAACGACAGTTTTATTTATCATCAGTTAATTTATGAAAGAAAAAGTAAATGACGCATTTTTCTTTTATTTCACCTTCTTAAAGAGCAAAAAATATGGAAGTATCAGCGAGTTTGATACTATTTATAAAGATTTTTTTATTCTGGCAAAAGAAGAGCTAAATCTATTTCCCATGAAGATAATTAGCAACTTTTTTTTGCATAAAAGAATAAGAAATGGATTTAAATTTCTTTTTTTAAATAGAATATTTTCACGTGATTCATTCAGAAATTAATGTTCTAGTTTTGATATGAATTGCTTGTTAAGTTAAGACTACGTAGACGCTTTATATTTGAAGGAGGAAATGAAAATTTTAATTTGTCTTACAACTTAGCAATGTAAATTGCAATTTGATAAATAATCAGTCATGCAATATTTTCTGCGTCTGTTTTAAACAAAATTTTGTTTTCCTGAACACTCATGGTTAATCAGTGGAAAATAACATTTCACAGAAAATAACAAGTTTCTTGTCTACTTGACTGGGTACAGATAATGTTCCTCTTGGGAAATCGTGTGAGTACATGACATAAAAGTTGATCATGCATTTTAATTTCACAATTAGTATTTATTTTGACCTCACATATTGCCAACCTTTAACAGCGACGTTGAATCTAAGTACTAATTGACGTGCATTTCTGGTATAAAGGTTATTTATTTACTGTTAAGTTGAATTGAAAATGTAATACATAAACATTGATATTGCTGAGTAATATTCAAGAAAAATAACGAATAAATCAAGTTGTCATCGGAATGAGATGAGTTTTTGATAGACGTCGCTCTCGTGATTCCATTTGAAAACGAATATCGAGACTTGATCGACGATTTGGAATACAAGAATTTCGCCGATTCATCGATGGATTTCTCAACAAAACATTTGATGTTTTAGCTAATTAAAATCGAAATATTTTGCAAAAATAAAACAATATTTATCTCTCAAGACATACTCTCTTTCGCTTGATTATCAACTTTGTAAGATTTTATACATTTTTTAATCATTATGACAATAACGAAAACTAGAGCAATGAACATAGCAAATACGCCAATGTATAAATAAATATTATCGACTAGATTATCATTTTCATTTTCTGAATAAAATCGAAATAAAAATCAGTTTTGTTTCCTGATAAGATGAATTTCACTTACTACTGAATTCATATTCATCATGATTCCTTTGATAAAATTTCTCGTTGACACTTTCGTACTTATTTGCGATCATAATATCAATGATTACATACATCTGTTGCAAAACTTTTCTCTTTTTTTTCTCGTCTTTCATTTTTATTATCTCTCAAATAATAGAAGCTGGAGAAACATAAGAGTCGATTTATGATACTAATTGCCTAGAGGACAATTGTATACTGAAGGTTAACGGAATCGCCAATAAATAGTTTATCAAGTTTATATCTTTAGTTTTTGTTAAGAGAGTTGTACTGGAAAAATAAATTTTCATTGTCAATTGATAAGCGTCAATTCAAATATGTATCGAGCAGTTTAAAAATTAAAAGCATGGCTCAAAATGTCAAATATTCCGTGCATAAGAAATAATTTTAAGTCGTAAAAACATATTTAGTCAACTGTAAATTATGTAAATAAATATCAGATTTGACATACATGATATTTCTCCGTGCATAAGTGAAAATAATTCTTAAAATCGCACTCGATCTTTTCCTTTCGAAAAGATAGATGGATACCTTAAAATGAGTAATATTCTGTCGTGTTTTTTCCCCGAAATTCAAGTATTTTTTTTCCTTTCTTTTCTTATTTTAATTTTACTGGATTACATGTTTCCGACCAGCCACGCGTGAAAAGACAATCTCGTCCATAAAGCGAGACGGAGAAGCATAAAATCCGCTAAAGTAAACGATGTTATCTCTTCCTGTAGACTTTTATATGACAGAATGCCTTTTTTTTTTCTTTCATATAGGTGTGTATATCAAAACGAGTAAAATGAAAATGAGAGTAACAAAGTCGTTTCCATTTCAGGATTTACAAGAGAAGAAAAGAAAAAAAGATTAAACAAAAACGATCTGACGGAAAATGACGTTGCCAATGATAACAGAAAAATAAACAGAGCGGCTTTGAAAATTTTTCTTCAGTGAAAAAGTCTTTAATATTTTACGCCGTACATTTTTCTTGATACGATACTCCGTTTTCATGCCGAGAACTAAACAACTAGTCATTGGTGGTAGCATACTTCTAGGATTTGCAACCGTGATTATAGTCTTAGGATGCATTCCATTGTACACAAGAACTAATGCTGTTGATACGACGACAACAACAACAACAACAACAAGTACTACAACCGTTACTCAAACGACGACAACAACAACAA
>ERZ778023.2796-NODE-2796-length-19657-cov-53.761657_pt1 | contig 19657 bp, 16 predicted proteins | sample MGYA00375753_ERZ778023 | MGnify/ENA primary metagenome ERZ778023 (study PRJEB29350, sample SAMN05389822) | bioreactor metagenome | isolation source: Ammonium sulfate bioreactor | place: South Africa: University of Cape Town | collected 2014-04-04 ... | reverse complement strand
TTCGGATAATTATTGATGCTTGAAAAAGAAGATTTCAACAGTTCAATTGATTTCCTGATATAAAGTTATTCTGCTTGATTGCGTATCAGGAAATCTAACATAAACTCTATTTTTCTCGTCTAGAAATAAACCAATTATGACTCTCAAAGATGTCTGCTGATTCCCAAAGTAGGAGCTTTCTTTTCTTCAATGTGTCGATTATCTTAATTGAGTGTATATATTTAGCAAATGTTTTCTTTGTAATAGAACAAAAAACAATATATTTATATATACATGTATTCACATTTCAAATGATTTTTTTTCTTTCGAGTTGGTTGAATTCACACAATTAATACGAAATTGAAACTAGTAGAAAAGAATCGATTTAAGTATTGGAATGTTTTTTCGGATAATTCGAGGTATAGGACCCTGCATTCGAATTAGTTGATATACCCAATGCTTGTCGTAAACGAGTTAATGGTCGTGCATTTTGTTTCCGGGCTTGTTCCATATACACCATTGCTTTGAATGCACGCACTTCATTATCATCGACTTCACATGCAAAGCGTCTTGATTCCAGACGGCCTTTTTCATTATTAAGATTCGTACTCGCATTAGGATCATTGGCCGATGTTAATGATTGTGCATCACAAGGTATTGACAAATAATTACTACTACCTTCTGTCGATGTTCGACTGTGTATGGCGTGTTTTTTCGATGAAAAAAATCGTCGTCGACGATCATTGCTCGATGAGAGATCAACACTCGATGGACATGAACGTGCATATTCACCATTTTCCGGTGGACTTTGTGCTGCTGTTGTTGTTGGACTTTGTAGAAAATAAGCTGTAGTTGATGAACAGCGTCGAAGAACTAACGGAGTTATTGATAGTCGATCTGTTGTTGATATTGTCGTTGTTGTCGTTGTTGGCGACAGTGTTGATGTTGTCAATGCAGATGAGGGTGTTGATGACAGTTGATTAATTGTCTCTTCCAAAAAACGAATCCGATCCAGTAAGAGTTTATTAAAATTCGTTAATAATTCTTCACGTAATCGAGCTAAACGTAATTGTGTTTCTCGTTCACCACACGAATTATTTGTACAACAACCATTAGCCATAACGTTTCTCGTAATCTAATCAATCAATCAATCGATACGATACGATAAAAAATCCAAATATATATTCTTATTTTTGATAATAAATCAACCGTTTGAAAGCTAGTTTTGCTCTTTGTATTTATTTCTTGAGGGTGTGTGTGTGTGTTTGTTGAATGGAAGATCCGTCTTAATCTAAAAGAGAATAAAAAATCGCGAGATACAATAAAGAATGATCGTAAATGAAACATCATCGGAGAGCATGCAGAAGAAGAAGAAGAAGAAAATGCGAGTGAAACGTCAGAAAAATGACAAGAGAGAAAAACTAACGTTTTCAGAATGAATCAATGGCAATAGTTCTGTGATTCTCTCTTGTGTTTGTTTAAAGTACTTGTCATTTGTTTCAGGTATTCGTAAATAGTCACTCGAACAATTGTCATTTATTTTTCTCTTTCCCCCGCTCGTTTTCTGTTCGACTCCTACGAAATAAACTCGACATGAGCAAATAGTAATAAACATTTTTTTTTTGAAATATCATTCGGCAAAATGAATAAAAAAACACACAAACAGAGAAGAAACGCAAGAGAATTTGACTGAGAATGTGTGATCTATCATATTTAATTAGAATGTCAATCTTGATTTTAGTGAAGAGATAAAAGCTAATCGAAGCTTTTAAAACTAATGTAACATGCAATAAAAAGATTAACAGTAAATGTGATAAATAATGACTCAAGAAAAGAAAAAAAACGAACGCTCAATGTTTGTATGCAGATTAATTAAATGAAAAATGAAGAACTTTAAAAAAAAAACAATTTCAAATGAAGAAAGCCTTGGGAAAAATGACTCCAGTATTTAATTATAAATTGTTCTATATTCTTTTCTTCAAAAAAATAAATATATATAATCTTTTTATTTGACACTATGTAATCGTAGTTCATAGTTGTTTTATCTTAGTAGACTCGAGATAGATTTTTTATTTTGTTCATAAACTTAAAAGATGTAGAACGCACTGCTCGCATGCTGCTGATGAAAAAGAAAAAGAAAATATTATAAATTAGGAAGGAAAGCTTTTATAGCGAAGATAAAAAGAAATGTTCTTAAAATAAGTTTTCTTTGTTGTACAGCGTAGAAAATCTCAAGATAAAAGTGCGTAGTTAAACGGAAAACTAACGTACTGATTTTCAAACAGGACTGCTTATTAATTAAATTAATCATTTATATGCGTTTGTTTTTTTTTCTTCTCTCTGTTCCTATTGTTGGATTAGTCTTTAATCGGTATTGACATCAGCTGCAAACGAAAACGCTTTTTTTGTCGTGATAGTTTTGATATCATAATGGAAATTTTTTTTTATTGAAATGAAAAGCGAGAAACAAACGAGAAAAAGAGAGAGAAAAAACAGAATCCATCGTCAATGAGATTGCAAATAGAATGTACGTATGTATGTATATATATGCATAAGTTATTATAACAACAACAAAACAAAGATGGTCGAATGAATGAGAAAAAATAAATAAAGTCAAAGTTAGTCGAACAAGAGAAAATGTGTGCGATTAGTTTTTTTTTTCATTGAGATAAAGGTCCATTCGTCGATTGACGATGCATTGTTTGAACCATTAAACTAATGTAAGACGTAAGTAGATCATCCATTTTATAGCCCTAGGAGAAAAGAAATGTTTGTCTTTTTTGTAAAAATTCAACTGAAATCGATTATTTACTAAAGGCGATTCACAGAGTAAACGCGTGCCACGAACAATGTCACCAACAGTCTGAAAAACAAAGAGAATGTTATGAGAAAATATGTCAAATGCTTTTACCATATTGAAATATGTGTTTCCACTTGACCAATTCGAAATGCTGGTAAATGGATAGGTGATTAATAAATCCTTTGTTTTCGGATGAATGAGATTAACTCCATTTTTATTGATTGCGATTAATAACTGTTCAGGAAATGTTGGATCAGATGTTTGCTGAAACGATTGACGAAGAATGCGGATTTATTTTTCTAAATTTCATTTCGATTTACTTTAACTTCGAAAAATGCCGAGCCAAATGTCGCCCATTGATAGACGCTTTTCAAAAATTTGATTTTGGCATCTTCCGATGAAACATTTCGAGATTGTCCATGAGCAGTTATTATTCTCTGAAAACAAAACTCAAATCAATCAATCAATTCATTTCGATGGACTCAAACGAACCTTTTTCCAATCAGCATACGGAAGTTTATCAACAAGATCGGCTGGTAGAAATTCTTTCAATCTAAACATCAATCAGTTTCGTTTTTTTTGCTGAATTTTCATCGAACTATTCGAGTTTACTGTATGTTCTCAAATTGTCCTGCATTATCACCGAATCTGACACGATATATACAAGCAGCTAGTTGAACAGCTTCGTCAATCGAACATTTATGATAACCACGAATTAATTTCGGTAATTCCTAAATAACAAATCGAAAATGAATTTCAACAAACAAGAAAACAACGTACTTGATGATAATGAAAGATAATATCTGCCATTCGATCTTTGCCTGGAATGGCATTGGTCCATAATTTTCTCATGAAAAATATTTGATAGGTATATTTCGGTGGATCTTCACGTTGTTTAGTTTTCTTAATCCATTCCTAATGAACAAGAAAACATGTTTGAATTGTTTGAATAAAGATTTAACATACAGTTAAATGTCGAACGAAATCGAAGAAAAAGTCGCCTTCAGGTACGCTGATAACTTTATCGAGAATCTTAACGAATAGACTGAAACCTTCGCTCGATTGTAATTTCAATCGATCGGCAATATTTCGACAGAAATCTTTCGCACGAGTCGATGAATCGACTTCGAATGCTTCGGATGTATCATCGGGAAAGTAAACTTTATGATAGATTTGCGTTGTCATATGTTGAATAGCTTCGACTTCGACTTGATGTGGCGGATGTTTACGTTGACCATTTCTAGATATTCGAATTTAATGTTTTTTTTTTTGTAAAAGACAAATCGAAAGGTTAAGTTACTTGAGTGTTCGCTGTAAACGAGCGAAACAATCGGCAGCTAATTGATGTTTACGTGATCGAAGAAAGAGATTAACTTCTTTTAGTAAGACAGCACTTGGCGCAAAACAACCACTTGCTAACCACATTAATTCCCAACCGTGAGATTCACTTGATTGATTGCCATTATCAGTCAATTGTTTGATAATTTGACAATAGATTTCATCTTTTAAGATTTCCTAAAACAAAACAAAACAATCAATCAATGACATCAAATATATCGAAATCTACATGTTTAAGAGCCGGATCGAATATGGCATCGGTTAGTTCATTTGTTGCTCGTCGTCTTATGCCCGTTTGATAATCGCCCATGTATTTCAAAATATTCATAAAACATGAACAAGCTTCTTCGCTTAATTCTAATTTTTCTTGTAATTTCTTCAATAATGGTTGTCGAAGTGGTTCTTTTTGAAAAGCCCAAAGACGTTCGTGACTCGCATTGACGCCACTTCGTCGTGTAAATGTATTCGACCATGTTCGTTTCGGTGGCAAACGAAAATTGATTTCAGCATATTTTTCCAATGTATAACCTTGTTCAGGAAGAAATTCCCCATTCGAATTGCCATTTAAACCGAACAAATGTTCGTTTTGTACTTGCTGATTAATATCCGTCCATTGTAATGCAAATATTTGAAGGATATCTTGCGGTGGTTTCGATAATGTTGGTAGAATATAAACGCATTCACTCGGAAATTCACCGGTTGAGCCTGTACGTTCATTATAACCGATATATGTTCCATTTGTATTCGCCGAACGTGTATTTTCTTCTAAGACAATTAAATCTCCTCGACGAAGAATCGTTTCATAATCTTGTATGGCAACAACATATTTCGATTTTTCTTTTAAACCATCGAGAAAATTCAAAACAAGATCTCGAATATCATCAGCATTGTTCGATGTAAATGTGTATTCATCATTTTTAATTGTAATTATTGTAAAACTATTGCTTTGCTGTCGTGTCGATGATTTACTACTTAGAACTTGTGTTATCTCAGGAAATGATAATTCAAGTAGAACTTGTTCTTGATCATCGATCACATAAACACCCGTCCAATTGACAGCAATAATCACTTCATTTTTCGGCAATGTCGGTCCTGAGAATTTATAGGCTTCGTAGAAACGTGAAAACAACAAAGGCCATTTGAATCGTGCATAATTGACAACATCTTCTTTGACACGAAGAACAGTTAGTGAATCTTTAGCATTGGTAAAATGTCGTTTATGTGCGTGAATAATAATTTGTAGCCAACGTTCAGTAGCTTTATTTTGCACAAGTTGATTGTCTGGTATGTAATGAGGTAGAAGTTCTCGTAAACGATCGATGTGCATTTCTTGACCATATTCAATGAAATATTGTTGTGCAGCAATCATAGCTAAATCATCGTCTTTCTCGCAACGATATTCACCGAATTTAATACCTCGAACAACTTGTTGATAGATTAAATTCGTTGCTATCGAATCGTCCTGTGGATTATGCCATGGAGCAAAGATTTCCTTACGGAAGAACAATCGCCAAGGTGCGATTTTCTCGAGTGTACCTTGTTCTTTCGCGTATTGTTCACATTGAGAAATAGCGTCCATCACATGATCCATGCCTGAACCAAGCGAAGAAACCTTATCGAACAGCGCAATATAAAGTGAAAAACCGAATTTATCGGTGAGATTGATTTTCTCAGCAAGAAGATCGCATAATTCACGAGCTGTTGTTGCTGAATCAGCTTTCAATGCTTTCGAACTACCATCCATAAATGTTATTTGAAGTAACAACGGTTCTTTATGTTTCGTTGCCTATGCAAACACAAAAACGTTAAATTCACAAAAAACAAAGTCCGATTTTACTTGTAATTCGAGCCAAGATGGTGGCTGTGTACGTAGACCGTTCATCATCGTTCTTGACAATCGTTCATAGCAATATCTCGGAAAGCCACTAGGTCCATTGAGAATGAAATTTTGAAGGTATTTGATTAATTTCGATGACGGTGCAAAACAACCGACACATAGAGAAAGTAAAATCCAACCGCGAGCGATCGATTGTGTCGATGGATTCGATGTTAATTGTTTGCATATTTGACAGTAGATTTCATCGCGTAATTCAGCAACATGAATGCCTAATCCGATGATAAAATGAAGTTTTTCGAGATTTGTCGTTGGCCGATCCTCGAGAAACGGATTCATGCCCGACATTTTGATCTGTTGAGTTGAACTAAGAAGATCTAAGTCTTTCAAACGCGTGATGGCAACATCAGTCGATAGTTTCGATTTGCGTTTCAATGTCATATTGACGAGTTTTTGTTTAACTGAACGAGACGAGGTTTTATTCGATGTTGGCGATGTCCCGTTCGTCGATTGAATTGACGAATTCTCTTGTGTTGAAATCGACGGTTGATTATCGATCGATTCGCTTAGTTTTTGTGCTTCTTCGAGATCTTTTTTATTGAATTTTCTGCCGAGTGTCGAATGAATTTTCGTCATCACCGATTGTTTCTGATGTGGAACATTCGGCATACGAACATCAGGCAAATCGCACATAAATCGAAGGATCGTTATCCAAATAGCCAATGCTGCCTATGAACAAACAAAAAAGAAAAGAAAATATCAATAAAAAAAAGAAGAAGAAGACAACGAACTAGTTGATCTCGTTCGGATTTCACGGTTAATAACGGTTGTTTCAATGTTTTCTTGGTAAAATGCGGCGTTGCATTGCCTTGAAAATATGTTGATGCAAATTTAGCGAATGTATATTCTCGAAGATCTTCATCTTGATCGGGCAATGGCAATGGTTTATCGATTTTTTCGATATTATCCGATGATTGCGGCATATTGCCTAACGTCGATTGCATGCCGCCAGTTGTCGAATGATGATGATGATGAATCGGTGTTGTTCGTTCGTCGTTATTCGATGGAAACATGTTGTTAAAGAGATCGTTTTCATCGGTGTAAGTCTTTCGTTCCATTAGCAAACGTTTTTCCTTGGCACGTTGTTGTTCGAGACGTTCTTGTTCGTGAATTTCATGTTCGAGAACTTTCAAACGTTCTTGATACTTTCGTTCGGCTTCTTCTTTCGCACGTTTAGCGCCTAGCGATGGTATCAAACGTTTCTCTTCGTCATTTCGTTCTTGTTCAGCTTCGCGATACATTTTCTCTTCGATACGAAAGCGTCGTAATTGTTTTTGAGCAATATGTCGACGAACTTCCGATTGAAGAATCAAAATTGAACTAACCTTTCGACCATAATTTTGTCGTGCTAAAAACAAAAGACAATTTCCAAAACTCGAACTATCAATTTTGAACTCACCGAGATAGCCTCGACAGAATCGTTGAATATTCAAGATTCTCGATCTCAAAACTGAATAACGAAGTGTTAACATTCGCGTATGGAATTGAGTTTGCAAACGTGTGAAACCGTTGCACATGATTTGAAAACGTTTTCGTTCGTGAAACGTTTTACAATAACGTTGGAGAAGAGAAACACTCTGTCGAAGAACGAGGAATTCTCGATGAGCGATCCATTGACGAATGGAATTTTGAAGAATGAGAATCTTTCGAGCCATGACTTGTTCACGAGCTTGCTCGAGAAAAACATCTTGAGCATCCTGAGAATCGAAATTTAAAAAAAAAAACATTTTCGTTTTTCGTGATCGATTACTTTGAGGAAAACTTTGCTTTTGCCAATTTGATAATCTTGATTGATCAAAACTGTTTTGCAGATTTTCTCAGCAGCTAATCGACAATCGCCTTCGCAATGCGATGGACCGATGCCTGGTGCCAATAGCCGATAACGATCGACGAAATCTCGAAATAAATGTCGAATCGGATAGCCTTTGCGTCGGATACTAATCGTTTCCATCATTCCCGAATAGCGCAATTGCCGACAGACAAGTGCTCGATCAAAATTCTAAACAAAAATCGAAATCTTTTCTTTTCTCTCTTTGTCGATTTTTCGCAATTTACGTCCGGTGTTTTGTATTCATTTGGTTTAATACATCGAATAAAAAACGGTTGACACGCTGAGAGAATATTCATAAGAGAATCGAGCGATTTCTTAAATTGTGTGCCAAGCGATGGCGCACGTTTTCGTGTCTCGGTACCGATTTGAAATTCATTGAGAAATAAATTTCGAAGGAATTTACTCTTCGTTTCTTGCAATAATTTCATAAGATCTTGACTGAATGTATCACGATTTTTCTCCAAGAAATTCTCGCAATCATAATAGACATTGCCAGCAAAATGTCGAATACCAAAGCAAATAATATTATCCGTTTTTCTTGGAATAAAATTCTCGTTCTTCGAATGATTGGCATGAAGTTTATCACAAAGAGATCGATCGGTGCCCTTAGGAAATCGACTTTCTTCGTCGATTAATGCGATGACATTCATCGATTTAATTGCAATTAAATCGAGAATACGTTGATTATCTTCGAACGAAATATGTTTCCAATTGATATGTTCGTTATTGTATTCTTCTTGTTCGAGTTTGAATATATGATGAACGAAGAATTGCTGAAGATTTTCATTGGCATAGTTGATACACAATTGTTCGAAACTATTTCGTTGGAAATTTTCGAAACCGAATATGTCCAAAATGCCGAGACTAAACACGAAACGATTGAGAATAAAATCGAGATCGATCGATGAGAATTACCTTTTTCGATAGGCTGAAGGATCTTGGGGTTTGAATATAGCGGAATTAATCTTCTCGACAATCCAAATGAACATTTTGCCGTAGATACCTTTGACAAATGCGTCTCTATGATAAAGAGAAACAAAATGTTTTTGATACAAAGAAACAAATTCAACTAACCGAACGTCATAAGCTTGTTCTTGACTAAGTGGAGTCACAACAGCTTCGCCATGAGCGAATATCGTTCGACGTAAAAGACCATCTCGAAGGCCATTTTCATCAAGCTATAAAATAACACTCTCAAATATAAAATCGACAAATCTGAATCAATTTTACTTTAACTAATTTCGAAATTATTCGAAGAACATTCAAATTTGCAACTGTACATGTATCCATATTCTGTGTTGTTGTTGCTGAAAACAAAATCATTGTCAATCGACTTCATTTCTCTTCACATTACCTTTAAATTTCAAATTTCCCAAATGTAAAATCGCCGATAATAATCTCAGTATATCATTTAATTCCTCATCGGTAAACATCAAAACTTTACAAGCACTTTTTATAGTCGACCATTCTTTTCCATCATCTCGACTATCACAATAGATTGTACCGTCAAGCTAAAATCAAAACATTGAATTTTCACATTGATTTCTTAGATTTTCGCTCACTTGATTTAAATAAACATAATCACTCGCATTGCTCAGATCGAATATTTGCTTTTCTTCTTTTGACATGCCGGCTAGCATACAATAGAAAACATGATAATTCCTTTCGTCTCGAGCTTGCGAAACAATGCGAGATTTTTCGAGTAGATATTGTTCGATTTTCGCACCTTCGATGGCGCCTCGTTTATCGAAATGTATGTCGATATACTTGCCGAAACGAGATGAATTATCATTTCGAACGGTTTTCGCATTTCCAAATGCTAAACGAAGAAATTGAAAAGCAAAGAACAATATTTCAAAAATTAACCTTCAAGTATCGGATTGGCATCGAGTATTTGCTGTTCGATCCACGAATGTTGTCCACTTGTAGCCGCAAGAAATTGTAGAATTAATTTCGTTGATTCGGTTTTTCCACTTCCACTTTCGCCACTTATGATTATACATTGATCGTGTTGGTAACGTTGCATATTCCAATAGGCATTATCGCCAATGGCGAATATATGCGGTGGTAATTCACCGATTTTTTTATTCGAATATTGACGAATATATTCGATACTATAGATGCTTAGCAGTTGATAAGGATTAACAGCGACAAGAATTGAACCAGTGTAAGTCTAGAAGAGAGAGAATCGAGTGATGAGACTCGACTTGAAGAAATATCTTACGTAGATTTTATCGTTTTTATAACGCATATGAAGATTATGAAGAATAGCAGATTCTTTGAGATCGCCTAATAAGATCATATCGTCAACACCTTCGATGGAACTGATATGCATAGGACGGAATTTTGTTTGAATAGGAAAATGAAGTTCCTAAAATATGCAAACACGAATAAATACGATTGAATGATTTTTGAAGTACTTCTTCATTGTCGTCGATGAGAATTATTTGTCCGGCTTGTGTAGCGACCACACGAGCACCAATTTCGACATTGAACTCGCTGCCGGTCCGTTGATCGACCCACACATGATCACCCTATGGCGAAAAAAAAACACACAAAATTGAAAACTTTCAAACGAACATATCTCAGTTGGAATTAACCTGCAGAAAATAATTGCTTATCGGTATCGATGGCATGACTTTTCTATTCGTTCTAATTCAATCTATATGATTAAATGATAATCATCATTATGATTACTTTCGCGTTTATTTACTCATCATATATACAAAAGCAAGCAAACGCTTGTATTTGTATACTTATTGAAAATCACGGGTCCTGCCCTCTGTGCACACAAAAAAAACGAACAAGACAGAGAGAGAGAAGGAGACGAAGAGCATTATTCAAGTACAATTACGATATACGTGTATGTTCATCTATTGACATTCTCTCTTTCGACAGTATCGTCTCCTATTTTATGCATATTATAATAATCGTTTATGATTGATGAGAGTTCGAAAAGAAAGGACTTTTTTATCTTTCTCGTGCGACGATGTACTCATTAGCACGCAAATTCGAACAAATAATTATAACACTAAAAGATCAGAGTTGATCGATTCATCGCCGTCAAATCAATATTTAATATTGAGACGAGAAAAAAAAACTGCGCGAAATAATTCTCTTTCGAGTTCAAATTATCGTCCATTGGAGGATTGATTTCGACGTAAATCTCGATCAACATTGAATATCAATATATACATAAGAGAAAGAGAGATAGAAGACAAACGGAAGTGAAGAAATTTCGAAAATGAGCACATTTTCTCGATGCATCGTTTGCAAAGAGATCAATGTTGTGATGTAAGATTTAATGAAATATGGAGAGAAAGAGATAAATCTAGGCGGAATAGATTCATATTAAAGCATGATTAGAAAAACCTGAACAAGAGAAACAAAAAAAAAACAATTCTACGTACTTTTGATACGCTCACCATTCGGCATACATTAGAAGAACGATTTTTTTTTCTAGAAAAAATACATAAATGAATAGAAAACAATTTCAATCATAAAATGAAACGATTCAATATCGGAATATGGAGAGATTATGAACTGAATACATTCACGTATATTGCTTGGTTGCATGCCCGCTCAGTAAAAAATAGTCGATTGTAAAGAGTGCTTCTTCTTCTTCTTCTTCTTCGTCTTCTTTCTTCTCGCGAACAATCTTTACCGTCTTTTTTTTCTATTTGAACAAAATCTCTTCTCCTCTCTTGCACACATATTGATATATGTACATGTTCGTTTTTGCGTTCTTTGTCTGACCATTGCATTGACTGACCAGCAAATGCAATCAATACACGAACTCGCCTTTTGTGCTATGTCGTCGTTTTCTTTTTTTTTGTGTTCTTCTGTTATTCTTATTTTATTGAGCCGAAGTTAAACGAAAGAAATGCGAATAGACTCGTCGCGTTTTTTTTCTGTACATATTCAGACAAATAATCTAGACATCGTCACAATCACGAACACATTTTAACATCTGATCTGTCAACTGACATGTCATACACTGCTCTTCCTACTTACGCTTCAATTTATTTCGAACTGTTTACTAAATATTGTCCCAAGAAAGAGAAAAGGAGAATTCGATCGCTTCGAATTCATATATTAAAAATAGATCAACGGGACTAATGAATTCTCAATGGATTGGATTCTTTTGAATCTAAGGTGTCAATGTTCTCAAGAAAAGAAGAGATGTCGCCAAAGAATAGGTTTTTGATTGGGGTAGATATGCAGGAATTAGATTGTATGTTTCGTTTTTTTATTATTATTCTTCTTTCAAACTAAATCGAAATACATACATACATATTGATTATGCCTTTTTGTGAACTTTGTTTGCCTGTTGAAAGTAATACGAGTGAAAGTACACTTTCGAAATTATTAGTAACATGTTTTGATCTCGGTTACGATCGAATTGTACTTTGTCAAACAGATAATCTTCGTGGATCGAATGCGTCTAATTCAGCATCGAAAAAAAAGAAACGTAAACCGAATGAAACCGATGAAACACCGACGGTATCAGCATGGACTTGTCCGAAACCTTACATCGCACGTATACCAGATCTAATCATTCAACGATGTCGGCAAACCAATCGAAAATTTCGTCTCTATTCACGTCTCAATGTTATCGTTCATGATAATCAATCGATACACTATCTCAAACGTGCCGATGTTCAACAACATTTCGACATGCTCTCATTACAACCAGCTACACGTGATATATTTAGTTATCTCTTAAAATTGGATACAGTTCAACATGAATTGATTGTACTCGATCCAGCCGATGCGGATCTGTTTCCATTTCCTTCGAAGCTTATGCGTGCAGCTGCTGAACGTGGCATTGCATTTGAATTGATCTATAGCAATGCTCTACGTGATTCAATTGAACGACGAAATCTTCTGGCATTCGGTCGATCACTTGCAACGACTATTTTCAAACATGGCCAAGCGATTGTACTCAGTTCAAAGGCAACGAATCCGTTACAGATTCGTTCGCCGTATGATCTCATGGAAATCGGACAATTGTTCGGTTTTAATGAAGAAATTTCGAGAAAAGTTATTGAAAAAAATTCAATGGACGTCTTAGCGAGATCGTTTAGTCGAAAACAGACTGTTCAAGGAACTATTTGGCTCGATAAAACAAAAACAGACAATGAAGATCAACAACAGACTACAACCAAACCATTTGTCGCTACAGAAACAATACTTTTGTGATTTGTTGTTGTTGTTGTTGTTTTTTTCTTGTTTTTAAATGTGATAAAGTTTTGAACATGTCATTTGTCGACATGACTTATTCGTATACGACGATTAATCCTTTATTTGCATCAACTAGTCGTAGTTGTGACAAACGGCAAAAAATGTTAAGTAGACCAAATAGTAATTAGTTGACGATCGAACAAGCGAAAAAAAAAGCGAAGATGAAGAAGAAAAGAAAACGTCATCGAAAAACAAATCCAACGATGTTTTTCATCTGTCGCATTCAATCGTCACTAAAGAGGCGAGAACTAGTATTGATAGACAAATGACGATGGAATTGGACGATTGTATCACTAAAGATTGTTCGACAATATATCGTTTTCAATTTGCAAGTATAGCATTTATTTGTGCCGTCTATTTGCCATTTACATTTCATTCGAATATATGGACACTTTATACTCAAGCATTTTCGCCAATTAATTGTACAAATCTTCGAAATCATTCTCATCATGTACAGATCATTGATATAACAGCACGAACGTTGATTGAGAATCATAATCGATCGACATGTTGTGCTTGTAATGGAACGAGTCCGTGTCAAGAATGGATTAAACATAGAAATCATTTACAAACACGAAAACCGACGATTATTGAGGAAGTAAGTTGATGATTGAGAGAAAATAGAGTTTGTTGAATTTTCGATTCGACTAGTGGCATTTGGGTTGTGGCGATGAAAGTCGAAAAAAGTTGATGTTAGGATCGATTTCATTTGCAATTGCTGAAATCATCGGACCGATTTCGATCGGAATTTTAGCTGATCAATATGGTAGAAAATTGATGCTTCTCATGTGCCTTTATATTCCGGTGGTAAGACGATCGATAATCGTGAATTTGATCGGATTATTTTTCGTTTTTAGCTGTTCGGATCATTAGCAGCGTTTACAACGACTTACTCGTTATTTGTTATTCTTCGTTGGCCAGTTGGACTTCTAAATAAAGTAAAATGCTTTTGATTTGACTGAATTTCAATGAACATATTCGATCGAAATCTAGGCTCTTCTAATTCTCGGTTTTGTTATGGTTATTGAATCATGTGAATATAAACATCGATCGCAAATCGGGTGTCTTCTTCTAGCATCGATTCCAATCTATGGCATTATCATTGGTGTTGCTTATTTCTTTCTCTTAGATTGGCGATATATGCAATTATTAGGTATCATTCGTCGTCTTTTGTTTTGTTGCTCTTTAGAATCTGTCTAATCTCGACTTTCGATTCAGGTACATTGGTGACAACAGTGACGCTCTGTTATCCATGGTAAAGAAAAGAAAATTCGTTTTTTGTTTCGTGTATTTTAATGAAATTTGATGAAAGGTTAATACCAGAATCACGTCGATGGTTTGTCAATACTCATCGTACATCTCGTGTCAATCGACTTCTTCAATTCTGTTCAAATAAACAATTGACAACATTAGGTTTGAAACAGATGAATAATCCAAATGCAAGCGCCCATGACAGATCCGTAGCACGTGACACGACAAATTCTCATAGAAATTCAATCATCACGCTTCTAAGTCATCGACACTTACGAACGATTACTTCTTGTTTATTTCTACTTTGGTTAGACAAAAAAATCTCTGTTGTTTTCTTTTGGTTTTACTTGACTTCTTTCTTTTTTTTCTTCTAAATGAAAAGGTTGATTACATCATTCTGTTATCAAGCTATATTATTTCCAACAATTCTACCACATCCAACAATGAACTATGCATTAATGAATTCAATCGAATTCTTTTCATTTATCATTGGTCTATTGGTAGCATATAAGTAAATTTAAGATATTACATCGAAAAGATAATGATGATGATGAGAACTTTTTTTTAGATTGGGTCGTCGACCACCATTAGCGGTACTTATATTAATTGGCGGTCTTTCAACGATTTCTTTAGGAATAACATTACTTGGAACAGGTATCGAACCGTTTAGAATGATAAATCAGCGTATTATTAATAAATTATCGTTCTTTTAAGGACATATATGGCTTGAGATAATGTTTACTCTTCTTGCTCGTAGTTGTCTACGTACTTGTTATTGTCTGTTGATTTTGTATACAACAGAATTGTACCCGACGTCATTTCGGTAAATTATCGTTTTTAGTTTTGTTTTCTGCCAGATGTCAAACGTATTGATTATTTTGCAGAGCTATTGGATTAGCAATTGGTCTATCAGGTGAAGGTTTAGCACGAGTTTTCGTCGAGATTCTTTTCTACGTAAATATGTTCTTTTTCTTTTGTTTACATTCGATCGATTTCTTTTCGGATAGTTTTTCATCAATCATGCATTTCTCCTGTTCATTTCGGGTGGTATCCTCTGTTTGAGTTGCTGTTTAATTGTTCCATTGCCTGAAACATATCTCTACGATCTGCCTGATTCATTATCTGATCTCAAATCGATGCAACAAACTCTTTCGAATGATAATACACCACATACATCTCCAACATCACCACGTCATCATATAATCGATTCGAATACACTCTCAGTTGCTCAACAACCTCGAACGACTCTCAACGATCTCTCATCATCAACTCCGAAAACGATCTTAAAACATACAACTCAAGATCTTTCGACCGATGCTCAAAGCAAAAATGTAACCATACAAACTCAACCGGAAATCATTCAATTTGATGCACTTTCGAATCCATGTTATTTCACAACCGTCAATCCAACGATTGATCAATACGATAATCGAGTTGTGATCAGTATTCGAAATGGACAAAACGATGGAGACAGTACTCGATTCTAACAAAAAGACTTACGTTCTAGTTTTAAATAACAATAGAATAGAAATCATATGTCTACAATTGAGATCAGGACGAATAAGTCGTGCTCATTTTTTCTTGCTTTTCTTTCATCCGTATGGTTTTCATTAAATTAATATGTTCATTATCATAAAATATCGAGACAATGTTTCGGATTCTTTTTTTTCTTTTCTCACTCGTACTTGATTTTAAAATCAAAAATTAATGTTCAACTATCAAATAAACAAACGAAAGAGAAAGAGCACTGCTCGAATTCGTCTTGAAATGAGAACATATTTTGAGTCGTTGAATTATTCCTATGAAAAGAAGAAGAAGAAAAAACGAAAGAGAAAATACAAACAAGATGAAATGAATGAATGATTGAATGGATACATGTGTCCAATAATCGGATCTATCGATACTTAGTGAAACGTCGAATAGTTCAAATTCTCTATTCTCTCAAAAGAAGAAGAAGAAAGAAAAGAGAAGAAAAATTCGTTCATTAGCCATGTTCAGCAGAGTATAAAAAAGGCGAAGTTAGATTTCTTCTCTCAATCATTTCTTATTTTGATTCATCTCGAGTAACGAGAACAATATGTGCCCAAAAACATGTCTGATAAATAGTCTCGACAACAACGAAGAAAACCTATTCAATTGGTAAGTTTAAAAAAATGAAATACGAACATTTGGTTTTGTAAATCACCTCTGATTTTCGAGTTCATTCGAAATAAAAAGTTTTATAAACTCGAACTCACAGGTGGATATACAGCCAGATAAACGACGACGACGTCTTTATTCGAAATTATTCTTGACAGAAATCGAAACGGTTCAATGGTTTCGAATAAACATCAAGGACGTTTATTTTTCTTCTTCATCACTCATCGATGTACGACGAAACATGCATCATATAACTATGTTTTAGAATCAACAAAAACGAAAACTATAGAATTTTGATGCACATGTATTCATTATTTATTCCCATTTTTACATACAAAAGAAGAAAACAAATCAAACATTGACCAAAGAAACAAAAATATGATTTACAATTTGCGAAAATCGCAACGTAATAGACGTGTGAGAGTCTTTTTAAATTGTCGATTAGCAAGTGCATAACAAAATGGATTGATTGGACTGTTTAAGTAGCAAAGATAATAACAAGCATGAAATAAATACGTGTTAAACACAATACTTTCACGGCATGTTTGACAAAATGTTTGAATTATTGTATGAATATGCCACTAGAATAGAACAAAAAAACAAAATCCAAATAAAAACTATTTTTGAAAATAAATTGATTTCTCTATAGAATTCGAAATGAAAATATCAAACGAGCAAATAAATATCTCATGAGAGTTCGATGTGAGAGAAAAATAAATAAATAAAAAATAACGACGATAAGCCCAAGATCGACTTGAAAAACGTACATGTTCATGATGTAGATAATGAGAAGAAAACAATTTATTTTGGAAAATAAGATAAAAAACAGTTAATGATTGGTTATTATGACCTCGAATGTCAACTGATAAAAAGCATAAAACTAATATAGTCTTTTTTGTCTTCAAGTTATCTCTATAAGAATCCTTAGAGAGCCCCTTTTTTTTCTACACACGCTCCTTTTGATTAAGAGGAAATGTATACGAACCGGTGTCCAACAAAGAACAAATGCTCCCATAATAACAGTTATTGTGCGTAAAGCTTTTCGTGCTTTATTACTCGTGCCACCGGCACTTTTGCCCATTGATTTCTTATTCAATGATACTGCTGGTGTTATTGAACTTTTATTTTGTACATGAGGTAGAAGCGTTTGATTTTCATCGATATGCTTATTTGTATCCATACCAACTTTGCTTAAACTTAATATATTTGTTAGATTCGATGAAACACCACCGATCGGTGTATGTTCACCGCTGGTTTCGTTCGATGACGAACGATTGGTCGTATCGAGTCCATTCTGTTGTGCATTCATGTTTGGATGATGATTCGCAATTGAACCTTCAAGATCATCATCGAAACTTGTCCGTTGTTGTTTGCCGGGTGATGATTGTGGATGGGCCTTTTTCTTTGATGTTGGTGACGATGATGTCGAATGAGAACCTTGTTGATTTTCATGTTTTTTTGACATATTAATGACGAGATTCGTCATCGCTGACGACGATATACCAATGAGATTTGACACTTTTTTAGCATTGGCTTGTGAACGTCGTTCTAATGCACTTGCTACTTCATAAATAAAAAAATATAATATAAACATAACTAATAATGTCACCCAGAAATAACCAATTGTTAGACCTGAAGAAGAAAATAAGAATTTAATTTAAAAAAGCGCAAATCTTTGAACTCTCTAACTAACCCAGATTAAAATACGGATTTTTATTCCATTGGACGCTAAAAATAGTGATATAATCTCGGGATATTTATGGATCTGTTGTTATGTTTATTTTCTTACTCGCATTGTAAATCTTCTTTGCTTAAGTTCGGTTTTTTACTATAAACTGGATAACCCATAGTTGAAGCGAAAAAGATCAATGCAGGAACAATCCATGTCAAAAGCACCAAGAAAACAATTCGTTTTTCTGTTCGCCAATTTCGATATTTCGTCGGAAATTTAACCGAACAAAAACGATCAACGGTTATTAATAAAACCGTATAAATTGATGCTAAACAAACAGTATAATCTAATGATAACCATATATCGCATAGAAATGATCCCAGCACCCATTTATTTTTATAGATTGTTAAAGTTAAGAATGGCATCGACACGAAACCGATGAGAAAATCGCTCACAGCTAATGAGAATATGAAATAGTTTGTTGGTTGACGAATTTGTCGATCAACAAAAAATGAAATAAGTACGAGAACATTGCCGAAAACAGTTAATAGTGATACAAATGTTCCAATAATAGCGAATGCTATTCGTACAGAAATCGGATATGGATGCGTTGAATCAGATGATGATGAAGGTGTGAAGATTCGAAATGCTGGATCTTGAATATCATAGCTGGTCAAATTGTAGAAAGCGACCGTATCGTTAAAATTAAAAAATGAAAGATCCTCGATCATACATATAATCGTGATAATAAGACTTGAAGAAAAGAAAATGTCTGGAACAACAAAAAAAGAACGAAGAAGAACAGGAAAATCAAATCATCAAGATATTGTTCATTGTTTTCTAAAGAAAAGCAAGGAAAAAATAACAGAACTAAAGAAACTTATTTTCCTGTTTACTTAATTGATGTACTGATCTGAAGTGTATGCAAATATTTGGAAGAGAAAATATTTTTTAAAGATAGATAGATAGATGCTATTTATCTTCATTCTGTTGTTGTGTGTCTCTCTCTCTCTCGTTCTCTCTTATTCATTCCGAGTATAAAACAAGAACAGGCACGCTCGACAGATCCATCGCATTCAACTTGAGGCAGAACGCGTTTTTGCTATTTGTATGTATGCATCTCAATCCATTTTGATAGTTATCGAGTTTTTTTTCTTTCTATTGACTATTTTCAATTACAATTGTTGTTGTTGTGATACTGATTCGATCTCAATGATTGAAATGAGTCAACTCGTTTTTTTTTCGCTCGGAAAAAGAAAATATATAAAGATGTATACATGAGAAAAACGATGGCGAATACATACTTGCTTTCTCTTAGCTTATGTGTTTGTAATGATGATCATTTATCAAGAGACAAGCATTGTAGGCTCTCTATTCTTTCACTCTCGCTCTCTCTCTCTCTGTTTCTTTATGTATGTGTCTTTCGCTTTTCTTATGCGTGTTTCTGTTATTCGCCTTCATCAAACACTATTCTTCTCGCGAATAGTCATCAATTCATTCACAGAAGAA
>ERZ778023.2792-NODE-2792-length-19679-cov-55.978139_pt1 | contig 19679 bp, 19 predicted proteins | sample MGYA00375753_ERZ778023 | MGnify/ENA primary metagenome ERZ778023 (study PRJEB29350, sample SAMN05389822) | bioreactor metagenome | isolation source: Ammonium sulfate bioreactor | place: South Africa: University of Cape Town | collected 2014-04-04 ... | reverse complement strand
TGAATGAATGAATAAATTATGTCGATACAAAATAGAAGAAAAGAAAATGTGAATGTATTTATCAGAATGAATACTTCTTAGTTTTTTTCCCTTCCACTTGTTGCGTATGCGCGTTCAGGTTAATCTCGACCGGAGGGAAATCTTTGAAAGAATTTGATAGTTTCAGCGAAAAAAAACTATCATTTTAATGTCAAAGAAATGAAAAGGTACAATTAACTCCTTAGAAAACGGGCTAAAATCAACATTAACCTTCGCATCATATTCTATTTTCCAATAGATATAATTACTAATCTGATTTATATGCTATTCCAAACTCAAAACAAAAATAATCACATTGGATATGCTGCCATTATCAATGAGTACTTCAGACATGTATAAAGCAATTAATTTCTCATCCCAGCTTTGATCTTATAATTTATTTTTTTAATGAAAAAGAAAATGTTTATTGAAATAGCTCATTATTATCATCTAATAATGTACCAAGAATTAAATTTATACTCTTTAGAATACATAATTCATCAAGTTTATTCTCGTTTTTTATTTCTAAAAATATTTGTACAGATAAAACTGTTGACATGAATTACTTGAATAATTCAGATTTCAATCACTGAGAATCATTTATGTCAGAATAAGAAGAGAATATATAAAAAAAAGAAAAATAGCACAAAATTAGGCTATCACTGTTCTCTAAATATCTACACAACTTGAGCACACACACACACAAACAGTTTTTTTTATATAATACTACTGTTCAAAAAAAACAACAAAGCACGAAAATAAAATAATTGAACATAACGGACGGTTATAAAACAGTATGTCATAGAAAAGTTTGTTTTTTTTGAGTTATGAGAATGAGACGAAATTTTACAATCACGAACAAAAACACACACATTCTGCAAATCTGATTGCAATAAGTAAACATAGATTATAAGTGTACGTAGATCTACTGAAGTAAATAACTGAGACTGAGAAATATAAACAAGAAGATCGACGAAGGAAATCGATGAAACGCTCGATTGCGATACAAAAGACTTGTGTCAGGATTATAAACTAAAATATTAAGAATTTAAAAATGAAAGTTTAATCGAAGAACAAGAAACTTACGGATTAGTAATCGTCCGTCGTTATCAAAACGAAATTCTTTTTCGGGCGATGAATATTTTCCTTCGCCACCAAGTGACCAAGCTTGTACACGTAATTTATAATTTCGGTTCTTATACAAATTATCAATCACTAGTTTATATTTCGATCCATCAACATAATAAATCGATGCATTTCTTATCGATTGATAATGTTCCCAAACTTTAACCTTAAAACAAAAGAACTCAATCAACTACAAAATCTTCGATTCGAATCATTACCATATATCCTTCTAATGGTTCTTCATCAGCCGATGTAAATATGCCTCTCCATTCGACTTCTAGTTTATACATGTAAACATCTCCGAATAATCGAACACGTTTGTCTTTTTCTCGTCGTGGCTGTCGAATGGATATGTATTGAGCTGGTAGTTGAGGTGGTAAACGGAATGTTCGATGTGAAAAAACACTACTCTCAGGACTGTCACCAAATTGAGTGTAAACCTGAACTCGAACGGCGTATTCCGTGTTCGATTCGAGACCGATTATCGTCGCACGAGAACGTTGACCCGGAAAACGACGTTCCCAATAGTTCGACAATTCATCAACATCTTTACGCCAATAACGAACTGTATAACCGAGTAAACGACCACGTAAAACTGCATAATCATTCTCATCAATCATATCCCAGGAGACGGTCATTGCTGTGCTATTATACGGACTACATTTAACGTTGAGAACTTGTCGAGCTGGACGATCTTCTGCTGAACGAATTGTGACATTGCCCGAGATTGGTCCTTCACCAATAGCATTTACTGCAGATATACGAACATTATATGGAAAGAAATGAAGATTGTCTTCTCTAGAAAAAAGAAAACAATGTTCTCAAAATATTCATTTCGAATTCTTAACTTACAAATGTGTTATATAGAAATTTCTTAATGGATCAGGTACTGTATAAGTACGAAAACGATTTTCGCCTTGTTTTTGTACGTAAATTTTATAGGCTAGATTAGGTCCATTCCAAAAATCCATAGGCAATGGATCCCAAACAACTCTTAAATCTCCAAGTTTTCCTCCACCACCACCTAATCTCGCCGGTGGTATACTTGGCACATCTGGTTGTGTAACACACGGTGGTGATATTTCGGATACATCTCCTGATCCGTACATATTCGTTGCAATGACTCGAAAACGATAGTCTGTAAATGCAGATAAACCGGTTAATGTCATTGAAATGAACTTATTTGCCGGCAGAGCAATACTAAAATTGCCATGAAATATCCACCAAGATCGATGATTCGATAGAGATGCGATTGTATAATGTAAAATCGACGAGCCATGTTCACTGCCGACAACCCAAGACAATGTTACTTGCCGTTGAAATGGCTGAGAACACCGAACACCAGCAACAGGTCCAGGCGGTCCAAGAACATTCAGCTGATAGGACGACGATTGTTCGTCGACAGTTGTTTGTGCAACACAAGTGTATAAACCAGCATTACCGTATTGTGCTTGAACAATACGTAAATCACCGGGACGATCAGGATTATCTTGTCGAAAACGTCTATTATCAATCGTTAAAATTTCATTATTAAATCGCCAATAGAATGTCAAATCCATTTGATTCATCGATTGTGCTTCGCATGGAATCACAATCGTATCACCGCGTACTACGTCTCGTCCGCCTGGCGTCGATATTATTGTCGTACCTTGTGGCATTACATAAACATATGTACTTTGTTGCGCAACACCATATATGTTACTTGCAATACATGTATAATTACCTTATAGAGACAAGAAAAGAGAACGAATTTATTATATAATCAATGACAATCGCAATAATTCAAAATTCTTTACCGGCATCCATGAGTTGTACGCTAGTAACCGCGAGATTTCCATTTGGAAAGATTTGTATATTTCCTCCGACGCCCAATGGCATATTATCTCGATACCATTGAATTTGTGGTCGAGGTGCACCTTCAGGTCGACAGACAATCGTTACTAAACCGCCAACAACAGCTCGTAATGTTGAGACCATTGTATTTTTGCCAAATGTCGGTGCCAAGGTAATAACGCGTACTTCAGCTGTACTAAAACGTTGAACACTATTCTGATTATTTGTTGCTGCACATTGATAGATTCCATTGTCATAGGCTTGCACATTGGTTATTGTGAGGAGATTATTTGTTATTGTCAAACGTTGTTGTTGAATTAAAGTTAACCGTTCCCAATAGATTTCTGTGCCATTGATAAACCAAGAATATCGTAATTGATCAATATCATTTGGATAAGCTTCGCAATACAATTGCAAAATTGAGCCAACATCAAGAATTTGATCTTCAAGTGGAACGACAAAAATCGGATCCATTTGTATTTGTAATGTCACAGTTTCGTAAACAAGTGAACGTGTATTCGATGCTTCACAACGATATAAACCCATATCGTCTTGTTGAAGATTAGGAATGATCAATTCTCGATTGAAATTATTGAGAATAATTTTCGATTGTAGTGGAAAAAGATTGCCGAAATCATCTTGACGAAACCATCGATACGTCGGAACGGGATAACCTTCGGCAATACATTCGATTGTTGCATTTTCTCCCAGTCGTGGCAAACGTGTTGTCGGAAAAACATGAGGAAAATTCGGATAGATACGTGGACTACGTTCTTGACCGAATGTTGAACGAACATCTAACTGTGTGCCTTCACTCGTCTGCGATGGTAAATAACGAAGATAGAAATTCGTCGATTGAACAGCGCAGTAATATTTGCCTGAATCACCATCGGTGACACGAGAGAAATAGAGATTGCCATTACGAGATATAAATCGTTCGGCAGATTGTTGAACTTTTTGATTGATTGAACCTTTGAACCAAGCATAATCGAGCTAGAAAGAATAAAAGAAACACTTCGATTTGAATTCAATTGTCAAAGTTACGTCTCCGGTATTCGTATTTTTGTATAAACAATCGATGACTGCATCACGATGACCATCGGCAATAACTTTCGGTCGTTCGCGTTTCTCAAATTGTCCGACAACTAAAATCAATTGTTTGTTTGTTTTTTATTCAATCGAAAATTTGTCTTACTAATTTCACGTAGATAGACACGATTACTAATCGCTGTACCAAAATAATTACTTGCTTTACAAAAATACGTTCCACTATCTGCATTCGTTGGATTATTGATCTATTTTCAATGAATAGCAACTAGTTTTATTTTGTTCAATTAGCATTTTAGTTTTACCATTAAATTGCCACCATGTTGAAAATAACGTGGATCCGCTAGGTTGACTAACATTGATTCAGTCAACGTACTGCCAACCATTCGATACCAACTAGAGAACGAGAAAAAAAACAAGCAATGATATTTTATATTTTGATTTCTTTGTAAACCTACTAATAATCCGGTACTGGATAAGCATCAGCCCGACAGGTTAGTGTTACAATAATGGCAAGGGATAATTTACTAATACCGAACGTACTGTCACTGCCGAGCGTAATTTGATCGATACGGCCGAATTCTTGATCGTGAGGTTGTTCGAAAAATTTCGGTGCACGAGGTATAAAATGTTGTTCGATATTCGATGGAAGACCATATTCAATTGTTCGATAATTATCCATGATACTGTAAGTTTCTCGAATAGGTGTTTCGCAAATAAATGGAAGAGATTCTGTCGGTGCAATGTCATACGGTAGCCAACCCCATTGAGTACTTTGATATGCATAGACAAGAAATAATCGAATTTGTTGTTCTTGCGCTGTCGATGGTAACCATCCTTGATCGAATTGTAAATTTAGAATGCCAGTTCGTTTAACCCATTGCCAAAAAGCTCCATTACGTCGGCCACTGGTTTGCCAACGTTGAAGTGACGGATCGTTTGTTCGTAGCCAATCTTGGATGAATACATGTTCAGAAAATGATTCAACACTTAATAGATCCGTCTAAACAAAAAAAATAAAAAATAAACATGAGAATTCGATTGAATTATCAATCAACTCACCGGACAACTATTAGCGGCACCAGAATAAGTTTCTTTTGGAAAACGAATAAAACGATAGCATGAAGCCGTGCCAAGAAACTCTTGCCAACCATGTGGACATTCTTTTTTAATGCGAAAAAAAAACAAAATCAATAAATAAATCGTGTCACCACTTACGTAATATTTGACATGAGATAAACGAAGGAAGAAGAGTTACGATCAAACAAAATATGAGATTGATGATCATCTAGAATATGTGTACGATTAAATGTGTTAATCAGATTGACAAAAAAAACGAAACTAAAATAGCTTTATAAAGGTGGGCCTTTTTTCAAATATGTCAATGACCTTGCTCGTGCCTTCGTTCGTTCGTTCGTATGTACTATTTGACAGAACAATTTGAATATATTGTATAAGAGAGGTATAGGTTGGATGGATCATAAAATTTTCGTTGACTGATGTTCGATAGAGGTCGTCATTATTTCACCTGTGTTTTTTTCTACAACTGAACACTGTGACATTCGCATAATCTGCTGTACAATTTATTTTATTTATTTATTTTGAAATAATTTTAAATGATAAAATGTTTTTTTTTTGTTCTGCACATGTATTTTATGTTTGGTCACGTCTGTTCGATTAACAATATAAATCTATTTGAAGACATGACGTACATAATTGTTTTCGAAAGCGACTATCAAACGACTGTCTCTACGAACAATAATTGAATATTGATTGTCAGAGATTAATTGTGCTTGCTTACTTTCTCTCTCTCTCCCTCTTGTCTACATGTATGCCTATGTTCGTGTCTTTGTACACGTAATTATTCCATCTGTAAGTTAAAAATCAAATCTAGTTAATCTTCGACTGACTCGTCAATGAATGATATGTTATTTGATCACGTTGATACGTTTATGTGCATAGAACAGTCGCAGACGACAAAACGACGAATATGCAAACATTGTCCGTCCTTGTTCAATGTCCCAGTCAATGTATATAGATGAAGATAACAAGAAGAAATTAATTGGTAATACGTGTGTGCTAATGATTTGTTGATCATTAGGCGTAGTCTTGTTGATCGTATGGATTAAATCAAAAAAACAAGAAAAAGAATCACAAAGGCAGACGATGTCAACTAACCGATACGAAAAAGACAATTGATGTCTTTTACATTTTTTCTTCTCGTGTTCATAATACTATTATTCATAGATAATTTTCAGCTGTTCATTGTCTAGATGATGCACTTGTCTCAACATCACCATCATCATCATCCACCACCGCCACCCATCCCTTCAAGTGAAGTAGGGCCACCTCTTCCACCACGCACTCATTCGCGACCACCATCAAGACAACAACAATTTGCATCATCCTCACAATCGATTTTAGTCAATAATAATAATAATAATAATAATAGAACGAGTAGTAGTTATAGTTTTTTCCGTCTCGATGATTTACCTTCACCCGATCGTGAATGGCAATTGTTCGAAAATATCGGTGATGGAACATATGGCGAAGTATTTCGCGTAAGATATTCGAATAAGTTTCTTTTGCAATATATAGAATAGACATCTTTCTTTAGGCACGAAATATGCGAAATCCAGACTTCAATGCTGCTGTTAAAATCATGCATCCAACGAATGAAGTTCTCGAAGAAATCGAACAAGAATATCGTGTTCTTCTCGAACTTTCCAATCATGAAAATCTCTGTCGTTTCTACGGTGCTTATTTAAAACGTGCACCTGCTCCTCCATTACCTCCACCTCGAAATCCAATTACATCTCCGCCTGCTCCCATCGATAAGACAAGTCTTCTCTCCATTGAAACCAATTCTATCAGTGGTCTTGTTAGTTCATCATCGACATCGGCACCATTACCACTTGATCAATTATGGCTAGTGATGGAATTGTGTACCGGTGGTAGTGTCACTGATCTAGCTAAAGCAATCTTAAAAGCAAATCAACGAATCGATGAAACAATCGTTGCATTTATTCTACGTGAAACATTGAAAGCTTTGCATCATCTACATTCGAATAATGTCGTTCATCGTGATGTTAAAGGTCATAATATTTTAATAACAGGCGATGGAAATGTTAAATTAATCGATTTCGGTGTGAGTGCGTATCTCAATCCAAACAATGGACGACGTAATACATCGGTGGGCACGCCGTTTTTCATGGCACCCGAAGTGATTGCATGTGAAAGACAAATGGATTATGATTATGACACACGTGCCGATGTTTGGTCGACTGGCATTACAGCAATTGAAATAGCTGAAGGTGAACCTCCGCTTGCTGATATGCATCCAATGCGTGCACTTGTCTATATACCTCGAAATCCTCCGCCATGTCTTCGACATTCGCAAGATTGGTCTTCAGAATTCAATGATTTCATTCGGCAATGTTTAATTAAAGATTTCGAAGCACGGCCAACTGTTGCTCAAATGTTATCACATCCATTTATCACACAACTTCCAACCGACGGCAATGATGCACGTCGTCGTATCATACAAATCGTTCATCGTTACAAACGATGTTACGATCTAGCAGGACAAAAATCTCGTGAAACATGTGGAGTTAAAAACGGACATATTCGAGGCAAATCGGAAACATGTTCGTCCGCTGTCATCGATCTCAATCGAGCAATTGCACCATCCTATTCGCCTAATGTCGAATCCGTCGTATCTCCACCAATCATACCACCAAAACGAATTATTCAAGTACTTGGCAAACCGTATAATCCACCACATCAATTAAACGAACATCATAAACGACCAGCACCACCACCTCCAATACAAACACCAAAAGAAACGAATGATAATCAAAAATATCGAACTAAACCGAAAACTCTTTCGAGACAACAACAAAAACAGTTACCGATTGTTCAGGTAATTTTATTTAGATTTGATTTTTAAGAAATCATTTTGACTTTTTTTTTGTTCTCTTGCTCAGCTAAATGCAAATGGATCTCCTCAATTACCTAAACAATCGAATTTACCTCTAAATAATAATAATAACAACAATAATGATATTATGATTCATCAATCGACAGTAACAAAAACATGTACAAATACCAATTTCTACAATTCAACATACGATTCTACTTATCCGAATGTATCTTCTTCTGAAACACCCTTATCCAATCAACAAATCAATGCATTTTCTACCGATGATCTCGCACAATTAGAAACATTCGATGAACAATCGATAATTACTTATATGTACAATCGTTTTCTTGCCAATCAAATCTATACATACATCGGTGATATTCTTGTCGTAAGTTTTCTAAATTCGCTCATCAATTCTCATAAAATGACTTCGTATTTAGGCTGTTAATCCTTTCCGTTCGCTTCCAATCTACGGCAAAGATGCCATGAATCGTTATCGTTCAAGTGTCAAAAGTGAACAACCACCTCATATCTACGCTCTCGCTGATTCGACTTATCAAGCAATGTTACTCGATTCAGAAAATCAGTACATTGTCATTTCAGGTGAAAGTGGCTCAGGCAAAACTCAATCTGCTAATTTTCTTGTCAAACAATTGACTTATCTCGGCAATGCGCCGAACAAACGTTTACAGGAGAAAATCCTTCAAATCAATCCATTGATCGAAGGTTTCGGCAATGCTCGAACAATTATCAATGATAATTCATCACGTTTTGGCAAATATCTTGAAATGTTATTTACGAAACAAGGACGTGTTACCGGCGCACGTCTATCCGAATATCTATTAGAAAAAACTCGAGTTGTTAATCAAGGACGTGCCGAACGAAATTTTCATATTTTCTACTATCTATTTCATGGTCTAGCATCATCGATTCCAAATGATAAAAAAGCTTTTTATCTATCAACGAATCAAACCTATCGTTATCTATCGACAGGCCTTCAAGACGATCATGATCTATCGGAAAGTTTCAAGAGTAAATTTTCGACGATTGAAAAATGCTTTGAAATTATCGGCTTTCAAACGGATGAAGTTCAATCGATCTATCGAATTCTAGCTGGATTATTACATCTTGGAAATATTAGTTTTCATCAAAATGAAGGACATTTTATCGATGGAAAAACATGTTTAACCGATCGAAATCTACTGGAAATCGTTTGTGAATTATTCGGTTTAGAAATAGCTGAATTCGATTTAGCTTTAACAACATGTAATATTGTTACACGAGGTGAAACGATTCAACGTTCGACAACTTTACAAGAATCTCAAACAACTCGAGATGCCATGGCTAAAGCTTTGTATAATCGTTTATTTTCATGGATTGTTCATCGTATTTCAGCTTTACTTGCTCCAACAAAAGACAGTCTCGATTCATTAGCAAATAACGAATCAATTGCTCATTTAAATAGCAACAATAATAATAATAACAACGACGATGATAATTTCGATGAAAATCAACATTTACAAATTATTGATTATAATCCAACAACAATACTTACATCTCATCCACCGCAAACACTCATGTGTGCAATGAAACGTACGTTTGATTATTTAGAAATTAAAACTCCATCAACATTTGCTTTCAATATCGATCATCAAAATCACGATTCCGATTCGGATGATGATGATTTTCTCAATCGAAACAATAACAATAATAATAGCAATGCAATCGATACACCATCATCACCGACATATACTGTTCAAATTCATCAATCATCAAGTATAATCAATGATTTAAATGTGAACAAGATTTCGGCACCATCATCAAATGATAAATCGATTAAAAATCTTATTGAAACATGGACAAAAGTTGTTGCTGCTTCATCATCATCAATCGATAATAATAAATCGAGCATAATTCCGAAGAAAATTCTTCATTCTCGATTGAATTTTTCTCAGCGTGCAACAAGTGAAACCAATCTTGCATTGAGAAAGAAGACTGTCGAGAATAATGTTAAAAAACATCATCAATCATCGAATAATCTCTGCATTAATAACAAACAATCATCATCACCTCTTCTCTTACCAATAAATTCCTCGATGAAATACGAATCGAGTCAAATTCTTTTTCAATCATCAAATTTCAATTCAAAGAAAACTTGTCAACATGATTCCAATCGAAACGAATTGAAAATCGCTATTTTAGACATATTCGGCTTTGAAAATTTCTCAACAAATACATTCGAACAATTGTGCATTAACATAGCTAACGAACAAATTCAATACTATTTCAATCAACATGTATTTGCTTGCGAACGACAAGAATATATCAATGAAAATCTTTCGGTTTTACCGTTGGCAGCTAAGATGGATTTTACTTTCTACGATAATCGACCGTTATTGGAAATGTTTTTGAATAAACCTGTGGGAATTTTAGCATTGATCGATGAAGAAAGTCGCTTTCCGAAAGCAACCGATTACACGCTAGTCGATAAGTTGAATACGAACTTTTCCAATTCACCTTCGTACATTCGTTCGAAATCGAATTTTACGTCGAGCTCACAAAATTCGAGTTCATCGGCACTTCAATCGATTCCATCGTTTTCGATTATTCATTTTGCTGGACAAGTTCAATACGATGCTCGTGGTTTTCTCGAGAAAAATCGTGATTATCTTGCGCCGGAAATTATTCAACTACTTCGTTCATCACATGTTCATCTTATCAGTTCATTATTTCAATTACCATTGACAAAAACTGGAACATTACAAGAAAGTGATTCTCAAGATTCGAATACAAACGATAATACGAATACATCGAGACCGATAACTGCAAGTCATAATCGAGTTCAAGCAACAGTTAGCACATATTTTCGATATTCATTGACTGATCTCTTCTCGAAAATGATTCATGGTTCACCGAAATTCGTTCGATGTTTCAAACCGAATAACGATCGAGTACCGGGCTGTTTCGATGTGCAAACGGTGCTCGAACAATTGAAATATAGTGGAATACTAGCAGGTAGACACGAAAAGAAAATAGATTCGAATATTTTGATGAATTGAATTTGATTTCTAGCGGCGAAAATACGACGATATGGATTTTCTCATCGAATTCCATTCGCAAACTTCATTCATCGTTATTCAATTCTCGCCTTTCCGATCACTGCTGAGCTCCCGATTACACGTGAAACATGTGAAAATATTTTACATAAACTTAAAATGCAAAATTGGACTTTAGGTTTGTTTGTTTTCGATTGATTTTGTACTTTCGATTGTCTTGTTTTCTTTTCAAGGTAAAAGTAAAGTATTTCTGAAATATTATCATGCCGAACAATTAACACGTCTTTCAAACGATATGATTCATGCGATTATTACGATTCAATCGTATGTTCGCATGCGTCTCGTACGTTCTCGTGTTAAACAACGGCAATACAAACATTCGAATGATATGATCATTCAAGAACTTCATCGACATCCGAAATTCTCACGAGTAAAATTTAAAAATAAAACGTTTGTTTTTTTGTCTCTAAGTTTTTTGTGAATAACAGATTGAAGATGACGAACAAATTAAAAAAGAACGTGCAGCTACTTGTATTCAATCATGTTTGCGTGGATATTTTCAACGACGACGAATTCGAGGTTTAAACCCGAGAAAATCCAATCCATTGTACGGATATGATGCAGCAGCAACGATCATTCAAAAATGTGTTCGTGGTTTTCTTGTTCGAAAATCATTTCATCGTTTCGAACAACGATTAAACACGCAAATACTCTGTTTCCTCCAGCAAATCGACTTGATTAGTAGTGAATTTTTTAATAAAATTGTCAAAACAAATTACTTCGTGCCAACGAAATCACTCGAAACATCGTCATTTAATCACAAATACGCTCAAAAATTTTCTCAATATTTATTTCCACCTCCGCCACCACTCCCAGTGCCATCATTATCATCATCATCAGGTGTCATTCTCTCGCCACCTTTACCACCGCCCAATGCGCCAACATCAATCAAACCAGCAATCATTCCATCATCGATTGTTCTTCCGCCTCCGCCACCAGCTTTGATTCTTGCTGCAAGACCAACACCTCAATCACGTCATTCAGCTGCGAACCATAATCGATCGCCGTCACCATCATCGGTATCATCTGCTTCGAAATTTGCTCAAGTTCGAGACATATTTGCTCGTGCTGAAGTAGCGCCAACAGTTCATCGTCATCATGTTCCTATCAAGCAGCCTGCTCCTCAGCAAACACATTACGTAGCACCATTGATTGAACGTGGTCGTAGTCCAGCAAAATCAAATACTGTTCTCGATGCTGTACAAGAATATCAACGACAGCATATTCACAATCCTCAAGCGGTTTACAAACGTTTTGCTCATTTAGGTGGCGGTGGAGGAGGAGGAGGACTAGGTCATAGTCGACCAGCGAATTTCAGTGGAAATAGCGGTATCAAACCTCGAGGAATTGCAGCGTTTATTTCAAATAATAAACCGATTTTACAAAATAAACATCATCCTCATCAATCACAATTACAATCTCCGGTACTACCGCCGCCACCGCCTCTTCTAACTCAATCATCAGTAATGTCGAATTACATTTCATCATCGCCTCGACAATCATTGAAACCTGTTTCACGAGTAATTAAAATAGAAAATTTATTTTTGTTTCGAGCGTTTACTTCCTGTTTCCTCGATAATTGTAGTGAAACATTTGAGTCCTTCTTTTTGAAACGAACTGTTAGACATCAAAGGTTTAGATATATTCTCTTATGAGATAATCTGCTCAGACAAACATTGATTTTCCAATCCAATGAAGTTTCTATTTTCGGAAAATCATAGACTTTGAGAAATCCTAAGTCAATTAATTTCAATGACGTCATTTGTTTTCTTTTTCTCCAAGGAATCTTCAATGTCTACTCAACCGAAATACGCTTTTCATATTCTACTTCGTAAAACGGGCCAAGATCTAACCACTGGACAAACATTAACAAAACGTCAAACATCGAATGAAACTCGTCAAATTGATTTTCGTGGTGTTCTCAAATCTCGACATTCATCCAATGTTATCAGTGATAATGATTCAATTATCAAACCGAACAGTTCTTATCAATACAACGAACAAATTTAAATAATCGAATAAGAATGAATGATCTTTGAAGATGATGAAGCACGGGGATCCGGTGTGCAAACATTTATTCCATAAACAATTTTTGGAAAATAAAAAAAAGAAGTAGAAAAAAATTCTTGTTTTTTTTTCTACTTTTATCGACGAGAATATATACTCGTACATAATTAAATATATTTGTTAGAAAAACAATATAAAAGAAGAAGAAGAAAAAGAGAAAATTTGTTTAATTTATTTATAATTCAATTCGATACATAATCTTCGATATTTACTATTTGGTATATTTGTTTGTACGATTATTTTTATTTTCTCTTTTTATTGTTTTACTAACGAATATATTAATTATTTGAACAACAAGCAAATGAAATAATTTTTTTCCTTTCTTGTTTCTCTTTCTCTTTTATGTTATATATATATATAAGTGTGAATCTATTCATTTTATTACGATGTATCAAATTATAACTTAATAAAGCTTGTTCCTTTTAGTTACTTGTACTTGTGTGTGCGTGTGTGTGTCTGTGTTGTTTTTCGTGAATCTTATTAAAAAGATTAAAGCTAAAGTTCAACAACGTTACGAATCAGTTCGGTTAATTTGCCCTTTGTTCATGATAAAACTCTATTTTTATCATCAAAAAGAAACATCCGAATGTTTCAGACCGTGTCAAACAGTAGTTTGCTTCTAAATTGATTCTCGATTATCACGAATTCCTTAATCTATCTCAATGTATACACATGTGTATTTGCATTCATATTTATATGAAGAGCGAATTGACATATTTCGCATCATGTCCATATGACATTAACAAATTATTCTTGTTATCATGAAAAATAAAATGATTTCTCTCGAATACACGAAATGAAGAAAAAAACGAGAGAAAGATAATGAAAAGAAGATGAAGAAGAAAACTGCGTGATCTATATCTTGCATATACTAATGTAAGAACACTTTAGATATTCTATTCATTAGTTTTCCTTCTCTACTTGTTCTTGTTCGTCGTCTTCTATTCTTTCTTGTTAAAGATATAAATACAAACATTTTCCTCTATTTCTTTCTCGTCTCTTGCTTTCTCTTTCCGAATGAAGAGAAACACAAGACGTATCGTCTCGGAAAGACGGGCAAGCATAGCAAAAGGAACAACATTAGAGTCCGTCGATAGTTAAGTTATTATTAGTTTTTTTTATCTATTAAAGAAAAGCAAAAAAATCGAAGAGCTACTAAAATATCGTCAATCGCTACTTGAACATTCATCGAACGGAGATTTTTCCTGTTCATCATGAAGCATCCTTCGTTTATTATTCGATATAATCAATCAATCTACTTTTCAATATTCACCATATGTATTTTGACTGCATTACATGGTATGTAATTTCATTTAATGAATGCACTGCAGGTTTTTTGTTCCGCTCGTTTTCCTTTTGTCTCTTCTTTTACTTGATGGTTTCCATTTAAAATATTTGAGACCATTGAATGAGAAAGATTTTTAAATAATGCCTTTGCTTAAGAAAATAAAAGCAAGTAATTTTCGACACTTTGCCTGACATGCGATCTTAACATTAATGTTGCATACTGTTATTGTTGAGTTTCATCGTTTCTTTTTGCTTTCTCGCTAAAAGTTCTTCTCTAAACATACATTTTTAATGTCACAACTATACACTTCATGATTCCCAATGAACAATTAGAAGATTAATCTAAAAAAAGAAGAAAAAAAAAACAAAATAAACCAAATGTCAATTTCTTTCTTTTTTTTTATTCGATTGATGAACTAGGTGTGATACAATGTCAAGATTTTCGTTCTCCATTCGGTACACTTGTTGATTGTGATAATAGAACACAGAATAATTGTTCAGATGAACAACGTTTGCTATATTTTCTAATGAAGTAAACTCCCAATTGATTATACGTTTCACGTTTGAATTAATTTCGATGTTTATTCATAGAAATTATTCTAATAATGTTCGACCTGTAAGAAATGCAAGTTTGCCTGTGCCTGTTAAACTTGGTTTGACATTGACACAAATATTTGATATGGTCTGTTCAATGTTAACATTTCAATCGAATAAATTTTCTCGATTTAGATCGAAAAAAATCAAATTCTAATCACCAATGTTTGGCTTGATCAAGAATGGTAAAAATCAATCGAAAAAATTCTTTTTCTCAAAACTTTTTATTCATTTAGGTATGATGAATTTCTTCAATGGAATCCCGATGATTTCAATGGCATTCGTCGGCTTAATCTTCCATCGAAACTCATCTGGTTACCTGATATCGTTCTCTACAATGTAATTCTTCGAAAACAACAAACAATATTTTGTTTTTTTTCTTTTAAGAATGCTGATGAATTCTCTAGCAGTAATGTAATGCAAGCTAATGCTATGATCATTCATACCGGTAGCGTCTTTTGGCCGATACCAACTCGATTGAAGAGTACCTGTCAAATCGATGTGACCTATTTTCCCTATGATGAACAAGAATGTAAATTAAAATTTGGTAGTTGGACATACAACGGTTATCAAGTGTCGATAGCTGAACGTACGGATGCAATTGAACTTTCAAGTTACGTTCCTAATGGCGAATGGGATCTAATCGATACGTCATATCAAGTCAATATTGTTCGATATCCATGTTGTCCTGAACCATTTCCTGATATTACATTTTATGTTCGTATTCGACGACGAATTTTATATTATCTTTATTCAGTTGTTTTTCCATGTGTAATGCTATCGATTTTAACCTTGCTTGTTTTCTGTTTACCACCTGAATCAGGAGAAAAAATTGCTCTTGGAATAACTGTTCTACTTGCGTTCAGTGTTTTTATGTTAGCTATTGCTGAAAGTATGCCCGAAACAAGCGAATACATCCCATTAATTAGTAAGAATTGAATTTCGACTAATCGCATTGTAAGCAAATGTTATTTTCTATTTTGAAGGTTTATATTTAACAGCAGTCATGGCAATGACAAGTGTTTCAGTAATGATGACTGTCTTTGTTCTCAATCTTCATTATCGTGGTCCGAAAAAAAATGAAATACCATTTTGGTTGCAACAAGTTCTAAGTCTATCCGTGTCAAATATTGTTCGAACAATACGTAAATCTAAAAAATTAAAAATTCCTTTACCTAACAAAAAAGACATCAGCCGACATCGAGAGCATTCACGCGACAATAATAATAAATGTCAATTAAAACAAGAATTAATTCCATCGAATGGATCGATCGTGTCCTACGCAAATATCAACGAACGAAAGACTAAATCACGTGTTACTACAGATGTGAGTAAACAAACAGTTTATTTGTTCATTAAAAACATGTAATTTCCTCGGAGAATTTATGATCTTAAGTGAATTACAAGGCACTATTTGACCTTGGAAATAATCGTTTAGTTACGCAGAATAGTCGAAATGCGAAAAAAATATCTTTATAAACAATGAGTGTAATTATATATCAATCTAGTTACAATGACGCAATTAAGATGTTTAGATAAATGGGCAAAGTTTCATTATGATCAAAATATAGAGTGGGCGAAGTGAAACAAAAAACTGAACAAGTCATGTGTAAAAGCAGAGAGTTTCTCTAAAAATGACAATGGCCAATTGCCCAGTGTCTAGTTAAGAGAAATGTTCTGATTGAAGTGTGTTGATTCAGAGACGCAAAGAAGTAAATGAGTTGCGAGAATATAAATTAACCGTTGTCTCAGATATAATGATTAATGTCCCGGTCAGGGCGTTTCCTTTTTGTTTGTTGTTGAAAATTATTTCCGTCTAATTCCGCAATTATATGATATTTCTAAATCAAGAAAATTAGTCTCGGATTAGTTCCGTAGTCGGATTGTCGCATTTCTTTTTACTTGAGTGCTTTTTTTCTATTTAAAATATTACAAAAAACAAAATTCCTACTTAATCTTCTTTTCTTCTTCAAATCAACAGATTAATTCTATGCAAATCGATCAATCCAACTGCACGGAAAGAAAATCTTCACGTTGTAAAAATCCAACGTACGAAGAAATTCCATTGAAACGCCGATCTGTTTCTCGTTCAAGTTCAGCCGGAAGCATTCAAGATGAAATTCATGATACTCTACACAATCTTTTACGAAAACAAAAAGAAATCGAATATGAACAAAAAGTGAACAATGATTGGCGTGTATTAGCAACAAAGATCGATCAAATTTTATTTTATATTTTTTTATTATTAACAATTATATCAACAGTTGGCCTTCTTGTTGTTGTGCCATTATTTCGAACGAATGCACAGGAAAAAACAAAGCTCTGGCGTGGTTCACGTCGACCTTAAAAAAAACAAATGACACGTTTCTCTTTGTCTTTTCTCAGTAATTATTTGTTAGATGAATTCATTGTTTTGTTTTTCTCTTTGTAAATAGTTGAAAAACATACCATTGTTGTCCATGTTCGACACGATTCGAACGGTAACCACATTTCGGACAGCGAAGTGTTGTTTCATTGGAATTATAAGGCGATATATGTTTGCAATTCGGACAGATTTTCTGTGCTTGGACAACGATTTGCTTACGAGTAGATGATAGAGTCGGTTGAAGATACGATTTTGACGAGATCATTTGACGTTTAGAAACTGAACTTTGAACAGATGGAAGTTGTTTTATTGGATGAATACGTGGTAATTTTTTTAAAGATTTAATAAAAAGAATTAAATATAAAATTGCAAAGAGAATAAATACGATAGCAAATGCAAGTTCACACAAAATAAAGACTTGTTTTAATAAGATATGTGTCGATAATGAAAATGTGAAAGAATTAGTATCCAATGCAGAAACAAATGTTGTCATGTTTTGACTACATTGAAAACCCAAACAGAATTGATAATCCGTAACAATAAATAGAATTAGAAAGCCAACTACGGCTAATAAAACTAAAACAGCGATACATTGAAAGATCAACGCAACAATTGCTTTTGTTTGACTTTTTTTTGTACAAACTGAACAAAAACCGATGTTTTTTTTTTAAATCCTTTTAACATTGATTTAAACTTTACCGGAGACATAGGCGGCGATGGTTGCTATGAACGTAAACGGGAACGACCAGAATCCAGTATAGAGATTGGCTTTATAAAGGTCAATAAGTGCATTTCCGATTTCCATTCCAAGAATAGCTAATGTCACGAGCAATTGAAAAGTTGCTATTGTCGAAATGAAACATGTACTCCAATATTGTGGCCAATATTTTGACGGCGGTATACGATAGAATTTCTTCTTTTCGTACGATGCACTCTTCATTTGAAGTGTTAAAATGAGGGGGAAAACGAATTTCAATGTTATTTTTACGAGAAGTGAAGAAATCAAACGATTGTCAGCTCTTTTCTCTTTATAACAATAAAACTCCTTCAGGGACATACTATCATCTCGTTTCGTTTCTTTTTTTGTTTGTTTGTTTTTATTTCAAATGACAACAATTTTGAAGAACATTACAGAAAAAATTTTGTTCTTTCTGAGTCCATTTTATGTTTAGGCTTATGCATCCATTCGTATTCGCCATAGACAGCATCGAATGTTCCACGTTGAATTGACTTCAACTTCAATGTAAAACGTGGACCTAATTCTTGTAAAGCAACTTTCTTATCATTTTTAAACAAATACATATGATGACGAAAGAAAATAAAATCACGTTGATTATGAAATGTGATTACATGACGACCTTTATATTGAGGATCATGAGGAAATAATGCAGCAAGAAGACGGCCAACACGAACGCCAATACGTGTATTGAAATTATTGAGAATAATTTCGGGTCGAACAGTTAATCGTGCAACGGCTTTACCATGACTCGAACGTAATTGTTTGGATAGACGTGCGTTTGTCAAACGAAATTTCATTGTGGGTCCTTCGGGTAGATGAGAAATGTAGAGAGTACATGGTTTGCCATGATCTTCATTGACAACAAGCAGATCTGTGTAGCCTTGTGCGTTCATTTTTTTGATGATACGTTTTATTGGATGATGTCGTCGTTGAAAATAAGTCGTATTCGGTAGAACTCGAGCGACTTCTTTGAGAAATTTATTTGTAAACGATGTTGGAAAACCTTCTTGACTAGTTAAGAGAAGTTTAGGTTCGCTGCCATCGTTTTGTCGTGTGAAATATGCGTTTAATTCATCATTTGAAATATCATCGAGTGTTTCCTGATCGTTCTCATCGACCCATGTTTCATCACGAACACGTTTCTTCTCGATGGTTTTCGGTTCTTCTCGTGGTTCATCGGATTGTTGTCGTGCTTTACGTTCTTTCAATTTAGCTTTCGATTTCGATCGTTTCAATTTCGCATAGAGCAGCTGACGAACCATTTTATTTCGAACGTCAATTGTTCCTGATTGTTGTTTGCTGCTCGCTTCGTCTTCATCATCATTGTCGGATTTTTTCGATAGTTTACGACGAACTGGACGTTTGTCATCATCGGATGAATCGGAATTGTTCTTTCGACGAACCATGATCTGAAATTCGAAAGATATATATTCAATCGATCTATCTGAGATACTCTTCTAAGATTTTATATCTAATGTTCTGGCAAATGAAATTACGAATAAACTGTAGAGGTTCAACAATGGGCCAATCAGCCATTTGGATAGATGGAGTTCTCTATCGAAACAC
>ERZ778023.2784-NODE-2784-length-19729-cov-54.248501_pt1 | contig 19729 bp, 10 predicted proteins | sample MGYA00375753_ERZ778023 | MGnify/ENA primary metagenome ERZ778023 (study PRJEB29350, sample SAMN05389822) | bioreactor metagenome | isolation source: Ammonium sulfate bioreactor | place: South Africa: University of Cape Town | collected 2014-04-04 ... | reverse complement strand
ATTGTGCATTGGAGAAACAATTTTACATTGATAGCTATCAACTGTTTTGAATATTTTATCGAAATCACGACTCCTAAGAAGAGAAGATTGTTTTTTTTCTTAAAAATGATCAGTAGGTTATGACGTTCTTACCATTCGAGAACTCGTGCGAGAAATATATTATTTAAGTCTAAACAATTCTCTATAATGACGATAAAATATGCTTCTCGTTCGTTTAGTGTTTTGTTTGTTGCAATAGCTTCGCATTTTTCTAGTTCATTTTGTGAAACATGAAATGATGTATTTTGTTCATTGTACGTTCCGCTAGTTCCTTTCACTTCGAAATAACAATATTTTGTTGTTGAACCTGTTCCTCGAGTGAAGACTTCACGTGTATCATGCAATTCAAAATCATAGCCAGCTGAATCATCAATACTTCGTTTAAATTGCGGATAGACAGCAAGACGAGATGATGAACGCCAATTTTTCACTGGTGTTACGTCTTCAGATCCGTAACAATGTTGTAAATAAGTAAAAAAGAAATGTTCAGCATTTTGACCAATACGAATTTCTTTGATACTATCGACAATCATTGAATTGGCTGAACCCGAAGGTCTTTTATCATTTGGACGTGTATGATTTTGTGTTTTCACATGATCCCGATAGACTCGATCTTCTGCCATTCGATCTGCAGCAACAGAAGTTATCGATGAAGGTTCAGGTGCAAATTCTTCTGTATCTTGTTCAATTGTACATCGATTTCCTATTGAAATCGGTAATGATTCAATCGAATGATGATCTGTAGGAAATAATAGATCAATATACGAATAACTCGTTGCTTCGGCACAAGCAACAGTTGCATTATTATTCGAACGAAATTCTCGACATTGAGTTACATGATGTAAAGCCATTGATTTAGCTTCTTCGAAAGGCATATGATTCCGTTTGTGTAATATAGTTGCAAGAGCAGACGTGGCAACAATAGCTTTCGATTCATTCATTTGTACGAATTCAATGCAAAGTAGAACTGTTTTTTTAAATATCCAAAATGGATATTGATTATCCATTCTCACTGATTTCATAGTACTTTCATCTTGGTTTTCATTTGAATCGGATAGAATAAGATAAATGCCCGCATATTTAGCGCTAACGACTTCTAATTCTGAATCTTTTGTTACATGACGAAAGATATCAGTTAATTGCGTCAAACGAGATTCCATATTATGACTTGTATGATCCCAGAGAACTTTACCACATCGTTCGACGTAATCGATTTCAAATGCTGACATAACCAATGGACATGTACGAGCAATTGACGGTAAGATATAATAGCGTTTACCGATTTCTTTTGATAGATCTTGAATGATCTTCGTTTCTAAACATGCGTAAACTATAGTGTTTTTTGTTTTATTAACAAGTCGTTGATCGATTGTTGGCAGACTGAGTTTGTTCGATTGTGAATCGAGATGAATTAATTTTCTTAATCGTTTCGAAAGAGAATTACAAGTAAAACGAAAACGCCATTCGAAATCAACTGGACTACCACATGGTGCACTTGGATGTTTATTTTCTACGATGATTTTATATAACTCGTTGTCAGTATTCGTTTGAATAGATTTTAAAATTAAATATTCAAGATACTCATAAAGAGTAATTATTGTTTCGCGACCATTTTCTGTCAAAGTTGTTTTACAATTGCCAAAAGAAAAGAAATTCGTCTTATCTCGACTTGCCTGATAAATGGTTTCATAAACATGATCAATTACTATTTCACATGTACATTTCAAAAAACGAAAGAGATCTTTAAATTGCCAATAGACTTGATTTATTGTTGGTGAAATCCATTGTAATTGAAGATATTTCGAAACAAGTAAAGTACCATGACGATGTTCTTCGTCGGCTGATGTGACTAACAGATTTTTTAATGAGTAGAAATTATGTTGATCAGGAAGATATAATTTACAAGAGTCAAGTAAATTGTTCGCTTGAAAGTTTTCATGTTGTTGACGAACATAGAGCTGCAAACGACCTAACCATTGAATGTACAAATCAATATTTGTATTCTTTTCATCGGTTAATAATTGTAGAATTGTGACACATGTTCGAAGATCATATTCGACGCAAACACCGAGATCGATTGCTAAAGCTCGACAATGTGTTGGAATGGTTATACTTGGTAGTGATGGTAAATCACGAACGAGTATTTCATCGAATGTTGCAGAAATTGAACAGATTTGTTCATCATTCTTGAAATTACTAAGAACAGGAAATTGTCGAAGACAATCTTTGGTATTTTGATTTTGAGCTGTAAATATCTGTTGTGCTAATTGTGCACATTGAACATCGGGAAAAGTTGTCAACAAAGGTAAAAATGGCAGTTCTATGATCTTGCAGTTGTCTGCAAGATGGATTGACGATCGTTGACAGTTCATTTCGAGTAAGAAATGTTCCCATTGAAGTTTATTTTCTAATTGATTGAGATTGACATTGGGATAAGGTAGACCAATGATTGATGATAATTCAGTTGGATACATAAATTCACGAATATCAACTCCTAATATCGTTGGTAGAATTGCATTTTGAATGATGGTAAGCTTTGGTTTCTTATCAGTTGGTACAAGGAATGGAGTTGATTTATCGAGTTTATCGATATGAGATTTTAAATACGATAAATCTTTCCAGATTTCTTCAGTTAGTTGAATATTTACATTGGAATTCGGTAATGATGTTGATAATTGTAGATGATCGAGACGAATAATATCAATAAATCTTTCAACTGTCAAATGTTGGATATGATTTGATTTGAGAAGAGCTGTTTTTTCGGAATCCGATGCATAATACACAAGAGTCAATTGTCTTTTCCACATCACAAGCAATAGATCATCACTTAAGAATAAAAGTAAAGATTTACCATCGATTTTGTCTGGTAGATATTGTCGTCGTTGTGGTTGATTATTTTTAAGAAGAAAAATTGGCTTTTGTAACATCGTATTTGCTAGTTCCGTTGCCATTGTTTCTGTCATTAAATTAAAGAGTTGTGCCCACCAAGTTTCGTTTTGTTTCGAAGTCCAATGTAAAAACTCGTGACGATATTTATTCTTCGATTCTGTATCATCTCGATCGGGAAAACAATTAAGTACATCAATCACAGAAACCGATTGTATTTGAAAAGATTTCAATCGTTCAGCTGTTAGAAAATCAGCATCAGGTTTAATCACTTGAATATCAGCACAATTGTACAATTGTTCGTTTGATATTAATAATGCTAACTCAGTATTGAATTGACGCATTGTCTTGCCTGCATGAATATCAAATAAAACAGGAAGATATTTTGTTATTAGTGAATTGATATTATCGACCATACTGAGCCACCAAGATGAATGTCGAAGTTGATGGATATTGGTCGTTGGACAATATCGATGAATATCTTTTTTTAAATCGAAATCATTGAGTAAGAGATAGACAAAAAGTGTTGCTAAATGATCACGAATAAATGTATTTAATGGAGCATTTTCTCGAACATTTTCTCGACTTGTCACCAATTGAAAATCAGCATTGAAGAGAAAATTAAAACCAAGATCACAAACAGGTAAACCTGTATAAACTGTACTCGTTAGATTATAGTCAAGTTCACAAGGAAATGCAAGAAGAAGTCGTGATTTCGGAGATCTTCGTTGTTCTATGCTTGTTGGTATTTCGATATAACAAGTATAAACACGAAATGTATTGTATCCAGATCGAGTACATAGTTTAACCAACGAACCAGAAAGATCATTGAATGAAAAGCCTTCAAATGTTAAATTCGATTGATCTTCGAGTTTAGTTGGGCCAACTAATTGTTTTTCGATTGTCGTCACTTTATTTTCTCTCTCATCAATAATTTCAAGTTTTTTCAAATGGCGCATGTTAAGAAGAATGCATGGATCTACAGCTGTAGCTACTTGATTAAGAAATGATTCGGTTTCTGTTGTATAGGCTTGCGGTTTCAATGGGAGATAAAGATGAGTTTCATTGGTATGTGCTGAGATTTTGTTCGAAATACAATCGGGTATATCTGGATCAGCAATCCATAATGGAGTAATATATGACATAGCATCAGAAGCAGAGACTTGAAAACGAAATTTCCATGCATGAGAAAATAACATTGGCTGATTCGAAGCAGCAAAGACTGATTTAAAACCAACACCTTTCTCACCGATGAGTTCTTGTTGCATAGTTTTCGTACTAACAGCTAAACTACAAATGGCTAACACGTCTCGTGCACGTAGACCTCGTTCGTTGTTTGAGAATAGAATATAATTATGATGTAATTCAATGCGTAAACATGGTGTAATTGTTGAATCATAAGAATTATCTTCGGCATTCTGAATAAGTTCATGTAGAAAATGAACACGTGAACTGTAAAGATCTGAACCAAGATGTTTAAGTGAGCCACAAATGGACTTTCTCATATCAGGATCATTGAATGTTGTTCGTCGATGATATATCTCTCGAATACATTTTTCAGCTTGTTCTTTCGTTATCTCATTTGGTGCTAAATTCTCCAATTCATTAACTGTATTCTCTTGAGTATTATTATTCGTTGAAACGATAACTGTTGATTGTTCAACTTCGACATTCTTTGTCACATTTGGTGCTGTTTTTAGATGATCAATTTCTTGTGCCATTCGCATATTATCTTTTCTGAATTGATCTTTTTCTAATTGAGTACGTTGTAATTCATCTCGAGTTTGTGATAATGTTTCTTTGAGAGATTGAGTTTCTCGTTCGAGTTCTTCGTATTTTTGTTGTAATTGAAAGATGTCTGATTTCTTCCATTCATCTTGAAATAAACGTTGAATTTGTTCGTTTTTCATAGATTCTTTATTCGATTCTAACATTTGTTGAAGATTGCGTTGTAAGTCGAAATAAGACGATATCAGATCTCTTGGATTCACCGATGAAACTGGTTTCACCGTATCTTCTGCATCTGCTTCTGCTTCAGATTCGTCTGAACTTTCTTCATTCTCCTTCGTATCAGCAAGTTTCTCTTTTTGGCATGTCGACTGAACAAGTAATGTATAAAATTCAATGCATACGTTAACCATACTTTCATCAACAGCTTTACTTTCAAGTAAATGATAGATAGTACGAGGTAGAGTTCGTAGAAAACTGACTTGTTTCAGTAGAGACGTATTCACCGTAGAAGTACCATATATAAAAATAGGTATTAACAGTGAACATATGTGACTAACAAGTATACAACTGCTTCGACTTTTTGTTTCAGAAGTTGTTCGACGAATCATACGAGAATCAGTTAGAATTTCAATGACTTCAGCAAAAGTTTGAACATCATTTTCCGTAACTTGAACACAATGGTCAGTTGAACCGTAGAGTAATGATGCAAGACCTTTTATATAAGGACGTGCAACTAAGATACGTGTATGCTCAAAACTTGCTTTTTCAACCTTATACAACATTAAATTTTCGCCAGTTGTCTCAGAATCATCATTATCATCATCTTTTATAGGTTTCGTTTCTTCAACTTCTTTTCTCCATAGATCTTTTAGATAAATGTACGCCGAAAGAATCCATTTAACAGCATCTAAGATTTTTCGTACAGCTAACGAATCATGTTTTGCAAAAGCCAGTGCATATTTATGTTCAATTTGATCACCATCCAAAATCGACGCACAAAGTCGTAAACCACACAGTACTAATGAATATTCTCGTTGAGTAACTAATAATAAACCTAACGTATAGATTTGTGGAGTATTATTAAATAGTTCATGACGAAAAATATAATGTCCACTTAATCGACAAACGGACATAACAATTGCATAAATCAATGGATACAAAGATTCGTCTTTCGATTCGAGTAAACGAAGTGCACAAAACACTAATTGAGCTGCAACTGTATTTGAAGATTTAGCTCCATCATTGTTCAGTCCAAGCATTAGCTGTCTTTTGTAGACTCGATTTTCTTCATCATTCATATGATCGAATTCGTCAAGAACAATTCGACATATCTCTCGAGCAGATTGAATAGCTGTTTCGCTTTGTTTTAAATCCGTAAGAAGTGGAGACAAGCGACGTTTTACAGCACTAGCATAATATTTCTGTAGATCATTTCGAAGATAAGAAATATCGCGTACAGTTCGTCGACGAGGCAAAAGCAGTCCGCTCATATACAACCGAAGTTGATTATCAACTGCTTTACAATTTGATAAATCACCAGAAAAAAGACTTTGTAACAAGAACTGCAAATCTTCATCTGCGGATATATAATCTTCATCGATTAGAAGAGTTATTTGTTGAAGTTCTTTCGATGAATTTAAGAAAGAAAAAAATTCTTTAATAGCAGATTCATATTCAGGATAAGCATATGTCTGATAATCTTGAATAGGTCTATCTTGAAAATACCAGTGTTTAAATAATGTCTGTTCATTCATAAGAAAACCAAGAACGGTACATGTATAATCGAATAAATTCGATTCTTCATTTTTCAATTGAAGAAGGATTTTGAGTACAGCTGGTTCAAAATACTGCTGTCCAGTAAATATGACCCAACTTGGTGATTCCGATGTTTTATCACTTTCATCTTCTGTTATATCAGAATTTCGAGTAAGCAACTTGAGAATACGTTGTCGAAATGATTCTATCTCAGCATAAACAATAAGACCATTGCAACAAGTACGAGTTTCAGTTGATGTTGCTTGATTGTCTGATAATGAAGTGATATTAGAAGGAAATATTTTGTTTTTAATATCAATTAATGCTTCATAGTTTGTTAGATGAACATCATTTGCCAATGATGATTCATCGGAATACTTTTTGAGTATATGTTTAATTCGTTGAGGTATTAAACTATCTGATGAGCTCGCAACAATAATGAAATTAACTCTTTCGGGAGGTTTTCCGAAGAGTTTACAAACCGAACATAGTGGCTCTGTCATAATTTTGAAAAATATGTGTTGTATTATTTGTAATTATAATATGTATGGACTGCTGAAGATCCAATAGAGAGAAAGAACACCTGAGTTCCTCGCATAATGTCAGTGACATCTTCTTCTGATTTACTCTTTAGTAGTTGTTTGTTTTATTTAAAGAAAAAAGATTTTATTCAGTAGCAAGAAGAAAGAAGATACAAATATCACAGTGAGTACTTTGGTTATAATCAATAGTCATTGCGTTGTTTCGATGTTAATGATGTACCATTAAATTTAAGATTTTCTCGTTTTTCCTTCATTCTTCTATTTTGAAACCTGAATAAGACAAAAAAAAGAAGTGCAAAATTTGTCGTCTATTGACAATTAATGAACTTTTACCAGATTTTAACTTGTCGATCAGTAAGATGAACCCCAGCAGCAATTTCTGAACGACGTTTACGAGTCAAATACTGACTGAAACGATATTCTTTTTCGAGTTCAAACGTTTGCGTGCGTGTATAAACTTGTCGATGTTTTCGACGAATTTGATCACCTAAAACCGAGTGAGAGAGAGAGAAATTATTTGTTGACAGAGAATTATCTACGAACCTTTCATCCAATCGTAAAGTTGACTTTTTTCTGAACTTGTCGACGATGCTTGAGTGTCATCAAGTTCTTTTTTAATCGTCACGTCATTTAATGAAATCGTACTTTCGATTTGTATTGGCTGAGGCAGTTCGTAAACAGGTGGCAATCGAGAAGGATTTTGTAAGAGAAGAAGATTTGGATCTTGAAAATACGATTGAGTATGATTCGTTTGAAAATCATAAATCGATTGGCCATATCCATATGATGTTTGCTGTTGCTGTTGTTGATGTTGTTGTACGGGATGATAGATGTAAGATGGTGGCGATTGAAGATCAACTTTTTGATGCTCATAAAGGCAGTCAATAGTGTCGGATGAATAGTAAGGTATGCTATTTAATGATTGTAATGGTTGAAGCGATTGATGATCGTAATAATCGTTAGATGGTGGCGAGAAAAGATAATTTACAGCGGATGTCGTTCCGTCCATATTAGTGTCGTTGTTAATAGCAAGAGAGAGAACGCACACGCACACACGATAGACAATAAATATCACTTTTTAACTACCGTTTTAAGGAGAAGCTAACAAACTCTTTGAATGAATCGAAGAGAGAAAAGAGCCAGAAGAGAACACTTGAGAATCACCTATGATTAATTTTCTGTGTACAAATGATAAGAGAGAGAAATGCAATGAAAACGAAATATCATTGGTTAACAATCTCAATTTTTCTTCTCGTTGGCTCACATAAATCATAGGATATCATTCGCTTTCGTTTCTCAATCAATATTAGCTAATACCAGATAATAGAATGTCATAAAATCTCTCGATTTTCAATTAATTCTAATTCACTTATTCGACAAGCAAATGATATGAGAATAGGAAAACTATATTCGTTTAGAGCAAAGCAAAAAAAAGAAGATCATAGAAAGAAAATACAGAATTCGATAAGCACGGGCCAATGATGATTTATGTTTGTTCAATATCGACTCTCGAATACGCTCGTAAATGTGTCTATCATCGATGATTCGCAACGGTTTCACACGTAATATTCTTCGTCATTGACCATCTGTTAGATTGATATTGTTTTGTATTTTTTTCAATCGACACTTCAAAGTTTATTTGACGATCCGATACCGTATGCTACGATGAAAATCAAAGAAAGATTCATGTTATGAAACATGAATATTCGTTTTTAATAAAAAAAAGAAGAAGAAAACGTTGATCATGATTTACGATGACAAAATCCTGAGATTTTCTTTTTTTTTGATGAATGATTTATTACCGCAGATAGAAAGGAGAGAGAAAAGCAGAGCAATGTCGTCATTCGTTTTCTTTTTTTGGCATGAATAAAACAAACAATAAAATAAATCAAGAGAAGTCAGAAAACAAAACAAAATAAACAGTACAGTTCATTGAAGTTTTAAAACCTTTTCAAGAGGTTCCATGAATTGCTCTTCAAATTTCTTTGCACTAAATCGATCGACACTTTCTCTTGCATGTTCACGTATTTGTTGTCGTTCAGTCGATTTCATTTCTAAGATTTGACGCATTGCCGTTGCATAAGAATCAATATCCGACGCGAGAAAACCCGTTTCACCTTCGTCGATAATATCCATTTTAGGTCCACCGGATTTATGAGCAAGAACAACAGCACCAGCAGCCATCATTTCGACAATACCTGAAAAATTAGAGTTTAAAAATTTTGCTGATTTGTTTTTTGTTCTATACGAACCAATTCCGAAATGTTCATTCCACATCGTATGTAAACCGATGGTTGCTTTGTTCAAATAACCTTTTAGTTGGGCAAAATTAATATTCAATTGAAATTCGACTTCTTGAGTTAGATTTAAATTTTCTACTAATGTTTGTAATTCATCAACACGTTGTTGATCGTCGTCATGTCGAACACTGCCGATCAAAATCAAACGTAATTTATCTCGATGTTCAGGAATTCGTTGTAATAACTCATGAAATGATCGAATTTGAAGAGTATGATCTTTTTCAGGCCGAAATTGGCCAACAGAAACAATCGTTTTCAACGGTTGTTCATCATCGTTAACTAACGGCATGGAAAGAAACTCTTGAACATCACAAGGTGGATAAACAAGATGAATCGAACGTGGTGATAAACCCCAAATACGTTCGACATGTCCTTTCGTCCACGATGAATTACAAAACGCCATTTGTGCACATCGACCACACCAACCGTAGATATACGCAAATATTCGATAGTAAATCAATTTGATTTGACTAACATTCGAATTATTAGCAATTAAACGACGATTATTATAAGTGGGACGTCGTTCTCGAACTTGTTCGAGCATATCCGTACTTATCGTTGGATAATGAACATAGGCTAGAATTGGTACTGAAGCTAAATAACGAAATAATGGATAAGTAAATGCGTAACCCATTGAATCAATGTAAATATCAGGTACAAAACGAACTAAAGCTTCACAACCTAAGACCATCGAGCCGATACTTTGTCCTAATAAAGTAAATACTCGATAATATTTAGCTTCGACCATAAATCGAGTTCGGAGATAAACAAATGTAATCGAAGATTTGTAAACTTGCATATTCATATTAAAACGTTGTTTAACACGTTCAAGAATTTCATCCGGTGTTGCATTTGTATCACCCGTATAGATTATGATCTGAACATCTTTTTTATACTTTTTAAGAATCGATTCAATCGCTGCCCAAAGTACACGTTCGCCGCCACCACCATCGTTGCAATACGGATGGAAGAAGGCAACACTCAAACGACTGTGTCGAGTCGTTGTCGTCCATAAACGACATTGTTTACGATGCCATGGCATAAACACATATTTTATTATTGGAACTAATCCAATAGTCCATGCAAGGACTGTGACTATAAACCAGAGCATAAACGTTGTCAAATAGAGATTGAAAAGAAAAAATGTGAATGCTGAGAGAAATAATAAATTAAGCAAAACAACTCCCCAGATAACAAATAGTGTTGCTTGTACAGTTGGTTTTAATAGAAACGTCATCAGAAATTTCTTTGAAAATATTTCACGTATCTTTTGAAGATAACCGTGACTAAACACCGTAAATTAAGGTCAAAATTGAACAAGGTATAGATGGCGTTTTATTAACAGATTTTTCTAACCAATTATCTGAATTGGCAAAAAATAAGATGGGAAATTGTTTTCTGATGAAATTCTTCTGATCTATTTAAAAACAATTATAGAAAATACTTCTGAAGATGTCATTGCAAAACACAACAGTACAAATTTAATATTTAAACAAGTGCATAAATGAATTTTGTCGTCGACTTGATTGATGAGTCACCCGGTCATTGTTTCTCGTTTCTTGTTCGAGTCATGTATGTTTTGTATGTATCGGACTTAAGTGAAAAAACAATAATCAGTTATCAGTTTTTTCTTCTCTTCATCTGATCTTTTGTTATCACTGTCAATTTCCTGTATCTCTTTTCAATCAGACAACTTGCTTCTTGCATAATAATCATCTCAGATATAAGATTGTTACTTTACTACTGAATGATATATTCCGTTGATTTGTTATTACTTCACCAAGAAACAGACAATTTATGATTTGTACCAGTTCCATTACTCATTTTCTTGTCGATTCGAATAAACAAATGAATATCGACTTCTTACATAAATTTCCATCGTTTTGTCGAATTGATTTCGATGCTTTGCCGTTTTTCTAATGGCAACATCTGAATTCAATCGACTCTCGTGTTTCAGGTTAGGTGTCAGACGGCGATGAAGACTATCCATCTGGTACCATCACACATAGCCAGACGATAATCTTTGCACGCTAGCGTTCTTATTCTTCTTCTTTTTTGCTTTATTATTGATGGATCGATCTGAAACAACATTGAATATTGGTTGATGATGCCGCAAGTGCTGCTCATTAACAGTTCACATGTGTTTCCTTTATTCGGAATGTGTATTTTTTCTTTCTCTCTTCACGACGAATCTCTTAATTGACGTTTGATTAGAACAAACCAAAAATTATCAATGAAAAATGACTCTGATAGCATAGAATTAGTCCTACGTTGAAAGTATTTCCGTTTTGTCACATATTGTTAATCATATTCATCCATTTTCTTGTTCAGTCGTATTCACTCTATCATAGACTGTTGTTCTGTCTTTTGACCCCGCCCGGAGGTGTTGCCCTCGATCTTCTCTCGTTTTTTTTTCTTCTTCTCTTCTCTTCTGCCCGATCGTGCGTCGTGTTCAATCTATTTCTTTATCCTTTTCTGCAGTCTGTTGTCCATTCGAGAATAATACAATCGATCGAAGAAAGAAAAGAGAAACGAGAAAGCAAATTTGCCTTCTTTTCTCTTCTTCCAACATGCAGACTGCGTGTCCCTTGCGTTCAACACATTCTTTGGCTTTGTTTCAAGACATTTTTTTTTCTTCTTCTTTTTCTCTAGATCAATAATAAATCTCGTCATGTTCATAAAAATTCTCCAATAAAAAAACGAAACGCGACATTCATGTGAGTATATTTATGTTTGTTCTCGATTGATATCTTCGTTTTCGTGATGAGTGAATTTCTATTTGTCACTTCAATGAACACACAATCATCGATTGTCTCAAGATGGTCACTATTGATATCAATCGAAACGAACGAATCATGAGTGTTTCATTGATTATCGTTCAACAGGGACAATTGAATGACCTTCCTTCGTTCGTTAGGATTAAATTAAAGCCGATAGTTTTCCTTTTTTTTTGATGATCAATATGTATACATTCCCATGTTGGATGTGATCCGTTGGCATATTTACCGAATGTGTCAATGTTAGTGTCTTTCGCTTATCAATCGAAGAGATGAAAACAGCCGATATAAACATCCTTTTTCGACAATAGAAAGAGAATAGAGGATGTTTACGTGACACATGAAATACAAATTATTGTTTATCTTTTGAAATTAATCGAATCGAATAGGTTCATTCGTGTCTTGCTTTTTTGATAACACGAATCATTTTTTACAATCTGATCATAAAACCAAACCAACCATTTTCTTCTTTTTTTTTTCTAAATCATAGTATTCAATTGCTCAATCCTGATGTTTTACTATTTATTATTGATTCTTATTTCAACATGTTCAGTCGTTCGAAGTCAATCGGTGTCTTGTTCGTGCGATCTCGACACGACTGGCATGACAATGATCTGCACGAATATTCAATCGATTCTCGCCTATCAACGTTGCATTCACGAGCAACTTAATATTCAGTCAGATTTTAAACTACGTCGTGGCGGTGTGATCACCAATCTTACCATACAAAATCATCAATTACGTAGTTTAACCGATGATTTATTTCAATTTGCCTATGGAAATAATCATCATTATCAGCTCAATGATTTGAGATATTTGTATATTGTTCAAGGAACATTAAGACAAATCGATAGTGGTGCGCTGCATTTATTTGAAAATGCGTTGGAAATTCTTGATTTATCATCGAATGAACTTCAACATATGCCGAAAACGGACAATGATCAATATAAAAATCTTCTTCAATTACGTCTTTCGAACAATCAAATACATCGTTTAACAATGTCAGATATTCGAGCTTACAAACGTCTTCAACAACTCGATATGTCATTCAATCGGCTGCAATATGTCGATATGTCAATAATGAATTCATTGAAACATCTTCGGACATTACTCTTAAATTCGAATATGTTGAGAACATTACATAATAATATAACATTTCCGAATAATTTTCAATTGAAATTAAGTTCGAATCCATTGGAATGTGATTGCCGGTTGCGATGGTTGAGAAATTCGTTGCTTCGTGTTGAATATCCGATTTACAATGATGAACCTCAATGTGAAATGCCGAAAGCATTGTCAGGCAAGAAAATCGTTCAACTACGCGAAGAACAATTCGTCTGCGGGCCGATTATCTCCAAGCCTGACACGACAATTCTCACGGTAACAACCGGTGAAACGGCAACACTTCGTTGCGATGTTTATTCCGATCCGGCACCGGAAGTTTGGTGGACATTTCAAAATAAAATCATTGGCAAAATCATAACTGCTGTCAGCGGACCAGATATTCATACAGGTTCGTATACAATTCGATATTCGTGTGCGATAACATCGTCAAGTGAACCAACGGCTGCTAATTGTTTGAATAAAACAACGACTTTGACGATTTCGGATATCAATGCCGAACATAATGGAACGTATAATTGCGTGGCTGCGATAAGAAATCAAGGCCGATCGGATAATGAATATCTTTCGTATGAATTACGTGTTCATCGTTCGGCTTTATTAACCGATAGTTCGTTTTTACTGTGGACAATCGGTATTTTTCTCTTTCTTTTCACGATTATTCTTGTTTTGTTTTGCGTCTGTTGGTTTCTACGTTGTCAACGATCGAATCGTTTGCAAGCCGAACGAAACAAAGCTTTACTCTTCGATGCTAACAATCACTATCAACATACGAATGGTAGTTTATTAACAAACGGCAATTTATACAAAGAAAAACACGACGAACAACATAGTTTTGTCACCAATGGAAGCTATGATCCCTATGATATGATCGATTCACGATCGCAATTAGGTCCACCAATGTACAGCGAAGTACGAATGGTTGATTCGACGCCATTGAGAAGTGTAGGAGGCGGTTCGATGTCATCGTCGATACCTTTACATGATACAGCAACATTAATGCGACGACATCATCCACACGATTCGTTCTACGATAGTTACCGATCGGATAGACAACTCTACGAACAAGTCTATCGACCATCGCCCATGGAACCAGTTATTGTCGATGAATTCGAAGATGAAATGATATTTCCAACGGGTTACGATGAAGATTATGAATATCGGCAAGATATTATGAAACCAAATCAAGCAGTCGATCCTCGACGACAACCAAAAGTTCATCAAATCAATCACGATCGTCCTAATGGAACAGTTGGTCTTCCACCACCTCTTCTACCATCAGCAGCACCAGTTCCACTACCTGTCAACGGCAATCATACATCGCATCAGAAATTACTCTTAACACCGATTACGAATCCAACACAACAAATGAATAATTCATCGAGTTTCGATTCGAACTATAAATTCGACAGATCTGAATCTCAATATGCAGGTCTAGTCGAATCACAACTCTAGTAAAACTGAATGTATGTCGCGTTGAACAGTGTTTTATGAACTTATGTTTTCATTTTGAAAACGAGATAATTGAGTTTGTTTGCTTGTTTGTTTTTTTTGTGCATCAATCAGATATATGAAAATTGAAATTTTGTTTATATATTCAACTACTTTTGTCAGATGTGTGCTCAGTCATCTACAATTTACATATATTTTTGTTTGTTTGTGTGAATAATCTCTTTTGTTTGACTAATGAATCTATTGCATGTAGACTTTTTTTCTTCTTATCTTCTTGCTGTTCTTCCATTGAATTCCTGTCTCTCTCTCTCTCTTTTTTTTGTGCCAAAACAAAGCATTCATATTAGGATAAATTGAAAAGATAAAATATCAAGTATTTCGATATTGTAGTTTCAGACGAAAAAAATAATAAAAAAATCAATGGAAACGGCTCCAGTTGCCTATTCGAATATTGAATTGATCTGTCAAGGTGCAGAAGCGCGTCTATTTCGATGTTTGTACTTCGGCCGACCTGCTATCCTCAAAGAACGTTTTGTTAAAACCTATCGACATCCTGATCTCGATAGTACGATCACTTTGCAACGATTGAAAGGCGAAGTTCGTCTACTAACTCGTGCTAAACAATTAGGCATTCATACTCCAGCAATCTATCATATCGATTGGACACGACGTACGATCATTATGGAAGATTTATCTCCTGCTCGAACGGTCAAATCGGTTATTGACCGTTTGATTCAAGAGAATGATACAGTTCAACTCGATCGATTAGCCGAACAAATCGGTTCGACCATCGCACGTCTTCATCAAGCACAAATTGTTCATGGTGATTTAACAACTTCGAATATGCTCCTATCGGAAACGAACGAACTCTATATGATCGATTTTGGTTTAAGTGCTCATGTATCGAATAAAAATCAGTTATTCGAAGCATTAGGCGTGGATTTATATGTTCTAGAACGTGCTATTATATGTACACATAAAAAAGCAAAACAATTCTTTGCAAATATTCTTCTTGCATATAAAAATTCGATAACTGATGACAAACAACGAACATTAATTGTCAATAAATATGAAGAAGTACGTGCACGAGGACGAAAACGAAGCATGGTTGGTTAACAATGTCAATTGCGATCTTAAAATAAAGTTTTGTTTTTCTTTTTTAATTTGTTTTCTTTGTGATTAACTTACCAAGAATAAAATATAAACACATTGCTATGAGAGCAATGAGAAGAAGAATACTGAATACGATTAAAATCCATGCCCAACATGGACAATCAGCGTTCAATTGCAGAGCACGAAACAGATTGAACGAGCTTTTCGATGCAACATTGCCCGTCGACGAGTAGATTGTTGGAACTGGTTCAGGAGCAATCTAGAATCAAATCGTTGAAATACCAAACAAAGTTTTACAAAACGATTGATCTATACTGCGTGAATATCTCGTGTTGAAACCAATGGTGGAGCTTTTCGATCGGGTAGAAAGATTGTTTCTTTGATAATAGGTCGAGTAGGCATTTTCTAAAGGAAATATATCGAACGATTGATAGCTTACAATAAATAAGATGCGAGTACTTCGACAGGTCTTTCGATTGGTATGTTATTCTTGTAGTAGATAGCTTCATCTAAATACTCTGTTCGACCTGGTCTATGAGACTATACACAAAAAGGATAGAACAAAACAAATAAACAAAGATAAGTTAGTTCTACGAACAGAGACGTAATTTGGATTGGGATCTCGACCAAATCCACTAGCAATCGGCATTGTGATATTTTTTTCTTTTGTCAGATGAAGAAAAAAAAAGAGAAAATGAGCTGTTATTAACTTTTTCGAATCGTTTTGTCTTCTACAGATGATGAAATTTGAGTAATAACTAATATGCTTTTCGAGCTGTTAAAATGTAGGTGTCTGTTGACATCTCGAATGTCTTCACCATACTTCATAATTGAAGAAGTTAAAATCGATATTTATTTTTTCACTTGAATTCAACATTTGAGTAACAAGGACAATAGGAACACATCAAAACAAAATCCTATAGGCAAATCAATTGAGTTTCTAAGCTAAACGAGAGAACTGGTCTCCTATTGCTTGAATTTTAAAACGATTATTAGCGTGAGAATAAGCAAAACTATGGATAAACGCGAGCGTGCAGATGAACTATGAAAATGATGCATCGGTTGTTGAGATAGATATTGAAGAATGACATCAGGATGATCCGTAATAAATCCATCGACTTTCACTGTATGCCAGAAATACTTGACTAATCCTTCGAAATTTGGACCAGGAAAGAAATCCTTTCGAAATGTAAATGGATAAACTTGAAGACCGTATTGATGTGCCCATTTAGTGAAATTTGTAACGCCTACTATTGACCCGTTGGCATCATAATCAACAAGAAATTCATGAAATGGAGTAAGAGCTTGAACAACAGTCGAGAGATTTCGAATGCCTTCTTCGGTTCGATAGAAACTATCGTAATTACTCGATGATTCATTGATTCGATTCCATATCATCAATGCAAATAATCTCAATCGACTGTTTAGTTTTCGACGAATATACATCAATTCTTCGAGATAAAACGTTTGAATCACCACGGGATCGGTGGGTTCAGTTAGATTATACGCATTTAAAGTTGACAAAACAATCGATGAGATATCTTTGTTATATTGCCGATGATATTCAGGCTTTTTGATTTCAATGAGAAGTTCTCGTCGACGACCAGTCGCCGAATTCAGACCGAGCATGAGCTCGATCGTTTCATTCAAAGTTGAAAGTTGAAAATGAACATTTGAATTCGAAGGAAAACGTGTTGGAAAAACTTGAGTTCCGTTCAATGGTCGAACACGTTCGCGAATCTGCAATTGTCGTAATTCGACGAGATCAAAATCAATAACATAATGCAAACCATCCGAACGATTTCGATCGGGAAATAGTTCAGCTACATTGCTCATTGCATTCAAATAAACATCTATTTAAAATATACAAAGCTTGAAACTTTGGACTAAACTCGAATTTACCATGAGTAACAATCAGTTGATCATCTCGACTGAGACAAACATCGATTTCGATGAGATCTGCACCGAAAGCATGAGCCATCGATAGTGAAGACAGTGTTTGCTCGGGTAGATAGGCTGTGCCACGATGAGCGATGACTAGTGGCCGAGATAGACCTTGAACTTGATGAAAAACATTGATACAAACAAAGATTACGAACAACATATTTTTGTTTTTGATGAATCAAACAATTAAGTACAAAGCGAATGGCATTTCTGCTCGACATTTTATATACGCGAATATGTTTGGTTTTTTTTATCTATACTAAAGATTATTAACAAGCCAAACAGTTGTTGTCATGTTACTCGAAAGAGCATAATATAGAAGCTGTTTTTGTTTTGTTCTATTACAGGACAGAAATAAGTATTCTTTTTTATCTTTGCTTATAAGAAACAAACGATTATAAAAAATAGAATCGAGAGAAAAACTGAGAAATTTCCTTGAAGTATTTGTCCTTGATTAATTTGAACTCGTCTAGTTTTTAAATACGAAATTGCTTTATCCGGTTGATCGATGAATAGTCCTTCAACTCGTAATTCATCGATGAAAAATTCGAGCTTTTTAGTAAATGTTGAAAATGGCTGCGGATCGGCATCACTTCGAAATGTATACGGATGAATAAATAGCTGATATTTACGTGCCGAGGAGTACAATTTCGATGGAGCAATCGTCCCGTCGAATTCATATAATTGTGAATGATGTGGTCCGATTCCATCGACAAATGTCGCCATATCTTGAACTCCAATTTCACTTGTCCAATACGTATAATCTGTTTTACTATATTCACTTCGATCTTCGTTATCGGTTAGTAAACCGATGAGTTTCAGATCGGATTTAAGTTCGAAACGAATTCGTTGCAATTCTTCGATGTCAAAACATTGTAGGAAAATGTTATCCGAACGTTTGGTGTAGTTATATTTAGCGAGAATGCCAAGAACGATTTCACTGATATTTGAACGATTTTGAGTTCGATGAAATGAGGGATCTTTGATTTCGACATAGGCACCGACATGTTTTCGATTGTCGATGTTTGCTCGATTGAGACCTGCGATGAATTCAAGTTCTTCAGCAAGAGTATTCAAATGAAAGATAGATTTGTTAACTGGAAATCGTTGAGTAAATATAGCGTTGCCTGTACGATGATCGAAACGTTCACTGGCACGAAGACTTTTGATTTCTTCAGCTGTGAAATCAATCGTATAGAAACGACCATTCGAACGGCTACGTGTTGGATAGACACTAGCAACGTTTGTTACTTCATCTAAATAGATATCGTGGATAACAATTGGTATGTTGTCTTTTGAAAGAGCGATATCTTGTTCGAGATAATCAACACCTTGACTATAGGCAAGAGCTTTCGAAGGTAGAGTATGTTCGGGAAGATAACCCGATGCACCACGATGTCCAATAATAATAGGAATTGAAATTGCTCGTGTGTTTTCTAGATTGATGATTGCAAATAAAATGATGCAACTAAAAATGATTCGATTAAAATCATTTTTTTCAATGTTGTATAAAGAAATTACTAGACGATTGGTGGCATTGATAGACGTAGTAAAAAGAAGAAAGTTTTGAAGTAGACCTATGAGAATCGTCGTAAGATAATTTCTTTCTCTTTGCTTTTCTCGATGATAATAGATGATATTTATACGACCTGGAAATCTCATATTGCGGTTAATGATGGAGAAAAGAACGCATGATTTTTCTTTTATTTTCGAAGTAAATGTCAAATGTACGTATATATAAAGATCGCGAAAGCTTAACAGAAAATAACATGAGATAGATCAAATCTCGAGTCTGGACAATATTTTTTGTATATTAAATGACTCTTGACTGAATACTGTCCTTTTCTTTCTTTGTGAAATCATTCCTATATAAATCGTGTTCAATAAAGAAAAGGAAGAAGACGATGCGTTATGTGAGAGTGTCGGTAATACACCGTATCATCAGGCTGAAACAGCAATCTGATGAAGATGTCTACATAAAAATTTAAACTTTATCGGTTATGCACTTTCAATCCAGTGGCGCAACCAAGATTTTTCGAGTAGTGGGCAAACTTCTCTTGTATCGAAA